>Ga0164318_10000808_pt1 | contig 25755 bp, 19 predicted proteins | sample GuaBasSedimGuay9_FD_113734 | JGI IMG/M metagenome (GOLD analysis project Ga0164318, IMG submission 113734) | Subseafloor sediment microbial communities from Guaymas Basin, Gulf of California, Mexico - Guay9, Core 4571-4, 0-3 cm | ecosystem: Environmental > Aquatic > Marine > Hydrothermal vents...
GGATACACTCTGGCTATTTACTAAATATGATATCTTGAACAGGCCCATTATAACAGGCAAGTATTATAACGATCAAATACCTGAGCCCGATGCAATGCAATCACATGTGAACAGCCTTTATGACCAGCAGACAAAAGAATATTACGAAACACTGAATATTGAACATGAATACGGTTATACCAACAATTCGTTCCCTGATATCGAAAGCCGGAACTGTGAGGTACACACCATAAGCTTTTACGATAATTACGATTACATTTTAAGTTCACAATTTAATGGCAGGTACAGTTTTCAGGAAAACGAACTTGATTTTATGTTCTTACCGGTAAACTATAGAACCAGGGGACTGCTAACAGCAACAAAAACCAGGCTGCTTGAAACAAAAGACCTTGGCACCATTTCTGTTGATTGGGTGCTATCAGCCAATTACTATGATAAGTACAACCAGCTTATACAAATCCTTACCGACAATCATTTTGGCAGTTTAGACATTATTTCGAATAAAATAAACTTCACCGGACAGTTGCTTACCACAAAAACCAACCACCGTAGTCATACAACTTATGCCATTGTTGAAACGCAATCTTTTGAATACGATCATTCCGGTAGGCTCATCAACACATTTCATCAGTTAGGCAGTACTAAACCGGTTCATTTGTCAAACCAGGTTTATTATGATTACGGGAGCCTGAAAGATAAAAAACTGCATGAAGTTAGCGGTAAATGGACGCAATCCATTCTCTACAAATACAACATCCGGGGTTGGCTTACCGATATCAATGATATAGATAAACAGGGTGATGATTACTACTGCATGAAACTGAAGTATGATGATGCAGATAATCCGCAGTACAATGGCAACATTGGACAGGTATTTTATAAGTACACCATTGGTGAGGGGAACCACCTGTTTTCCTATGATGAATTAAACCGCCTGACTGCTGCCGAATATAGTGGCAATGGTGATTTTAGTGCCTCCTATTCCTACGACCTGAACGGGAATATACAATCGCTAAACCGAGACGGTTTGATAGGGGAAAGTATATGGGGGGCCATTGACGAATTGAGCTATACCTATACCGGAAACCAGTTAATGGCAGTTGACGACAATACAGCTGCACAATACCAGAACAATGGCTATAGCGACCACGGTTCATTTGAGCCACAGGAGTTTGCATATGACAACAATGGCAACATGACCAACGACCTCAATAAGCGCACAATGAACCTGGAATACAATTATTTGAACCTACCGAACAAGATTCAGATACTGAACCAGGATGGTCTGAACAGCATTTACTACATATACGATGCAGCAGGCAACAAACTGCGCAAGCAAACCGAAACCGAAGGCGCCATTGTAAAAACCACCGATTATTTAGGTAATTTTGTATACGAAGACAATAAGCTCAGTTATATTTTGACAACCGAAGGACGCATAGCACCCAAAGAAGGCGGCGGATACGATTACCAGTATTTTATTAAAGACCACCTGGGCAATACCCGTGTGCTTTTTAATGCCGACAGCTTGCAACAGGTAAATATGTACTACCCCTTTGGTATGCTGGCTGATGGCATGCGCTTAAACCAAAGCCTGAGTAATGATAACAGATACCTTTACAATGGCAAAGAACTGCAAGATGATTTTGGACTGGATTGGTATGATTATGGAGCTAGGTTTTATGATGCCCAGTTGGGGAGGTGGCATACTTTAGACCCAAGTGCAGATAAATACCCGGGATGGAGTCCGTATAATTACGTATCAAATAATCCACTAAACGCAATTGATCCTGATGGGAAAGATGAGTTTTTATTGACTTGGCTTCCTAAAGGAGATGCTGTTGGACACTCTGCTGTTGCGATTCAAGAGCGAGATTCAAAAGGTAATCTTACAGGAAATGTTAATGTCCGTCATTTATGGCCAGATGGTGGATCAGTGGGAGTTGGTCAAAGTGTTAATGCAGATTATAAAAATGAAACTATTTCTCAATCAGATTTATCTGATTTTGGAGGGGGTGAAGGTAGAGGTGCTGATGGAATTATCCAAATAAGTGGTGATGCACATCAAGACAAAGTTATGTCAGCAACTTTAAATCTAGATGAAAAAAACAATCCCAAATATGAAATGACTAAAAATGATTGTGCAAATTATGCAAAAGGAGCAGTTGAATCTGTAGGAATAAACGGTTCGTCAGAAGCATCAGTAAATATTGTTGGGGAACAAAGTGGCATTACTTATAAATCTGTAGAAACAGTAACTCCAGGTTCGGTCCATAATGCAGTAGCTAACAGTGGTGATAATAGAGTGAAAGTGATACAAGCGCTACCATCTGGCAATGGCAATCCAAACCTTAAAATTAAAAAACCAGACAAAGAAATAATAAATTATATGAAATCTCAGTGATATTAATAAATAGGAAACTTTAATATGAAATTTGTTTTAGTAGGTTTTATAATCATTTTTTTTTCAATAAGCTGTAACCGTATTAACGAGAAGATGCTTATGGATGTTGAAGTATACTATGTTCTCAAAGATTCTTTTCTTGGGAATAGAACTAAATGTAGAGTTCTTCTAAAAATCCCTAAAGAAAACAATAAGGTTTTTAATACTGGTGAAAGTATAATTTTGTGTATGAAAAATGAAGGAGGGGTTCTTAAGTTCACGCATACTTTCAATGGACAAAAAAAAGATGATGAGTATTATCTTAAAACTAATGTGGTTGGAGTTTTTAAAAATAATGAGGTGTCTTTAGAACCACACTTTTCACCTATAAATATAAATAAAGAATTACTAGATAATACAGATTATAAAAAAGGTAAAACAGTAATTTTATCAATTAAAGTAAAATCAAATAGAAAAGAATACATAGAGTATATTGACGCTCAATTCAAGGATATCAAGTATGAGGAACCTATTCGTGTTAAATAAAACAAAAAACCCGGCATTGTCCCCCCTGGCGCAAGTTTTCAAGTCAGGCAAGTGCGAGCCCACCTGGGCAATACCCGTGTGCTATTCAAAAACTAACAAAATAATTAAATGATGAATTGGAATAGTTTATTTACGCAAGAGAGACATGGCACAGGTACAATAACAAGAGACTCAAGATCAGAATTTCAAAGAGACTTTGATAGGCTCATTTTTAGTTCAGGACTTAGAAGAATGCAAAACAAAACACAGGTATTTCCATTACCAGGTATAGCTTTTGTTCATAATCGTTTAACACACTCACTTGAAGTAGCAAGTGTTGGACGTTCACTTGGAAAAATTGTTGGTAATTATATTGTCAATACTTTCGGAAAAGATTTCAATTACGAGGAAACAACTTTTTATTTGCACGAACTTTCACATGTTATAGCAGCAGCATGTCTTGCTCATGACATTGGAAATCCACCTTTTGGTCATTCTGGCGAAAAGGCTATTTCAAAATATTTCATTGATAATAAAGATACTTTTATTGAAGGCAGAAATAGATTGAGAGATTATTTCGATACAATTTTTTGGGATGAATTCTTAAAATTTGAAGGTAATGCAAACGGTTTAAGATATCTTACTCATTCATTTAACGGAAAAGTACCAGGTGGTCTTAGATTGACTTATACTACATTAGCATCAATGCTAAAGTACCCTTGTCCCGTCAATGGTATTGATAATAATTTTAAACATAGAAGTAAGTTTAATTTCTTTCAAAGTGAGAAAAACGTTTTTAAGAAAACATGTGAGAAAACTAATATGCTTCTAGAAAGTAATAACCCTTTACTTTTCAAAAGGCATCCATTTGTATATTTAACAGAAGCTGCAGATGATATTTGTTATAAATTAATTGATATTGAGGATGCCCAAAGACTTAAGATAATTGATTCTAACACTGTAATATCCTTACTGTTAAATTTGATTAAATGTCTTAAAGTGCACGATTTTAGGAGAGTTGAAGAAAGTTTTGATAAGATTAAAGATACAAACGATAAGGTTTCATATTTGAGAGCAAAATGTATAAATGCACTGACCGTTGTTTGTGCAGACAGGTTTATGGAAAATTCACATGAAATCATTAATGGTTTATTTAATGACGAATTAATTAGCATCGTAAACAAGCAATGTTCTGAAATGAAAGAGATCACTAAAGTTACAAAACAACAGATTTATAATCACCCTAAAGTAATGAAGATTGAGTTAGCGGGATATCAGATTTTATACGATTTATTGGCACTTTTTGTTCCTGCTGTTCTCAAACACTCACCAACACATATGGATACAAAATTGAAAAAAATAATACCCAATCAATTTATGTATGATGAATCCATAGCAAACATAAGTAATTATGAAAAAGTATTTTCAGTATTGGATTTTTTGTCTGGGATGACTGACGAATATGCTTTACAATTATACAAACAATTGAAAGGTATTGAAATAAACACTCATGATTAAGGTGTAAAAGCACATGGCTATAACAGCAATTCATATCCCATAGCCGGTTTATTGTCATTAAGAAAAATGAGAAGTAAAATAAACATACGAGTAATTAATAAACATCCTGCAAAAAACGCTACAGGCCATATTTGTAAAACGTTAGTGGTTATTAAAACATAGAAACCATGAGCAATAATAAAATTTCAACTAAAGAATTAGAAAAACGATCAAAAAATCGTAAAGAAGACATTCGTGGCTGTTACTACCGTGATCAAACTGCAATTATTCATTCAAGACCATTTCGACGACTAAAACATAAAACTCAGGTATTTTTTAGCCCTGACGATGACCATGTTTGTACTAGAATTGAACATGTTTTACACGTCGCTACAATTGCAGCAACTGTTTGCAAAGGACTTAAGTCTAAAAAAGATTCTAAATGGGAATTGAATGAAGATCTAGCCTACTCAATAGGGCTAGGACATGATTTAGGACATACACCATTTGGGCATGCGGGTGAATCTCAATTATCATACATTTTAGGTGGAGGGAATTCCTTTGTTCATGAAATTAACAGCTATAGAGTTGTAGAAAAATTAATTAACCGAGGGCAAGGACTAAATTTAACATATGCTGTCAAAGATGGAATAATATGTCATAATGGAGAAAATTTTGAACAAAGTATTAAGCCTGACTTTAGAGTAAAAGATTTGGACTTAATTAATAACAGAAAAGTCTATCCATCAACATATGAAGGTTGTATTGTAAGATTTTCAGACAAGATAGCATATTTAGGTCGTGACATTGAAGATGCGATAGTCGCTGATTTTATTAAAAAGGAGCAAATTCCTGGTGCAATTCAAAAGCAAATTGGAACATCAAATGGTGAAATAATTAATTTCCTAATTCTTGATTTAATAGAAAATTCAACAGAAGGAGAAATAAGTTTTTCAAAAGAATGCCATCAATTAATGACTGAATTAAAGGTTTTTAATTATCAATTTATTTATAATCATCCGCGGATTAAAGAATATGAAAAGTATTGCAAAAGAATCGTTTTGACTCTTTATAACTATTTAACACAACTATATTGCTCAAATCATTGGGATATTGAATGGTACCTAAGAAAAGAGAACTTAGACTTTGATAAGTTTTTTGGAAATTATTTAAACGGAATGCAAAAGTTCTATAAAAATGAAAAAAATGTAAATAATTGGACTGAAGGTGATTTAGGAAAACAAATAGTCACTGACTATATTTCTGGCATGACAGATAAATTTGCTATTGATTGTATGAGAGAAATTTCAATCCCACGACCAATTGAGTTCAAACCAAGATTAAAGAGAATAGATTAACCACAATTAAACTGAGTAAAATAGAGGGCTATTTACAAACGGCTATTACGAGTTGGGCGGTATCATTTGCACTACTCAAACCCCCATTTCTGGCGAAAACCAAAAATCAAAACTTCCTACTTCAAAATTTGTTAAACCAACTGCTTTCAGTCGGTTAACGTTTTTCGGCATCCAAATACCTACCATTTCCGGTAGGGTAAAAACCTACTGTTTTTGCTATTGACATGGAGGGTTTTATGAGTTATGTTTATGGGTTGGAAAATGAGTAGTTGAATAAAATGTAAAAAGGTAATGCCAATACTATCCCTTGATTTGGGGATATTCGGTAACAAATATAGTGATATAAGTAGTTGGCGTTCATTGTAAAGAACCACATTTATATATAGACAATATGGCAATATTCACAGAAGCAAGATTAAGAAATAGAGCTAGGAATCAAATAAATAAAGGACAATACGGTTCCATATACGATACTTATGAAACAAAAGCTAGAAATGTATTAACTGAATATGTAAATGAACAAAGAACATTTTCAGGAAAATCAAAAAATTATGATATTTTCTTGTCTCATAGCTCTAGTGATTCAGAATTAGTTACTGGACTAAAGTTAGAAATTGAAGACCTTGGTTTTTCTGTTTACATTGATTGGATAGAAGATCCTTTATTGAGTAGAAAAAATGTAACAAAACAGACTGCTCTTGTTCTGCAAGAAAGGATGAAAAAATGCAAATCTTTGATTTATGCATTTTCAGAAAATGCAACAAACTCAAAATGGATGCCGTGGGAACTAGGTTATTTTGATGCACTCAAAGGAACCGTAGCTGTATTACCAATCTCAAAGACAAACAAAAGTTCATTTGTTGGAAGTGAATATCTGGGAATTTATTATTATATCCAAATAGCAACTATTGTTGGAACAAATCGGACAGCACTTTGGACACATGAAACATCATCAAAATATACGAAATTTGATTCATGGCTTACAGGCTCTAAACCTATACAAAGATGAAATTTAAGAATGAAATAGAAGCGTTTATTAAAGATTTTGTAAACGACTTAGTAGAAAATAATGCAGCAATCTTTGCTGGGGCAGGAATGTCCAAATCAGCTGGTTATGTAAACTGGTCAGAACTTCTAGAAGACATAGCTGAAGAATTAGGGTTGGAGATAAGTAAGGAATATGACCTAATATCGCTCGCTCAGTATCATGTTAACGAGAAGGGAGGTAATAAATCAAAACTAAATCGTAAGATATTAGAAGAATTCATTGACGAGAATGATATTACTGAGAATCATAGGATATTAGCGAGATTACCTATTTCCACTTATTGGACAACGAATTATGATGTCTTAATAGAGAATTCTCTTAAAGAAGCAAATAAGGTTATTGATATTAAACATAATGTAAAACAACTGACAAACACAAGACCTAAAAGAGATGTAGTAGTTTACAAGATGCATGGAGATGTTTCAATACCAAATGAAGCTATTTTGACAAAGGAGCAATATGAAGCGTATTACAAAACTCATGACCAATTTATTTCAGCATTAACTGGTGACCTCACGACAAAAACATTTTTATTTATTGGATTTAGTTTTACTGATCCAAATCTTGATTACGTATTAAGTAGACTAAATATAAAACTATCGAAAGATAAAAGACAGCACTATTGTTTTATAAAGAGGCACAAGCTAGAAGATTTCGGTGGAAATAAGGCTGATTTTGAATATCAAACAAGGAAGCAAAGTTTAATGATCGGTGATTTGAAAAGATATGGTATTCAAGCTTTAGAAATTGATGATTACCCTGAGATAACTCAAGTACTAAAAGAAATTGAATTAAGATTTAGAAAAAGAACAGTTTTTATTTCAGGCAGTGCTGAAAATTATGGGAAATGGAATAGAAATGAAGCTCAAGCCTTTATACACAATTTAAGCAAAGAAATTATTTCCGGAGGATTTCGCATTGTAAATGGATTTGGATGGGGAGTGGGCAGTGCGGTTATTAATGGTTCTTTAGATGCAATATACAATAGACCTGATAAATTTAGTGAAGATCAGCTAATTGTTAAGCCATTTCCTCAATTTAAAACTGGTCAGAAAGAATTACCAGAACTATGGGAAGAATACAGACAAAGGATGATGAAATTTGCAGGTATAGCAATATTTATTTTTGGTAATAAATTTGATATTGATAACAATGTAATTCTTGCAAATGGAGTTAAACGAGAATTTGATATAGCAATAGAGAATGGATTAATACCAATACCAATTTCTGCAACTGGGTTCGTTTCAGAGGAACTATATAATGAAATAATGCTTGACCCTCAAAAGTATTATAAGAATAATGAATGGATAGTTCCATTTATTTCTGAGTTGTCATCAGATAAAATGAATTTAGATAGTGTAATTAAGAAGATTATTAAAATTATTAAACGGATAAATAAATAATAATATGGCAAAGAGAGTATTTTTCAGTTTTCATTACAAAGATGTAATTGAATTTAGAGCTAATGTTGTAAGAAACCATAAGTTAACAAAAGATAAAAGTGCTGGGTATTTTGATGCATCTATTTGGGAGTCTGCAAAAAAGACAAGTGATTTAGCCTTAAAAAGACTTATCAATGGGGAATTAATAAACACATCAGTTACTTGTGTTCTTGTTGGGTCAGACACTTTTAACCGTAGATGGGTTGATTATGAAATAATGAAAAGCCTTCAAAAAGGTAATGATTTACTTGCAATTCATATTAATGGTATAAAAGGTAAAGATGAAAAAACTAAAAACAAAGGAAATAATCCATTTTATTATTTAGGTTATTCATTTGATAAAACAGGAAGAAAACTAAGCCTTCATAATTACATACAAGGGAAATGGACAAAATATACGGATTTAGATGGATGGTCTGTAAATGAAGTGGCAGAGTCAAATAGAAACAAAATATTCCGTTTGTCAACTATATACCCAATTTATGATTGGATTGATGATAATGGTTACAGCAATTTTGGCAAATGGGTTGGATAAAAACAACGAAATACTAACAATATAAAAAATAAGTGAGATAGTAGTCGCATCAGGATTTGTAGTCCATTTTGCCTTTTTTGTAAGTTGGAAGATTGGTGCTTCGAAATCACCTACTTTTCATATACTAAATGTTAGCAACAAGGCTAAAAAATAGAACAGACATAACTTAGAATTATTTTAATTAACACTTTATGTTAATTATTTCATATTTTTGTCAAAATGATTATTACTTTTGCAGATAGAAATCTTAGAAAATATGCCAACAACAATACGTTAGCTATTAAGAAAATGGGTACTAAACGAGCCAAAATCTATCAAAAAAGACTTGAAGATATGGCTGCTACTGAAAGTTTTTCTGATTTGAAATTTTTACCTGGGCGATTCCATCAGCTTTCTGAAAATAGAAAGGACAATTGGGCTTGCGATCTTGATCACCCATACCGATTAGTTTTTGAACCAGCTGATGAGCCAATACCTAAAGACAAAGACGGCAAACAAATACTAATTGAAATTAGAAGTTTAGAAATTATCGAAGTAACTAATTATCATAAGGAGGGTTAATAATGGCAAAGTTAAATGAATATTACCCGCAAGAGGTTTTGCATCCATGTGAAACATTAAACGAGAAGTTGGAAGAAATGAGAATGAGCCGAAAAGAATTTGCTCTTCGTACCGGGAAACCAGAAAAAACTATAGTAGCTGTATTAAAAGGAGAAAGCTCAGTTACACCTGAAATGGCTGTAATGTTTGAAAATATTACAAAAATACCTGCTCATTTTTGGCTTAATAAACAAGCTAGGTTTAATGAATATAAAGCACGTTTAAATAGAAAGCATGATATTGAGAAAGCTGAAGAATGGACTAGAAGTTTTCCTTACTCTGAAATGGCAAAAAGTAATTGGGTTCCGTCGACAAGAAAAATTGAAGAAAAAACAATTAACCTATTTGAGTATTTTGCTGTTTCAACACATAAAGCTTGGGAAAAGCTCTACATGGAAAGCGAATTAAAAGTTGCTGCTTATGCATCTTTAAAACACACTCATGAACCTCATGCCATTTCATCTTGGTTACGACAAGGCGAGTTGCAAGCAGAGCAGATTCAAGCTCCTGATTTCAACAAAAAAGAATTTAAAAATGCTTTACATAGCATTAAAGATATTATGGCAAAACATCCTGATGACTTTTTTGTGCAGTTACAAAGGCTTTGTTTACAGGCTGGTGTTAAAGTATTTTATACTCCTAAATTACCCAAAGTACCTATAAGTGGTTCTACTCGTTGGATAAAAAGTACTCCAATCATTCAGCTTACTGCAAGATATAGACAAAACGATAGGTTTTGGTTCACCTTCTATCACGAAGCCGGGCATATACTATTGCATGGAAAAAAATACATTTCATTAGAGAATATTGATTTTTCAGAAGCAGATCCTGAGAAAGAACAACAAGCACACTACTTTGCCGAAGAATGGACCTTTAGTAAGGAACAGGAAGCAGAAGTTATTGCTGCAAAACCACTTACCAAAAACGCTATTATTGTCTTTTCGGAAAAATTCAATACACATCCAGCCATGATTATTGGAAGATTACAGCATAAAGAGTTAATCCCATATAGTGTTGGACGTGAATTCATTAAATCAATAGATTTAAGAAATAACTAAAGCGCAGTTGCTAACAGTGAACTGTGCAAATTGGATATTATTAGCCCGCTTCAAATTTGTAATATTTAAATAGTTTTATCGCCGGCAAATAGTTACTGTACTTATACTCACCGTCAACTAACACCTATCAACAACTCCTTAATAATAAAAAATCCACCCCAAATTTTTAACATCCAGTACGCTTTTATATACCCAAAATCGCGCCTCCAACTTTCACTTGTCACACCTCAGCCCTCATTTCCGGCGAAAACCAAAAATAAAATCTTTCCACCCGAGTTTTCACTAATGTGTCTGTAACCTGCATGATAGTATTTTTCTTACATGTAAAACCTACCGGAAATGGTAGGGTGAAAAACCCCCGTTTTCCCCCCTTGATGCGTGCTTTTTTTATGGTGAATTTTATGAGAAAAAACCATGAAAAATCTAGTAATGACATTGTTAGTAGTAGTTGCAGCAACTACACTAACCACAAAAGCAACAGCAATCAACCCTACCTATTCCGGTAGTAGCATTACAATAAATGAACCTGCAAATTATGTTGAGGTGAGAGAGACAAATAACGAACTTCAGCTTATTAATCCCTTTATCCAACAATCAACCACCACAGGAGAAATCAAGCTGCATGTAAAGGTAAACGATAATGAAACAACAAGTACTGCTACTGCAGAAGTAGAGATCTATTCGTTAGATGGTGTAGATGTACTTGGCCCTTATACAGTAACCGAAGGTGAAGATCTGGTAGTTGATATTGACGAGCGCGAGTGGAGTGTTAGCACCTTACAAACATCACAAAATTCTGAAGTAACGTATTGGGTTGTAGAATGATTTTCTTAATCAAGATACTGCAAATTTCAGTTATCGTATATTGTACACAAAAGATCTACCATATAAACTTAAACTCCGCTGAAATTCTTAACTTTGTGTTTCTTAAATGAAACAGCATGTCCCTTTTATTTCAAGTTAGCCAAAAGACACATCGTAGTTTTAAGCGATTGTTTCTTATGGCTTTCTTTTTTGTATCGCTTCCATTGATTGCCGCATTTTACTCTTCTGTATTTGACTCAACTTACAACAAAGCTGTCTCATATAAGAATATCAACAGCGATTCTGTATTGCATCATGCAAACCAGGCTCTTACATTAGCAAAAGAATCGAATAATCCGCTATTGGAATACAAGTCATTGATATTATTGGCGAAATCTAATATTAAAACCGGGCATCTTGGTGAAGCCATTGTCAATTGCTCCCAGGCAGGAAAATTGGTAGAGTCAAATAATCTATCAAGTCGAAAAGTGGAAGTGCTAATGTATTTGGGTGTAGCCTACCAGGCGGCTGGTTTTACAGCAGATGCAATTAAGCTTTTTTTAGAAGCAAGAACACAAGTTACCGAACCAGTTAAATACAGTATCAGGATTGACCTGGATTATTACATTGGATTGGCTTATGCAGAAATTCAAGAATATGACAAGAGTTATTATTATTTACAGAAATGTATTAAGCTATCTAGAAAATACGAATACAATACAGGTGCATTTGATGCATATATATTACTTTCAAACACCTCAAATAAAATTGAGACTATTAATAAAAACCTTGAACTAGCAAATATTATAATCAATGAAAATCCTCAACTGAAATATGAAAGGGTAGTTTTAAGAAACAACCAGGCATTGTTAAACAAAGCCCTTGGCAAATTGGAGTTAAGTAGAAAGCAATACTTGGAAGCAATTAGGATTGCAGAAAAATCAGGATATCGCGAAATGCTTTCAAGTCTTTACAATAATTACAGCTATCTCCAGTTGACAGAAACAAAATACGATAGTGCTAAAATCTATCTGGATAAGTCACTAGAATTAGCAAAAGACATTGAAAGCCTATACCTTGAATCAGAAATTTACGACTCCTACGGGGATTATTATAAAGCCATCGGGGCTTTTGAAAGTGCTTTGAAGTACAGTGAGCTTTTTACCAAAAAACGCAACCAATACCGTGAACAGCAGCGCATCCAAGAAACCTTGTTCCTGTCGGCTATTTTCGAAACTGAACAAAAAGAAAAGGAACTACTGCAACAGGAAAACGAAATAAGCAAGTTGTGGTTGCTGGTGCTGGCTGTGGCTATCTTTTTGGTGGTAGCAATAGGTGTGGGTGTATATTTCAGACAAAGGTTACACCTGAGCAGGTTACGACATAAAACTGCTGAAAAAGAAACGGAACTGAAAGTTGCAGAAGCTCTAATACATGGGCGTGATGCCGAGCGGAAACGATTGGCAATGGATTTGCATGATGGTATGGGTGCCAGATTAGGAGCCTTGCGGTTTTTGGTTGATGGGTTTTTCAAATCCAATGAAAAATACAAGGATGTAATCGAATCAATAAAAAATATCCGTAACAACGTCCGTGAGTTATCTCACCGGATGATGCCTGCAAAATTGGAAGATGAGGGATTGGTATCAACCATTAACAGCATGGTCTCCGGAATGAACGATTCTGAGAAGTTTAATGTAAGTTTCGACACCAACCTCGATAAACGGTTATCTCCAAAACTGGAATCGAATATATATTTTCTTATTCTTGAACTAATCACAATGCCATCAAGCATTCCAATGGAAATACGATCTTTGTTCAACTATTAGATCACAGTAATAACCTAAGTTTGCAGGTAGAGGATAACGGGGGTGGGTTTAACCAAAAAGAAAGTACAAATGGCATAGGATTAAAGAATATCAAAACACGCATTGAATATTTGGGGGGTAAGTTAAATATAGAATCTGATGATTCACAAACACAATTTATGATTGAAATTCCAAAAGGTAAATGATGATTGACTTATTTCTTATTGATGACCACGATTATTTGAACCAAGGTATAACTGTAGCATTCGATAATCAGGATTATAAAATCAATGTAGTGGGCTCCTCAACATCAGGTGAAGATGCACTTGAGCAGTTAAAACAAATTGATGTTGATGTTGTACTTCTTGATATTGTTATGCCCGAAATGAATGGCATAACTTGTTGCAAACTAATAAAAGAACAGTTTCCCGGCATTAAAATAATTGCATTTACCGGTGAGCTCGATCCTAAGCTGTTGCTTAAGATGTGGCTTCAAAATGTGGATGCTATTTTAGTAAAAACCTGTGGGACGGATGAGTTAGCGAGTATAATTAAAAGTGTTTGTAAAGGGAAAAGGGAAATCGGTAAAGGCGTACCTTACTTTTTTGATTATGTAGGAAACGACTTTGGAGACATTCCAAAGCTTACACCTGCGGAACTGGAAGTATTAAAGTTATTAGGTTTGGGACTAAGCAGAAATGAAGTTGCGATTGAACTGAACAGATCGAAATACACCATTGAATTTCACTGTAAAAACTTGTATATAAAGTTTAACACCAATCGGATACATACTGTTTTAGCCGAAGCCAGAAGAGCGAGGATCATTAAATAAACATCTGTAACACAAAAACCAGTAAAAAAACTATTATAAATGGTAGGTAAAAAAACCCCTTTTTTCCCCCCTTGACAAGTGATGAAACATCAACTACTTTTACCCCATATTTAAAAAAATAAAAGCAAAAAATCATGATAAACATTTTTATAATTGATGATCATCCGGTCGTTATCAATGGAATTCGCTTAATTTTTGGTGAGGGTAAAGACAAAATAAAAGTCTCAGGTTGGGCAAATTCGGCTAAAGAAGCCATCCCAAAACTGAAAAAGTCGCATGCACAGGTGGTTTTACTTGATTTAGTTATGCCAGAATATACTGGAGTTGAGTTTTGCCTTTTTATAAAAAAACATTTTCCTGATAAAAAAGTAATTGCATTAACAGGAGAATTGGATACAACAATTTTGTATAACACCTGGATGAATAAGGCCGATGCCATACTCATTAAAAATTGTGGCAAAGAGGAATTGGTAGAAGCGATTCACGGGGTGTTGGCAGGAAGAAGAATAATCGGTAATGAAGTACCCGATTTTAGCTCTTTGATGATACCTGCCAAAAAAACAAAACGAAAGCTTACACCAAGTGAGCAACGAATACTTAAATTATTAGCAGAAGGTCACTCAAGGCCAAAAGTCGGAGAGATGATAGGTTCAAGCGAGGAAGCTATAAACTTTCATTGTAAAAATCTACTGCGTAAGTTTAACACAAACAAAATGATTGTTGCCATTGAGCAGGCAATGAGAGAAAAATTGATAAGCTGATAAAATTTATCTTGTTCTGAAGTTATTTTCCAAAAGAAAAACCCGAAAATCAGCTGATTTTTGATGAAAAATAGTCAAAAACAGCTTATATATACCGGTAAATTCACGACTTAGAAAGGGGAAATTGTTACTCTGCCCCCAAGCTTAATATTGCTGCTTTAAAACCGTTTGGCTTCACAGGTCTGAAGTGGTTCCATAAATAGTTGGGAAATGAACAACAAGAACCAATTGTCCTCATCTTTATTTTAGTCGAAGATGGATAAACAAAAAATAAATCTTGCGCTAAACGCCATTTTCACTCCCGTAATTATGAAAACCGGAACGTCCTTTTAAGGTCGGAGCAAAGATTCTAAAAATGTACTTTGAACGAACTTACTCTTCAATTTCCGGCGAAAACCCAAAGTCAAAACTTCCCACTTTAATATTTGTTAAATCACAAGTAGTCATTTGATTAGCGTTTATTGTTCTACAAAATACTACTATTTCTGGTAGGGTAAAAACCTACTGCTTTTGCTATTGACATGCAGTGTTTCAATGCTTATATTTATACACTGAAAGCAAATGAAGAACAAGGTTTCTGATTTAGAATCACCTAAATTATTTTTTGAACAAAAGAGAAAATGCCATTGAGTTATGATAAACCATTCAATAATTATCAATTGTTTAACTAAATCCCATTAAAATGAAAACAAAGCAACAAGTATCAATCAAGAAGTTCCTGTCAAGAACAAGCAGAATGCTATTGCGAGCAATGATTGCTGTTATCTTTATAGCGGTCGTTGGCTCCATTCCCCTTTTCGCACAAACCGAATTTTTAAGCGAAAACCAAAAGCAAAAAGTTTACTACGATTCGTTGTTAAACGTACTGGGTGCTGACAGTATGCAGGGGACAGGCTACACCCAATACAAACGCTGGTACCGTTATTGGGCACCCAAACTATCGACCAATTACGATTTCGATGATTACCAAAGTGATTTGCTAGATTACACCAACAATTATGTAGCTCCCCTAAGTAACAACACCGGCCCCAACTGGCGTTTTATTGGCCCTGATGATATTCCCTCTTTAGGATCAACAGGTTCAGGCACTGGCCAAATACATTATATTTACCGCAGACCCGAGGACGAGGAATCCGGCGATATCCTCTATGCCTGTTCTCCCGTTGGAGGATTATTTAAAAGCACCAACAACGGCGAAAGTTGGTTTAACCTTGGTACAGACAAAGGCCTCCCGCACTCCGGTGTATCAAGCGTTGTGGGCGATAATTTTTCGTATTCTACTTTGTACGTTACTACCGGAAACGGCGAAGGTTTTGATGGAGAAAAAGCATGGCAAACGGCAATTGGTGTCTGGCGGACGACAAATGATGGTGAAAGCTGGGAAAACATTGGTCTGCAAATTGATGCTGACACCAACAAAATCTACCACATGCGTAAGATAATTGATGTAAACGGCGACCAGGGCAATAATGCCCACCTGATTGTTACTACAACCGAAGGGCTTTTCAGCACAACAAATGCGAACGCACAAAACCCGGAATGGGAAGAACTGATTGACGGTGAATTCTATGATGTAGTGCAGTACGGAGATACCATTTACGCCTCAGGCTCAAACAGCACCGGTATTTTCAAATATGATTTGGAAAACAATATAGCAACAAAAATATTTGATATTGATACGGTTAGTTTTCCTTATGACACAATTACAAGGCCGGAACTGAGAAGGATTTCTTTACAAATACCCAAAGCTGCTGGTGCAAGTAACTATTTGTTTGCCGTGCTTTCAATGCGCGACTATAACCACACATCCATTTACCGTTATAATATAACAAATGGAAACTGGCACAAATTCCTTGGCGCACCATTTGCAAATGGCTATGCCAGAAAATTGGGTTGGATAATAAGGCCGGGACTTCATGGTAGTACGAGTGACAAATTACATATTATGGGTCGCGATATTAGCTATCTTGATCTGTTTTACAATGGATTAAGCAATGATGATAGCGTTAAATCCAGAAAAGTTGATATAACTCACTATGCAAAAGACCCGCATGACGATTTTCACTACCTAATGATGGATTCTTTTAACGACAGTGTAATATGGGCAGGTACAGATGGTGGTGTTTACAAAGGGGTCTTTGTCAACGATAGCCTTATTGATTGGGAACCCAAAAGCAAGGGGCTTGGAGTAACAACCATCGAGTTTCTTGATGCAAAAGATAATATTATAACGAGCGGACAGTTCGATTGTGGAAGCAATGTTTATACGACCAGTGATGAAATAAATTGGGATATACAACATAGAGTTGGTGGTGACGGATTTCAAAATATTATTGACAATGCAAACTTGTATTATTTAAGTGCCCAGGAAGGCCGTGTTACAGCATTTATCGAAGGTTCTTCAGACCAAATGTTCATGGAAAAATATTTTCCATGGGATACAAACTGTGTGCAACAGGACAGCTTGGTATGGCGTTCCATCTTTTCAACCTATTACACAAAACTTGGCAACAGGTTGTACGCTGCCGGCGAAAAAGAAGTATTGAGGTATCCTGATGCTAATGGAAAATGGGAAGAATGGTCAAATCTTAAAGATTTAATCGGCTGTGCAATTTCAGGCACATGGCGTGTTGATGCAGCATTGGCAAGTGATGGTGTAACACACCAAATTTATGCAAGTGCTTTTAACGAGCCCGACACCGTGCAGCACCTTTTCAAATCAATTGATGGGGGTGGTGCGTACGGAACCAAATGGGTAAGAGTAGAAGACACTCCCTATTCAGGATGGATTAGTGCCATTGAAATAACGGGCAACGCCGATATTGTTTTAGTGGCCATAAAGGATAAAATATTTAGTGTAAACACAAGTAACCCTGCTTCACCCACCTGGCAGGATTTGACTTATGACCTTGATGCAGGTGTCATCAATAGTATTTTTAGAGACGGCACAACTTTTTGGATAGGGGCTGAGTACGGTGTTTACTATCTTGAAGGCAGTTCCACTTCATGGGTTGACTATTCCAGTGAAACTCTTCTGCCCAATTGTGAAGTAAAAGACATTAAAGTCCACAAAGGAAAAGTGTATGCCGGAACTTATGGCCGTGGGGTGTGGTTTGCTTCAACACCCGGTTGTGGGCATCCTGATTTATATGATACCATTTCTCAAGGTGATCAAGTGGTTATTGGTCAAGAAAAAACAAAAAACCTAAACCTTGTTATACCATCCGGGGTTACATACTATGTATATGGAATACTTAAAATGGGTGACAGTTGCCGGATAATTGTCGAACCCGGCGGCACTCTTGTAGTTGATGGTGGCACAATCACCAAAGCCTGTCCCGATTTTTGGCAGGGAATCGAATTACGTGGAAACTCGAATGCCGCACAGGTTCCCACAGCTCAGGGATGGGTAGTACTCAAAAACGGGGCTACAATTGAATATGCCGTAGCAGGCATACAAACCATTAAAAACCACAACGGCATCAGCGACCTCACCTTTGCAGGGGGCATTATAGAAGCTGAAAACTCGCTTTTCAAAAACAATAAAGCCGATGTAGTGTTTTTCCCATATCCTGACCCCTATGCCACCTTCGCGATAAAGAACAACGTAAGCTATTTTAAAAATACGGGCTTCGTTACCGATTCAAATTATTATTTCTTTAGCGATGATGCTGTAAACCATGTTTCGTTAAATGATGTTTATGGGGTATTGTTCGAGGGCAATTTGTTTACAAATACAACCGAAAGCTCAATGGTTTATTCTGACAAACGGGGAATTGGTATAAGCGCGTGGAATTCCGGTTTTTTTGCCAAAAGAAATCCTGACTCATTGTATGGCAATGTTTTTGAAAAACTAAATTATGGCATTTATGCCTTTGCATATTCCAACAACAACCGCTTAATTGAAATTGACAGCAATACTTTCGACCGCAACCAAACCGGATGCTATTTAAGTGCCGAAACCAATGCAGTCTTAACGCACAACTTTTTTTACTCCCGACCATTGGGTACAGCTGCACAAGCATTTGACCTGCCTTATACCGGCCTTTATCTGGATCATTGTACAGGCTACCTTATTACGGATAATGAGTTTCGCTCAGGTTATAGCCCGATGACAGGCTCACCTATTTACACTGGCATTGGTGCCTACATTTACAACTCCGGCCCCGAGGATAACTTTATTTACGACAACTATTTCCGCAATTTATCCCATGCCACAATTGCATACGGAAGAAACCGCGACAAAGGTGAAGATGTAAGTGGTTTGCAGTATAAATGCAACAACTTTGAGAACAACTTTTATGATATTGTTGTGATAGGTGACACGATTAATCCCAGTAGTTTTGATGGCATTGCCCCACACCAGGGGAGTGCTGCTGATACCGTGACTGCACCAGCAGGTAACCGATTTAGCAAACTTGGAAAATCAACTTATTGTGATTTTAACAATCAGGCTCCAAATATCACTTATCATTTGCCATATTGGGAGGTTGTATTGGGTAACCACAAACTGCGTCCGGATTCTATTACCTATAATACAATAGCAAGAGATTATGCATCATTTCCTTTCTATTGGGATATTACAACAGGTTGCCCTTCAAACCAAGCATCTCAAAGTAAATCCGGTTTAAAATCGGATATTGCCACTTCTGATTCTAATTTGGAGATTTACACAGACTCATTGGACATGTTGGTCGATGATGGCAATACTTCTGCAATGAACTTAGATGTAACGACTAGCTTACCGCCGGAAACCATGGAATTACGGGACGAACTGCTTGCAGCCTCGCCATACCTGAGCGACACCGTAATGGTAAACGCTGCCGAAAAAGAAGATGTGTTGCCCAACAGCATCATAACCGAGGTGCTTTCTGCTAACCCCCACTCGGCTAAATCCGAAAAGGTGCTCAACAAATTAGATGAACGTGATACCCCGCCCAACGAAAATCAAATGGCAGAAATCCATGCCAACGACACCATCATCGGGCACAAAGAATCATTGGAAAGTAAACGCTCTTTTTATGTAGGAGAAAAAGCAAGGACTGTATATGAATTGTCACGATTGTTTATTAGAGATACTTTAGGACTTGCCGTTCACGACAGTATTGCTTCTGCCCTTACAAATATTTCTACGCCAACATCACATTATTTGCAGGCCTTTTGCTACCTGAATACTAGTGATAGCCTTACCGTGCTTAACCTCCTGAATAATATTCCTTCAGCATTTGATTTGGATGATACTGAAACCGACTACCATGATTATTTTATGGATTACTTCGATATGTTGCTCGAATTACAAACACAGGAAATAAATGCTATTGAAATAGACGATACCCAAAAAACAGATGTTGCCGATATCATGAACAATTCTAAAGGCTTGCTACATGCCTACGCCCGCAACCTGTTGATGCTGACTGATGGGTTTGAATACAATGAACCTTATGTTCTTCCTGATACTTCTTATACTAAATCCACTAAGGTAAAGGAAAATATATATTTACACTTTTGGGACGAAGAAAGCTACTTCAAACTTTACCCCAATCCGGCCAATGGCTATATCACCTTTGAATACAAATTGGATTATAACATCTCCAAGCCTGTAGTCGAAGTGCTCTCCGTAGATGGCGTACATGTGAACACTTTCCGTTTGTTTAATCGTATCGGCATAAAAATAATCGACTTACGTGACTGGAAGAGTGGAACTTACATTATCCGTCTAACAGCTAACGGAAAAATGCTGCAAAGTGATAAATTTGTAAAGTTTTAATCTGTATCCGATGAAAACTTTGATGTATTCTGCACTAATTACACTTCTCCCTTTGCTGTCTTTTGGACAGCAAAGGTGGGAAGTGGTTTTTGGAAACCCGGATATACTGGAAGTTCCACTAAACCTTACAGACTCCTACGACAAAGGTGTTCTCATATGTACCTGGAACGAACTGAATCAAGCTACTGTTTTCAAAACAGATAAAAATGGTGAACCGTTATGGAATAAATTATTTGATGGTCCTTCTCCTATAGGATTTACATCAATTGCCGTAGATGAAATCGGAAATATAGTAGCGGTAGGTGCGCATGGTAGTAACGCATTAATTGTGCTTATAGATAAATGCGGTGAGTTGCAATGGTGCAACGAGTTGGTTAATGAACAAGAGTATGACAGAACTCGATATACTGAGGTTATTTTTGTTAATAATACTATTTTAGTACTTGGTGGGTTTTATGACGATGAACACAATTCTACAATACATCTGGCAAATTTTGAATTGGATGGTACCTTGTTGTGGTTAAAGGAAATTGTTAACGAAAAAGACGACCCGCTAATGAGAGAGTTAGTGCCTGCCTATTTCGACAAAATAGGAGATTCCTACTTTGTTTCGGGTTTTTGCTATTATGCCAAACCCGGCAACCCTGATATGTTTTATCCGAGAGCCATGTTTGTTAAAATTGACAGCCTGTACAATAAAGACTGGTTTTTGCCTTATGGTATGGAGGATGCATTAACTGCCATCAGTCGTGGGGTTATCCCACTGGATTCGGATAACTACAGAGGATATGGCACCTATTTGATAGGAAGTACAGATACATCAAACGCTATATTTATGGATTTTGATGCTGCCGGTATCGAAACTGGCCACAAAGGTATCCCCAACAACAGTATTTCACCAACTGTAAAAGATAACGATTTAATGGCCTTACAAGTCATTGATGACAGCACCTATTTTATTACAGCACAGGTAGGAGAAATTCCATTGGAAGTAAATCCGATTGGTGAATGGACGATGGACACAAGCGGATACGTTTATGCATACCAAAATCATCCAGGGGCATTTTCTATTTCGCACCCAACAACAAAAACGAATGAAGGCCAGTTTGTTACTGTGGGAAAAAAAATGAATGAAACCATTGATATCCTCCTCTACAAACTCAACGCCGACCTGTCTCAAGCCGAATTTGACACGAGCACCATCGTTTATGACAGTCTTTGTGATAGCTTGCCAATTGTTTCGGACACAATTTATTTGGATAATTGCAGTATCATAACCGGCATTGAGGAAGTACCCACGCCACAGGAGTATTATGCATTTATAAAAACCATTCCGGTTGATGTATTCCCCAATCCAGCAACAACCGACATTGTATTTGAACTTGGCAACACCGGCCTTCATAAAAATATCAGCCTTGCTTGTTTCGATATCAATGGTAAACTGGTATTTGAGCAAACGGTTCAGCCAGGCCAAACACAGATTAAATCAAGTGTTGCAAACTGGAAAAGCGGTATGTACATTGCCGTAACAAGTAGCAGCACCGGAGGGACAGGCAGTGCAAAGTTTGTTGTAAAATGAAACATTTTAAAATGAAAAATATACTACTATTGTTATTAATAATTCCTGTGCTTGCTATTTCACAACAGGAAAAGAGCAAAAAGCAACTGACCCCATACGCAGCCATAGCATTTAATGATGGTGTTGTGGTTTACACGCTTGGTCAAAATCAAGCCATTTTGTACCCAAGGCTTCTGCCAAAAGTGTATGATAAAAACCTACTTCGTTTGCATTTTAGCAACAGTTTCAATAGTGTTTCAGGAAAGTACATTGCCGAAAGCCAGCAGGCCATTCGTGATTTTGTGGATACAGAACTTATTTCCCTTCGTTCGGATAAAGAGCAAATGGAATATATGAAACTCTGTGCCTTGCTTGTTATCTGGGACAATAAGTTGAGTAAACATGCGCAAATGGAGTTGGAAAAGATTGCTTTATCAGGAAATAGAAATTTGCAGAAAAATGCGGAGATGGTAACTGGATTACTGGAGTTTTATAGCGGATAAACCCGCCTGAATAATTGAGTTAATAGCATGCTTCAATTACATACACAAAACAAAACCTTAGTTGAAATCGACAATACACAAAAAGTTGATGTTTACGACATCATGAACAATTCCAGGGGCCTGCTTCATGCTTATGCCCGCAACCTGTTGATGTTGACTGATGGTTTAGAATACAATGAACCATACGTTCTTCCTGATACTTCTTCTAACAAATCTGCAGCAGTAAAGGAAAATGTGTATTCACACTTTTGGGACGAAGAAAGCTACTTCAAGCTTTATCCAAATCCGGCCAATGGCTATATCACCTTTGAATACAAATTAGACTATGGGATTTCCAAACCTGTAGTCGAAGTGATTTCCGTTGATGGTATTCATGTAAACACTTTCCGCTTGTTCAATAGCACGGGCATAAAAATAATTGACTTACGTGACTGGAACAGCGGAATCTACATTATCCGTTTATCGGGTAACGGCAAAATGCTTCAAAGTGCTAAATTTGTAAAATATTAGAACAGCAAACCATGAATTTCATTGACAAATTATTATTTATAATTACTATTCTCCTGCCTGTCTTGGTATTTGGCCAGAACAGGTGGGAGGTAACTTACGGTATCCCAAATGACGATAATTACCTTTTCAGTAAAGCTATTGATTATGATAGGGGTATTTTATTAAACTGGATAGCAGATGACAATGGAAAAAAGAATTTGTCGAAGATGGATGTTAACGGAACTGAAATATGGCAAAAACTTGTTTTTAATGATGGTAATATTATACAATTAGAAGTATTGTTGTCAAACAATCAGCAAACCGTAATTGGGGGAAGTACTAAAGGTTTTCCATTTCTGACAAGTTTAAATAAGTGTTATCAAACAAATTGGTGCAGTAATTTTATCAATAATCAACTTTTTCATCACGGACATTTTGTAGATGCCATAATTTTAGATAATGGAGATATTTTAGCAATGGCTTATTTGGAGCCACCTGATATAGGGCTTAACAAAACCGATAGAATTTATCTATTTTATTATGATAACATGGGTAACCTGCTTTGGTATAACTTGTATGCATCTGGTACTGCTTACCCCCTGATGGAATATCCCATTCCAATGTATTTAACAAAGTTTGACAACTATTATATAATATCAGGTTTCTGTTACTATCCTTATCCTGATAATCCCGATTTATTAGTTTTACGACCTATGTTTATTAGAATTGATACTGAATTTGATGAGCAATGGATGTTGCCTTACGGAGTCGAAGACTCTGTTGTAGGTATGGCGTCAGGTGTTATCGAGAAGAGCCAGACAGGTGAAAATATTGGTGTTGGAAGATATGCCGGAATAATTGGAACATTTAGTGTAACCCCGCTTATGCATTTTGATAGTTTGGGTAACGAAACGAGCATATTTTTAATACTGAATGATTCCATTGGCCCAAACATTCAAGCAAATTCTGCAATAGACATTATTGCATTGGGAGATACTAATTATATTTTAAGTTCATTTTTCGGAACATATCCATATGGAAACCCTGTCGGTGAACTTTTATTGGACACTTCATACAGAGTTATTAATAGTTTGAGTCACCCCTATACTGATATAAACTCTACAAGAATAGAATCATTACTTGATAACAGTTTTTCGTTCGGTGTTAATATCTACGAAAACCCACCAGAAAACTACAACCGCGATATCCTCCTCTACAAACTCAACGCCGACCTGTCTCAAGCCGAATTTGACACGAGCACCATCGTTTATGACAGCCTGTGTGATAGCTTGCCAATTGTTTCTGATACCATTTATTTGAACAATTGCAGTATCATTACCGGGATTGATGAAATACCCACACCACAGGAGTATTACTCGTTTATCAAAACCATTCCGGTTGATGTTTTTCCTAATCCTGCAACAAGTGATATTGTATTTGAACTTGGTAATACCGGACTTCATAAAAACATCCGGCTTTCTTGTTTCGATATCAATGGCAAGCTGGTATTTGAGCAGTCAGTTCAGCCAGCCCAAACAAAGCTTAAATCAAGTGTTGAAAACTGGCAAAGCGGAATGTACATTGCTGTAACAAGTAGCAGCACCGGAGGGGCAGGCAGTGTTAAGTTTGTTGTAAAATGAAACAATTAAAAATGAAAAATATACTTCTACTGTTACTAATAATGCCTGTGCTTGCTATTTCGCAGCAGCCAGAGGGCAAGGAGCCACTGACCCCTTATGCAGATTTAACATTTAAGAACGGGATTGTAGTTTACTCCCTTGGACAAAACCAAGCCATACTGAATCCGAGGCTATTGCCAAAAGTGTATGATAAAAATCTACTTCGGTTGCATTTTAGCAACGATTTTAATAATGTTTCAGGAAAATACATTGCCGAAAGTCAACAGGCCATTCGTGACTATGTAAATACCGAACTGGTTACCCTGCGATCTGATAAAGAGCAAAAGGAATATCTGAAACTCTGTGCCCTGTTGGTTCTCTGGGACAGGCAACTCAGCCAACACGCCCGAATAGAGTTGAATAAAATATCCACATCAGGAAGCAGAGAATCAAAAGCAGATGCGGAGTTAGTGATTGGGTTGTTGGAGTTTTATGAAAACCAAAAACAATAATTGATTTACGAAACTACCCAAGTGGCATCTATATCATCCGGCTTTGGGCTGATGGAAAAGTACTACACATCACGAATTTTACAAAATTCTAGTGATACAAATATGAAAATTTGAATCTGGATTATGAAAAAAGTGACAAGTGGCTTAAGTTTTTAACCAAAAAAGTGTCGAGTTTTTTTAGGACGGTATAGAGTTTAATTTACACCCTCAATTTTATTAAGACGATACAGTAAAAACGTCATTAAGCCCGAAGATTCACCGAAAAAGACAAAAAACGCCTGATTTTCGGCAAAAATATGTTAAGTTTTTTTCAGGACGATACAATTTCCCCCTTAAATTGTATAAAATTGACGTTAAAAAGTGTAAAATTACTTTGAAAATGTATTAAATTAGCGTAAATTCCTACCAAAATAGCGTAAATTCCTACCAAAATAGCGTAAATTCATAACCTACTCCCTTATCCGTGCTTAATTTTGCTTCTTTAACACGGTCAGTTTTCACATTTAAGACACAATCACAAATTAGTAGTCAATTTTATAACCATTGAGAACAACAGACAAATAGGAAAAACAGGATAATCGCTTGAAAAGGGCTACGCTTAGGTGAGTGCTTGTCAGCTACTTCATTTAATAAACAATTAACATAATTCGGAACAA
>Ga0164318_10000809_pt1 | contig 25751 bp, 26 predicted proteins | sample GuaBasSedimGuay9_FD_113734 | JGI IMG/M metagenome (GOLD analysis project Ga0164318, IMG submission 113734) | Subseafloor sediment microbial communities from Guaymas Basin, Gulf of California, Mexico - Guay9, Core 4571-4, 0-3 cm | ecosystem: Environmental > Aquatic > Marine > Hydrothermal vents...
AAAATTACAACAAAAATTAATGATCCTTACCTTTTGGTTAGATTGGCGTCTATATTTATAGAGAGCAGATCTACAATTAATGACAATTCATTGAATGGAACGGGGCCCCTTCTTCCCGAGATGATTAAACCGCATGAGATTGTTGCTGTTCCTTTCAGAAAATATTTTGAGAGAAAAATTAAATGCAGAAAAGTTTATATTAAATTTTGCAACGATTATAAAAAATTAATCGAAGATTATAAAAACGGGAAAGTCGATCTGATTGCAGAGACAAATTACTTTATTATCGATAGCTTTAAAGATGACAATAGAATAAATGGGGTGGAAGGGGCTTTAAGATATCTTGCATTTAATCTTCGCAAATATCCTTTTAACAATAAGAATTTCAGAAAAGCTCTGTCATTTGCTATAGATCGTAATAGAATGGCAAGAGATATTTACAAAGGGCTTGCAACACCTGCAAACCAATATGCTCTACCCTTCCTCTCGGGATATGACTTTAGAAAATCAAACAATCTATATAATTTGGATTCCGCAAGGTATTATTTGAAAAAGGCAGGAATTAGAACGCCCTACAAATTAAAAATTACGGCTTCGAGTAGACGAATAGATATGATCAATTTTTTTGCAGATCAATTATCAAAAATCAATATTACGGTTGTTCCGGATACACCTCGAGTAGCTGAACTTTTCAATAAGATTAATAAAGGCGATTTTGATATGTTTCTACTCGGTTCCGTTCCCGATATACCGGATTTGAGTGGTGTTTTGACCGGTTTGTTTTACTCTCACTCGGTAAAGAAGGGAAAACATAATAGAACCGGTTACGGAAATCGAGAAGTAGACAGTCTTCTTGATCTTTTGAACAGTAATAGCGTTACAGCGAAAAAAAAAGAGATAGAATGGAAAGTTCAGGAAATGATATTGGATGACATGCCTATAATCCCTCTTGTTTATGAAAAGAATTACTATGTTGTATCGGATAGAATAGAATATACACCGAGGAGTGATAATAACGTTACCGTTAAGGAGATAAAATTTAAATGAGCTTTCGTTTGAAACTGTTTTTTATATTCACGATAATAATTATATTTATATTTTTATTAGCCGGTATTATCTTTTTCAACCAGTGGAAGGATTTTAATATCAGAAGTACAGTTTTGAATTTAAAGAATTTCTCTGAAGTAAACTCTCCCAAAATTATAGAAACTTACTTACAAAATGCAACCAATAGGACATTCTTTGTGAACAGAGAGATCTATTATATAAAAGAGAAACAGCCATTGTTAAAAGATATTATAATTGTAAAAACGAACGGAACAACGACGTATGAGTTCAGTGATTTTAAAACCGATTTTAGAGAAAAAATAAATGATTTTATTATGAAAAATACGATAACATTTGAAACCTCCACAAGCAGAATCGGTAATTATTTGGTTGTAATTGTGCCGTATGTGGATAAGTGGGACAGACATTTTTATTCGAATGTTTTTATATATGATTTAAGCAAAACATACGGTTATATTGATAACTATATTGTTTACTTCACGGTCTTTGAGGTTTTACTTATATTCATAGCTTTGCTAATAGGGTACTTTTTATCTCGCATTTCAACAGGCAGATTGGAGAGGTTAACAAATTTGGCAAAGAGATTGGAAATGGGTGATTTCGAAACCCCCATTATTTTGCAGGGAAATGATGAATTTGCTCAAATTGCAAGCATACTGGAAGAATCCAGGAAAAGCATCAAGCAATATGTGGAAAAATTAAATTTAACAATAGAAAAACTGAGAGAAAGCAATGTTTTGAAAGACCAATTTTTAAGTAACGTTTCCCATGAATTAAAAACCCCTTTAACATCTATTATAGGTTATGTCGATTACTTAAAAAATGAGAAACTGGGAAAGCTTAACGAAAAACAGAAAGATGCGGTAATAAAAATAAGCAACAACACGGTGAAACTTAACGAATTGATTAGCACATTACTTTTAATTCAGGATAAATATAAAAACAGAATAGAGAAAATAGAACTTTCTTATATCCTAAAGGAAGTTTGTTCCACTTACAGAGGTATAGTTCAAAGAAAAGGATTGGAAATGGAATGTGAATTTAATGAATACAAATATACAGTGCTTGCCGATAGAGATAAATTGTTTTCAATATTTCAGCATGTGATCGAAAACGCCATTAAATTTACCGATAGTGGTTCCATTAAAATATCAGTTATGGAGTCGGGGAAGAAAAGAGTTAGAATTGTGATTACGGATACAGGGATCGGAATCCCGGAAGACAAGAAAGATAAAATATTTAAACGGTTTGTTCAATTAGATGGTAGCAAAACGAGGAAATTCGGTGGAGTCGGAATAGGTTTATACACCGTTAAAGAATTTCTCGATGATATATCAGGAAATATAAAGATAGAAAGTAAGGTTAATGTAGGAACAAAGGTGATAATCGAGATTCCTTATGTTAATAAAATGAAAACAGAAAAATTCAATATCTCTTTATAATTTTACATGTAAAAATGGATATTAAAATAGGAACTAGTGGTTTCTCTTTTCGTGATTGGGTGGGAAAAGTTTATCCGAAAGAAATCAAAAAGGGAGAGATGTTAAATTATTATATTAATAATTTTCCATTTAGTGCTCTGGAGATCAATGTTAGTTATTATAAATTGGTGAGTGGAGCGGTGTATGATTCATTTGTAAATAGAACCCCTGACACGTATGATTTTATAGTAAAGGCGTATAAGGGAATTACACACGACGTTATTGAAAAAGGTTCCTGGAAGTTTAATCCTGATTATAAAGTGATTGATATATTTTTTAGAAGTTTGGAGACAATTAAAAAGAGTGGTAAACTTGGAGGTATTTTATTTCAATTCCCGCCGTACTTTTTCCCGAAAAGAGATACGACAACTTATTTGAAATTATTGAAAGATAAAACAGAGGATATTCCCGTTTTTGTAGAATTTAGGAATAGGTATTGGGAAGATAATAAGTATTTAAACTTTCTAAAAGATAATGATATAGATATATGTACCATTGATCTTCCGCGTTTGGCAAAGTTGCCGAGATATAAACCTACCGTTACCGGAAAGAATGCTTATTTCAGATTCCACGGGAGGAATAAAAATTGGTATGATAAAAATAGCGATAGATATAATTATCTTTACTCGAATGACGAGATTCTTAATTTTAAGGATGATATAATCGAGATAGCTCAACGTACGAAAAAAATATATGCCTTTTTTAACAATTGTCATGCAGGAAAAGCTGTTATCAATGCTAAAATGTTGGTAGAAGCCATCGAAAATTCCTATAAAAGTTGAACCAAGTAGTACCAAATCGGTATGGTGACTAGTGATAGAACCGTTGAAAATGTAATGATACCCGACATAAGTTCACTGTCCATTTCAATATACTCTTCAAATAGCGGAGCCATAGCTGCCGTGGGCATTATGGATTCGATAAGAATAACTTTTGTCATTATTTTATCGGTTTTAAAAATCAATGTTGTAACAAATACCGTTATAATACCAAGTAAAAAACCAAAAATAAGACGATGAAGTGATGAGGAAAAAATTACTTTGAATTGACTCCTTTTCATTTTAAACGAGAAATTCAATCCTATTGTAAATAGGATCATAGGAATTGTAATGTTAGCAAAATCATCTATGAAATTAGAAAGGATATTCGGGATGTTTACATGCGTAATGTTCATTGCAATTGCTACTATAGCAGTTAAAATTGGAATGGTTGCATGCTGTGTAAGAACAGGGAGGAAATTGTTCTTGTTCGCTCTTGCATGTTTCTTGTTTTTTAGATATACGAGAAAAAAACCTGTAGATAAAAAAACCGGCCAAAAGAGAATAGTAAAAAACACAGAGCGAGTAAATCCGCTGTTACCATAAAAGTAGTAAAGAACTCCCCAACCGAGATAACCGTAATTGCCGACGAATGTTGCAAATGCATAAGAATTTTGCTTTTTGCGATCTTTTGAAATGATATTTGAAACGAAGTATGCAGTAATCATGTAGAGTAAAGAAAGTATGATAAATGAGAGCATAGCCGGATAAATTTGCCCCAGACTTTCCATATCCGCTTTGTAGAGATTTCTGAAAATTATAAATGGAACGGTTACTTTCACTACAAATTTTCTGAGTGTTGCTATTTCATCTTTATTAAAAAGTTTTATTAGCTTGAAGAAGTATCCGAAAAATATGGGGAGTAAAAGCGAGATTACGATAATTATTATTTTCATGCCATGATTATATGCAAAAATCCATGTATTTGTCAAGAATTCTTGGTGAGTAAACCGTTAGAAGGAAAGTTCCTTTTCGGTAGAATAGGGGAAAGAAAAGGTTGTAAATGATGTGTTTATATATCCCCTTCCGTAAACTCTGTATTTTAATGTTTTCTTTTGTATTATTGATTTAAAAAGATCGGGGAAAATCCTGTATTTCACAGTAACAGGTAATTCCACAACTTCAATTTGAGATGCCGGTAAATTCAAATTATTTTTTATTCCGCTACCTACATTGTAATCGTTTACCTTTATGTTGTAATCTAATTTCGAGAGGTTGATCGAGAATGAATTCTTGTTCTTTATACTTAACGTTAAATGCAGGGTCGCTTCCGTTAAACCTATTGCCCCGATTGAAATACCCTTAATGGATATATCGGGTTTTTTTACTGTTTGAATGGACTTGATAAAAGAGCATGATGAAAAAAGAAGAACAAAAACTAAACTAATGAATATTTTTTTCATGATTTACCTCCCCGGTAAAAAATCTGTATTTTTGTCCGTTATATTCAATTGTTACGGGATAATTACTCAAATGTTTTTCGGTTTTAATAATCAGTTTGTTCTTCTTCAAATTGATTTCTAAGCTATCAATTTGTTTTCTCCAATTCAGGAGATCAAGACCGGACATGGAGATAGGGGATTTTGAACGGAATTCATCGATCAAATTTTTAATTTGCAACCACCAGTTTTTATATTCCGGCGCAAGTATATGATTGTGAAATAGGACGGAAAATATGCCTCCGTATTTATCGAGCAATTCCATTAATTCCTCAGGAGTTCCTTTGGATTTCATCAAAGCGGAATCCATGATTAAAAGAGGAATTTCGAGCACATCACCATACCAAATGGGGTAAGAGGTTCCTATCTTGAAACCGATTTGATTCCGGAATCCGGCTGTAGAGTCATAATTTATACCGCTTCCGTTTAATGCATTTATATAGCCGAGGAAATCATCTGTGAGGTAATGTTTACGCACTCCTTTAACCGATGCATACTTTGTAATTATTTTTATCTCCCTCGAGACGGATTCCGAATCGATTTTCTCAAAATCCGGCAGATGCAATCCGATTTCTATATTGTTCTTTTTCAGTAGTTCAATTGTAGGTTTTGCTTCCGTAAGAGAATACCTCCTTGCATGTTTATCTTTGCTCCGCGTTATGAAGAAATAGGTGCTCTTTATAGAATTTTCCTTTTCCCATTGAATGATTCTGTCAATATTCCAATATCTGTCATATCGCGGGTTGAAAAGAGCTAAGAAATCACTTATTTTTTTAAACTTGTTTGGCCTGAAAATATCGTAGAATTTCGAATAGCGGAGTAGATCGATATCATGTGAAACAAAGAGAACCGGAAGATTATCAGGAAGAGGATAGATAATAGGAATAAAGATATTTTTACTACTTAGAAAATTAACAACCGTTTCTCTAAAAAAATCAGCTATAATGTTTACCGAAGGTTTTGATGATGTCGAAAAATTACAAGAGAGATATGCCTCAATTGTTTTTGGAATGTTGAAGAAATAAATTTTATTGCCTGATACTCGTGAAGGATAATCGGTAGAGCCGAATGCGAGTAGTTTTTCTCCGTTTATTTTTATATTAATGCGATTTGTGGAATTATCAAAAACGATATTGTGCTTTTTTTTATTTGTCGTTTTGTAACCTAAAGAAATTTCTTCCGCGTTTTTCAGATATTGCAATCCGGATATATAAAGCAATTCTCTTAATGAATCGACCATTTTTTGAGCATTCCTTTTAATCTTATTAAACCTGTTATATTCAATCCCGTTTCAATATGAAAGTACTGTATTAAATGGGCATTGAAATTCTCTTTAAATTTCACCAATGATGGAGTGTTGGCACCCTGGAGATCGAAACAGGGGCTAATGTCTAATTCTTTTTTAATGATCTTATACAGGAAATAGAGATTCAGATTGGTTTTTCTAATTTTAGAATTCATTGCGTTTGCAAAAAGATAACTGCAAGATTTATCTCGGAGGATAAATGCGGTGGCAAAACATACTCCTTCACTATTGTAGAGTCCGTATATGGTTCTTTGATTCGAATGCAGATTTTTAAATATAAGACTAAGATAATCACCGTTATAGGGGGTTATCCTCCTTTTGGAACTATTCATATTAACAATCATTTCGTATAGCTTTGCCGTATCATTTGATTCGCTAATTGTGTATTCGCCATCATCGATTCCTTTTATCTTTCGAATTTTCGATTTTTTTAAAATAGTTTCGTTTCGAAGAATACGGTATGTGTATTTTACTGACTCCCTCCAACCACTTTCTTTGAAGGCTCTTATATCCGTAATTTCCGGAGACAGTGAAAAAAGTGAATATATAAATTTTCTCTTTTGGTTTTCCGTAGCTAAGCGCAATGTTTCAATAGCCTTTTCAGGATGTTCGGTTAAGAAATCGTTATTAATATGGAGTCCATAGAATGGAAACAGATAGGGAGGAAGAGAGATTTTATGTTTCTTCGTATAGTTTGTGATTATGCCGACGATACTTTTACGGTAATACAGTGGGATAATTTCGGTGTTAAAACCATATAAACGAAGAGCATTCTCCATCTCCTCCGAGAAATAGATATTGTTTAATCCGACTTTCTTTCTGAACTCATCTCTCTCTTTCAAAAAAATACCTCCTACCGAAATATAATATCATAAATAAAACGGCAAAAACAGTGGTTTCTAATATTAAAAGTCGTATTCCCGTAAATCTGTTTTTCAAGAGAAAAAGAGGTAGGGAAGCTAGAACAGAAATTAAAAAGTAATTGCCCATGTTTTTAATCGGAAACAACTCGGTAATATTTGTATCGACCGTTTTCGTTATATAGTAGATTAAAATGAAGATTTGAATAATTGTTGTTATTAAGAATGATATGGCAGGTCCGTATATTCCCATAAAGCGAAGAAGAGTAAGAGACAAAGCGCCATTTAAGACAAGTTCGAAGAGACTTATGAAAAGAACGGTTTTTGTTTTACCGAGTAAATTTAGAATGTTTCCGTAATTAGTCAACCTAAAGGGCAAGATGAACAGTGTAATTCTAAATATGGCAATACTGGCATAAAATTTGTTTGAGTAAAGTGCCAAGATAAATTCTTTCGATACCATAAGAAAGAATATGAATAGCGGTAGAACCAGAAGAGAAGTTTTATCAATGGATTTTCGAATGACAGATACGAGTTGAGTATGTTCCTCTTTGAAATGGAATGCAGTTATGTCGGGAGCGATAACGGCTACAACACTGGAGATGAATATGGAGATTAAAGGTATTTGATAAGAGCCGTTTATATAAATTGCATAATATGTTGCACCGAGAAATCCCGAAATGATAATTTTATCCATATTGCTGGAGAGTATCCCCAATATATTGTTTAAAGCAATGGGGTGGGAATAGGACAGGATTTTGCCGCCGATATGAAAATTCGGTTTTGTAAACTTGAAATGATAAACGAACGTTAGGATAAGGAAAGTAACCAGAACTTGTAAGATACCCACTATGGCAAAAAATATAAAGATTGAGATAAAACTTAAAGAAAGCCAATAATATATAATTATAAAAACGATTTCAATTGTATTGAAGAATAAATAGTAAAGCATAACCAGTTTTTCTTTCCTTCTTGATATCAAAAAAGGATCAAGAATCGAGGAGAATATTCGTCCTCCGATAAAAATGCCGTAAAGCAGAAGATATTCCTTTATGATAACATTGCCGTACAGAACTCTACTGTTTAATGAAGCAACATAGGTTAAAACTATAGCTCCGACCGAAAGCAGTGACATAATAGACATTATTGTAGAAATAAAATTGTTTTTTTCCTTATCGTTAAACCTCGGTAAGAAATAAAAGACGGCAGTAGGAATTCCGAAAATCATAATAGCTACTATGATTCTTGATGTAAGTAATGCCTGTTGGTATATTCCGTAGTAAAATTTAGATAGAATATGGGAGAGTATAATTGTATAGGTAAAAGTGGTTATTGCCTGAAATAGTTTTCCTGTTGCGATAAAAAGAGATCTTTTGAATAATCCCATTTTATTCTAAATTTATGTTGTAATCTTTCAGTTTTTCCTGACTTTTTTTTGCCCATATGGTATATTTATTCAGAGAAAAACATTTTTTCCATGCCTTTATGGCAAAGTCTTTATTTCCCATCATTTCAAATGTTAAACCGAGATGATAATAAGCCTCATATAGGTTGGGAGACATTTCAAGTGTTTTTCTGAAATGTTCTATCGCATCGTTATACATACCTCGATCCATGTAAATTAGCCCGAGGTAATATGTTGAGTAGATTATAGCTTTTTTGTTCTTATTTTGATGTATGACCTTTGAAAGATATTCTATCGCTTCTCCGTAATTTTTCTTCTTATACATAATATAACCCATATTTGTATGAGCTATAGGGTCATCGGGTATTTTCATAATTACCTTTTGAGCGATAATCATTGCATCGTCTAATTGTCCTTTTTTCATCAATGCCCAGGATAGTAAATTCATGGCTTCTATCTCGTCCGGAGCTAGATTTACGGTTTTCTTTAATATTTGAATTGCCTTATCGTAATTTTCCTTTATTATATTATTCCAGCCGTCATCGATCATTGTCAAAACATTTACCGGAGAAACTTTCATTGCTTGAACAAAGGATTTAACATTTTCGGGATTGTTATCGTTGCTTGTCGATCTAATATTGTTCGAGATTTTTTTGATTTTTGCTTCGATTTCATCTAAATCTTTTCTCATTTCTCTTATTTCTTCATATAATTTCTTTAAATTCCTTTTAATCAATTCTCTTTCTTTGGAATTTGTCGTTTTAACGGCTTTTGATTCAAGCATAGAAAGTCGTGTTTTTAATCGTTTGATGTAGATATCCATAATTTACCTCTCCAATGTCATAATTTTTATGATAAGGTCCGGAATTTCGTTTAATGGCTTTATAAAATCAACGGCTCCGGTTTCTATTGCCGCTTTAGGCATACCATATATCATTGCAGTGTTCTTTGACTCCGCTATAGTTATTCCACCAAACCTCTTTATTGTTTTTATTCCGTTAGCTCCGTCTTTCCCCATACCCGTAAGAATTATACCTATTAAATTATTTCTGTATATTTTTGCCGCCGAATCGAATAAAGGTTCACAAGAAGGCATAACACTGTTAATTTTTTCCCCTCTAATTAATCGAATTATATTCTTATCTTCATCAATTGACTCTAGCATCATGTGATAACCGGCTTTTGCGATATAGACATTTCCTTTCCTAACCAAAGTCCCGTCTTTTGCCTCCTCAATATTTATTTTACAATCTCTATTTAAATGTTCTGCAAACTGTTTGGTAAAACCTTCAGGCATGTGCTGAACAACAAGAATTGGGGCGGGAAAATTGTACGGGAACTCTTTTAGAAGTAGAGTCAAAGCTTTGGGTCCTCCGGTGGAAGCTCCGATTACAACTGCAAGATTTTGATTCAATTTACTTACATCATATTTCTTTCTTTCAAAGATTAATTTTTGTTTGCTTCTTGCCTTGATGTCGATTTTTATTGCATTTCTTATTTTCTCAATGAGTTCCGATTTTATTTTTTCAATGTCAAATGAAATGGGGCCAGATGGCTTTCTTATAAAATCTACAGCTCCCATTTGTAGAGCTTCGATTGTAGGTCCGGCACCGCTTTCGGCATAAGCACTTAGAACAATAATAGGTAAAGGCTTTACAGCCATTATTTTATTGATTGCCGAAATACCATCCATGACAGGCATTTCTATATCCATTGTAACTACATCTATCGGAAATTTATCTATGATTGAAAGAGCTTCCTCTCCGTTTTTTGCTTTTGCAACAACTTCCACATCATCGTAGCTGTTAAGCATATCCGATATCAATTTTCTCATAAATACGGAATCATCAACGACAAGTACGCGTATCTTGTTACTCACAGTTCAACTACCCCCATTTTAAACGATTTGACAATTAGGATACCCGAATCGAGATGAAATTCGACACTACGTCCGAAGTCTTTCCCCGTATCTTCCGCAACAATCGGTATTCCGTGTCTTTCCAGATTAGTTTTAGCCGCTTCTATATTGCGAGTCCCTATGGGGACATAATTTGCTCTCCTGATTTGGCTGAACATATTTGCCCCTCCCACAATTTTAGCCCTTATGTTTTTTATATTTGCACCGGATTCCAGCATATCATATACCAATTGATCGGTTCCCATATCAGCAAATTTGGCAGGATTGGAAACATCAACACTCAATGAGGAATCGGGTAGAAGGAAGTGTAAAAGTCCTCCCAGTTTTTGCCTTCCGTCATAAAGTGCTATAGCAACACAGGAACCAAGTCCGTTTGTTAACAAAATACCGGAATTGTGCGCTATTTTATATTCGGCAATATGAACGATGATTTTCATAGCTTTCTGTATATCCTATTGCGTAAATCGATCATTTCGAATTTGTTCTTAAAATTTTGGGAAAGAGTTTCTACTTTTCCAAGAATTAAGTATCCTCCCGCATTCAAAATCGAATAGAAGTTATTAAGTATCTTAATCTGAAGATCTCTGCTAAAATAGATGAAAACATTCCTGCAAAATATAAAATCGTACATTGTTCCGAAACTGTAATTGTCTTCATAAAGATTTTCCAATCTGAACTCCAGGTTTGTTTTTATTGAATTTTTAATTGTTATTGATGTTTCGTTGATTTTGACATACTCTCTTAAATCTTCAGGAATGGAATAGAGTTCCTCAAGGGGATATTCACCTTTGATAGCCTTGTTCAATGCATCTCTATCAATATCAATTGCATCTATTTTATACTTGATATAGTACTTTTCTTTTAGTTTTTCGAAAAGAAATGCGATGGAATAAGGTTCTTCCCCCGTTGCACAACCTGCGCTTAATACTTTGTATTTGTACCCTTCTTTTAAATTGGTTTTTAATAGAGCGTTAAATTGGTTAAAAACCTCAATATTCCTGAAAAACTCCGTTACATTTATAGTAATCGTTTTTATCAGTGATTGATATTCGTCTTTGTTTTTATCCAAATGTTGAATTAAATCCTTTACACTGATTAATTTATACTTTCGTAAAATTACGCGAACCCTTCTCTTAAAAGGTTTTTCTTTATATTGTGAGAAATCATATCCGGTATTAGACTTAATTCGCTCGATTAATTTCTCAATGCCTGTGTAATCATACGTAATCATATTATTTTGCCTTTAATTGTTCCTTTAGTAATCTGATATTTTTTCTCAGTGTTGTGTTATTCGGGTCGAAAATCAATGCTTTCTCCCAGTTCTTCAAAGCGTTTTCGAAATCTCTTTCTTTGAAGTAAATGTTTCCCAATTTAAAAAGAGAATCAAATTCTTCACCGTTAAGTTGTATGATCATGCTCAGATGTTCTTTCGCTTCTGTAAATTTACCTCTTTTGTAGTATATATTTGCAAGTTCTATATGTGCATTGGTATAATTACTGTCAATCTCAATCGTGTTTAAGAAGTTCTCTTCGGCTTTTGGGGTATCTCCCTTTCTAAGATATAATTTTCCGATGAAATAGTAAACGTCAGGTATTTTTTTATTTCTTTCCAATATTTCTTCTAAAAAACTTATTGCACTGTCTATTTTATTTTCCATGAGAGAATACTCGGCAAGGTAAGCAAGAGGAAATATAAGTTTCTGATCTTCAGCAGCAGCTTCGGAAAGGAGCTCCGAAGCATCTTCGTATTTCCCGGTCTTGAAGTAAAATACTCCGAGGTTTGCGATAAGAAGTTTGTTGTTTACATCAAATGAAAGAGCCTTTTTGTAAAGCTCTTCAATACGATTATATTGTCCTAAGGTTTCCAGGAGAACGGCAAAGTTATTAATTAAAGCGGTATTTTTTGGGTTTATGTTTAGAGATTTTTGATAATAGTTCCCCGCCTCTTTTAATTGTCCTTTTTTATGATATGCAAGGCCGATATAAAAATATACTTCAGCATTTTGTTTGTCTTGAGCTATGATTGTTTTGAATTCTCTGATGGCCTCTTCATACATGTCCGTTTTTAAAAAAGCAATACCGAGATTTTTGTGTTCCTCCACCTTGAGCATTGTTTCGTTATTTCTCGCATTCTTTTTCCCCAGTTCAAGAAGAGCTTTTTTATTGAGAAGAATATAGATGATTTTTGAAACTTCAAATTTTGTGTAAGGGGCGATCTGATAGATTTCCTTTAAACTTCTTTCTCCGTTCGCCAGCTTGAAAATTTCCCTTTCTCTGCCTTCGAGTACGGAAATATCAAAGTTTTTTCTCGGGGTAAGAATTGTATCCTCTCCCGGTATCTTGTCTTTAAGTAGATCCCATTCATCTATACGTGTTGCAATTTTCAGCAGAACATCTTCCGGTCTCATAGATACGATTTCCAGATCAGACGGAGGTTCTATATTCGGCTCAAAATTAAAGTAGATATTATTCCAGTTAAATATGGTAAAGAGGGACTCCTCAAGCTGTTTTTTGATATATTTTCTAAGTGTCTCTTCTGATATAAGACCTTCTTCAATCAGTATTTCACCAATTCTTTTTTCATAGTTATTGGCTTTTTGCATCTCTATAACTCTGTCAGCATCTTCCTTTGATATCTCCTTCGCTTTGACCAGTATGTCACAAATTTTGAATTTACTGTTTACGATATTCGAGTAGATAATATTTCCATCTCTAAAGTAAATATCACCGAAATCTTTTCTATTTGTAACGGATAAAACTCCCGTTCTTTTGCCCTGGGCAACCAATTGTATTATATCGGGTAGACTCGCTTCGTCACTGGTTCCTTTCATAGCCATAAAACACTTCCTTAATAATCATTGATCAATCTCTCAAATGTAAACAGATCTCCTATTGTAAATTCTATTTTCTCCGTTTCTCCTACAGGTTGAGTTGTTTTACTTCCTTCGGAAATAATACGTAATTCGGGGAAAAGATTAAGTATATCCTTTATATCATAATCAGGCTTTATTTTAAGTAAATTTTCATAAAGGCTGTTTAATCGGTCATTGATTATACCAAAATTTTTCCCGAAACTATACGCAAGTAAATTAAGTACATCAGGTTTAATATTTATTTTATTCTTCTCGAACCAATATTTTATATACGATTTTTTCAGTTCAAAATCCGGATAGTCAAGTGTTTGTAATGAAATATTCTTGATTTCGTTAAGGGGTCTGAAAAGCTCTCGGTCTGATGACAGAATAATAATTTTTTGATGTGCAATAAGGGTGTTGAAAAAATCTATTAATTTTTGCCATTTTTCTTTTGGAATAAGCAGTAATTTATGAATATCATCAACCAGCAAAAAATCTATGTAGGAATATTTTGTCACGAATTTTCTTACACCGTCCTTTTCCATGATTCGCATCAATTTTTGAGCATCAATATAATAAATGAGTATGTCAGGGTGTCCAAAATAAATTTTATTGAATATCGCATGTAAAAGATGTGTTTTTCCTGTTTTTTTATATCCTCTTATGTAAAATGAAACACCACGAATATTTTTAGTCGGTAGGTTATTTGTTATGGTATCAAATAGCTGCTTGTTGGTTTTGGGAAACAAGTAATTATTTGCTCTCATGTTCTCGTCTAAATTCTGATATGCCTCAATTTGAATGGCATTCTTGATTTCGAGTGTTTTAATCCATGTTTCCAGGTCTTCGACTATATCAGGATTAAAGAGCATTTTTTCAACTTTTTTAATTTGAGAGGGGAATCGCGTTTCATTTAACATACCGAAACGTTTATTCAAATCGATTAATCTCTGTATGTTACTTGTAAATGTTATAAAAGCGCTTCTAAGATCTTCTATGGGAGCATTTATATTCTTCTTTAGACTTTCGACATTGAACCCTTTCATTTCCCATACGTACAGTTTCTCTCTGTATTCCGCTCTGACCAATTCTTCGTTTCCCGGTTTAGATGTAGATGGCGCGGATTGTTCAAGTTCACCTAAAATCTTTTTTTGGTTAACACCGATGTCGCTAATAATGCTATTTACAATATCTTTTGTGATTTCTATTTTCTGTAAATTTGTATACACGAATATCTTATTGACAATATTTCTTAAATCTCTGATTTTTAAATTATCGAATTGAACAATATATTTGGCAATATCCGGACTGATTTTTATTTTCCATTTTTTTAGAAAATATGCCAGTAAACGAGCTCGGTCTTTTAGATTAATTCTGTTAATATTTGTTGTAAAGCCACTGTTGATAACGGACAGAGCCTTTTCCGAAAGAGGTAATGTCTTAATCGGTTTTGTGGAGGTAATCACAATTCTTACATCCTTATTGTAAAAATATTCAAGTAAAAGTTCAAAGAGATTTGTGATTGACTTGTATTTAAGTAATATATCAATATCATCGACGAGAAAAACTCTCATTGATTTCAGTTGATTGAGAATAGCTTTATCCTTTTTAATAAGGGATTCAAAATTAATCAGACTATCTTGATTTAGCAGGAAAACTGATTTCTCTATTTTTCTTTGAATGAGATAGTTTCCGATTGAATGTAGAATGTGCGATTTCCCCATACCGCTTTCCGAAGTGATTACAAGGGGATTGTAAACGGGTTCTTCTTTTGTGACAAAACCGAGAATCACCTGGTATAAATCTCTGTTAAAATCCCCGATTACATAATTCTGAAAGATGTAATCCCTTTTTAGTGAGGAGAGGTTATCCTTAAGATCAGGATAATTAGCCACACTTTCACCTCACCTTTTTGCTATATTTTCCTTTGATGGAAGACAGAACCTTATTACTTATTAATTTTAATGTTTCTATTACTCCGATTCCGGAAATGGCTATGGCTTCTATTTGATCCCAACCTCTTAAATTAAGAGCTTTACTTAAATCTTCGATTGGTGTAAGATCCACAACATCTCTTTTGTTAAATTGTAAGACTATAGGAATCTCATCCAAGGACAAATCGTTCTTTTTGAGATTTTCATTCATATTATCCATATTCTCGATATTATCTTCGAATCTGGATTGTTGAGAATCGGCAACGAAAACTACCCCGTCTGCACCTTGTAAAACGAGTTTTCTTGTGGAGTCGTAGTATACCTGTCCCGGGACAGTGTAGAGCTGATATTTGATTGTGTATTGCCCTATTTTCCCCAGATCAAGAGGTAAAAAATCGAAAAATAAAGTTCGGTCCATCTCAGTGGCCAATGAAATCATATTTGTTTTTCTCTCTTCAGGTAAACGCGAGTAAATATATTGAAGATTGGTTGTTTTTCCGGATCTTCCCGGACCATAATAGACAATCTTACATATTATTTCTCTTTTCGCATAGTTTATAAGAGCCATCGGATCCTCATTCTATGTCAATATGATCGTTTTTCTTACTCTCGTCTATAAGATATCCGATGTACCAACCAACAGCTCCTACGAGTAATATGAGCATCACTTTCCAGAATCCGAATATAAGAAGGATGATACCTATAATAATGCCGGCAACGGCGCCTGAAATTTTTGCATTAGTTTTATTCATTGTTCCCTCCGTTTACAGTTCCCATGCATCTTCTGCAGTTGATTCTATACCTCTCAATTTCAATTTAAATTCATCGGGATTAGTAACATTTCTTAGAGCATCGTCGTATGATATTATTTTATCTTTATACAGTCTCATTATATCTTGATCAAATGTATGCATATGATATTGTTCTCCTTCCTCAATGGCAGTGGGGATAAGAAGTGTTTTTACTTCATCTAACAAGTATTCTCTGATAGTAGCTGTGGTAATCATAACTTCCGTTGCGGGTATTCTCCCTTCCTGATCTATTCTGGGAATAAGTCTGAGAGAAACTACACCTATTAGTGTAGTTGCAAGAAGAACCCTTATATGTTGCTGTTGATGAGGAGGATAGAAGGAGATAATTCTGTTTATTGTTTCACTTGCATTTAGCGTGTGTAATGTACTCATAACGAGATGCCCTGTATCTGCTGCTCTTATTGCCGTATCCATAGTATCACGATCCCTGATTTCACCTATTAAAATGATATCCGGATCCTGCCTGAGTACATGTTTGAGGGCATCATTGTAGGTATGGGTATCGTTTCCTATCTCTCTCTGCGAAATTGTAGATTTTTTATCTTTAAATAGAAATTCGATAGGGTCCTCAATAGTGATAATATTTCTTTTTATCGTTGAATTGATATACTCGATCATCGCACCAAGTGTAGTTGATTTTCCGCTACCGGTAGTTCCGGTAACGAGGAAAAATCCTCTTGGTTTCATAGCCAGTTCTTTGAGCACGGGAGGTAGGTTAAATTCCTCGATTCTCTTTGAAAGCATGGGGATTGTTCTCATTGCAATTGCCACACTTCCTCTTTGCATATAGGCATTTACACGGAACCTCGAAAGCCCTGTGATACCTATTGCAAAATCTAGTTCCTTATCTTTTGCGAATTTTTCCTGCTGTTCGGGAGTCATAATTTGCATTGCTATATTGCGTAATTCCTGAGGACTCAAAGGCGGATAATTTTGAACTTCCAGAGTTCCGTTTATACGGAATATCGGCGGAGTTCCGGCTTTCAGGTGTAAATCCGAAGCATCGCTTTTCACCATATTGGTCAAAACTTCTTTTAAATTCATAATCAACTCCTATTTTTATATAATTATGATACTTTAATTAACTCGATTAGTCAAGAATAAACCTGCGATTAACATACGAATTCCTGCAAAATGGCGATAAAAAAGTTATTTTACGAAATAATGATATTTACTTGACAAAAAGGCGTGATTTTAATAAGATTAAGTGCAAATGAAAGGAATATTATTATGCGGAGGGAGTGGCACGAGATTACTTCCACTGACGAGGGTTACTAATAAGCACCTACTTCCTGTAGGGAATAAACCGATGGTTTTTTATCCCCTTGAAAAAATGAAAGAAGCGGGTATTAATGATATTCTTGTAATTACGGGAACGGAGCATTTGGGAGATATTGTTTCTCTCCTTGGTAGCGGAAGCGATTATGGTGTCAGTTTTACATACAAGGTTCAGGATAAACCCCTCGGAATTGCCCATGCGGTTAGTTTGGGAAACAGGTTTATCGGTAATGATGATTTTGTTGTGATTTTGGGTGATAATATTTTTGAATTTGATATGAAGAAGCTTATTGATAAATTTAAGTCGGTAGGACGCTCTTTGATAGTTTTGAGGAAGAGCAAGAATCCGAATCGTTTCGGTGTAGCCAGGATAGTAAATAATGAGCTTGAGGAGATAGTAGAGAAGCCCGGAGAGGACATTTCGGATTTTATTGTAACCGGGGTTTATTTTTATAAGCCTGAAATTTTCAAATACTTCCCACGGTTGACTTTGTCCGCAAGAGGGGAATATGAGATTTCGGATTTACACAATTACCTTATCAAAGATAAAAAATTGGATTATTCAATCGAGGAATCGTTTTGGAGTGATGCCGGAACGTTAGAAACTTATTTTGAGGTAAATAGAAAATATGGAAAATTATAAAGCAGGATTTGCAACGATAATCGGATTGCCAAATGCAGGGAAATCAACTTTACTTAATGTATTGATAAACACGAAACTTGCTCCCGTATCCCCGAAAGCACAGATGACAAGAAAAAGTGTTGTGGGTATTTTAAGCGGTGACGCATATCAGGTGGTATTTTTGGATTCTCCCGGTATAATCGAACCCTCATATCTTATGCAAGAGTATATGATGAAGGACATATCAAGGAATATAGCGGATGCCGATATTGTTATTGTGGTAATCGATGTGTCGAGAATCGAAAAACAAAAAGAGATATTGCTCAAAAGAATAAAATCGGTTCTTTCCAAAAAAGAGAGTAAGAAATTATTTGTCTTGAATAAAACGGATCTTGTAAAGCAGAATGCTATAATAACGGCCATTAAATGGGTTTCGGACAATTTTCAATATGACGACATATTCCCGATTTCCTGCAAAACCGGGGAAAATGTGCGGGAACTTAAAGAAACAATAGTTAAGTATTTGCCAATGCATGACCCGTATTACGATAGCGAGGTTTTAAGTGTACAAAATGAGCGTTTTTTTGTTAAGGAGTATATACTTGAAACAATTTATGATTTCTTGAAAAAGGAACTTCCCTATTCATGTCTGGTGGAAATAGAAGAATTCAAAGAGCGTGAAAGCGGGAAGGATTATATAAGAGCCGTAATATTTGTGGAAAAGGATTCACACAAGAAAATTATTATAGGGAAGAATGGCTCAATGTTGAAAAACATAGGGCGAATTGCCAGGGAGAAGATAGAAAAAATGCACGGAAAACCGGTCTTTTTGGAATTGTTTGTTAAGATATTGCCGGATTGGAAGAACCGAAAGGATATTATAAGAAAAATTTATAAGGAGGATTAGATGTATAGAAAATTGTTCGTTTTTATATTTGCTGCTATGATGCTTGTTTCCTGTAACAATAATAAGGGAGTGAAGAAAGTGAAAAATGAAAACACAAAACCTAAATACACTCTTCAAGAAGCTGAAAAAACACAGCTGACAGGTGATGAAGTAGTGAAAATCACAATGAAAAAAGGCGGGGAGATCTATTTTATTCTTTATCCCGATAAAGCACCATTGACATGCAAGAACTTCGTTTATCTGACCGATAGAGGGTTTTACAACGGTTTAATCTTTCATAGAGTTGTTCCGAATTTCGTAGTGCAGGGGGGAGATCCCACAGGCACCGGTATGGGAGGACCAGGATATTCTATTAAAGCGGAGTTCAATGATCTTCACCATCTCACAGGTACCGTAGCAATGGCAAGATCACAGGATCCGAACAGTGCGGGTAGTCAATTTTACATATGTCTATCACCGCAACCTCATCTTGATAATAATTACACCATTTTCGGACAGGTGGTTAAGGGGATGGATGTGGTGCAAAATATACAACAAGGTGACACAATGGCAAAAGTGGTAATTATTCATGATTCAACATTTTATAAAAAATAGGAGGTATAATGAAAAGGACGTTTTTAGTACTGACAATTGTTGCGGTAACCGTTTTATCGTTTACAGGTTGTGAAACATCGTATATCACCGCAGGTAAAGTTTATTTGCAACAATCAAATTTTCCCAAAGCAATGGAACAATTTAAACAGGAGATACAAGCAGAACCTACGAAAGCAAATGGATATTTATGGGCGGCAAAAACTTATGCGTACATGCAAAAATATGATTCTTGTGCTATTTTTCTCGACAAAGCAATGAAGGTCGATAAAGAAGGAGCGGAAAAAGATCTCAATGCGGATAGAGGAAACTGGTGGCTTTATTACCATGATGCAGCCGTTCAATTGATTACGAAAGATAATGATATTGATATGGGAATAAAGAGACTGGAAAGAGCCATTGAAATTCAACCTGAATCGGTTAAATCCTACAATATTCTCGGATACGCATATTCTTTGAAAAAAGATTATAAGAAAATGGTGGAGGCTTATAAGAAAGCTATCAGCATGAATAAAAATGATCTTCAAGCATATGTTAATCTGGGGCAGTACTACATAAATGTAGGGAAATACAATGATGCTTTGATTTATCTTAAACAGGCAGAAAAGATAGATCCGGATATGGCAAAAATCTATTATCTCGAAGGAGTAGCGTATTTTGGGCTCAAAAAATCAAAAGATGCAATAAACAGTTATAAGAGAGCTGTCGACCTTTACGAGAAGAACAACGATAAAAAGGCGGCCAAAGATGTCTATTTCAATGTCGCTCTCACTTATATGAAAATGAAGCAGCATAAAGATGCTATTCCCTATTTACAGAAAGTTCTGGAAGTTGATGATCAGGACAAAGATGCTTTAATGAATCTCGGTATATGTTATATCAATACGAAAGAATACAAAAAAGCATTGCCTATTTTCGATAAGCTCATACAACTCGACCCTAAAAATCTTGATGCGTATACCAATAGAGGAATTGTAAAGAAACAGCTTGGGGATATTAAAGGAGCTATGAAAGACATAAAAAAAGGAACAGGTCTGTAATAAGCTTTTTCCTGGTTTAGGGGATAGAGTAATACTCTATCCCCTTTTTTATTGCTTTTTATTTTGCAAAGAAAGATACGTTTGCTCCCTCAAAGAGCTCTTTCCCGTCGGATAGAATGGGGACAATGGTATAGTAGCCTTTCCTTTCAGTGTATATGGAGCCGTAAAATTCCGATTCTTCCGAATTAATTATATTATTGGTATTGTTAAGACTCATTGTTGAAGCATTCCCCGGCAGGTAAAGATCGGCATCATCCGAATAACTGTAAGTGTTCCTTTCATCATAAAAGAATGTTTCACCACTTTTTAGGGAATCGGTTATTGAATCGTAAAATACCTCTATGCTGACCAAATCCAGACTATCATATAGAATTTGTCCGTAAATATCCATGAAATTACCTGCTATTGTTGTATCGGGAATTTTGTTGAGGAATTTAATGAAGTTCCCTGTAAATGTTTCAACATAGAAAACCAGAGTGTCAGAATAAGCAATACCAATTCCAACGCCGTTATAGTGCTTATTTAAAATTGTTTTTCTGTGTCCGTCATGAGGTGGTTTTTCCATATACATGTCCCGGTTCAATTTTGCGATTGTGCTTTCAATATCTATTCCACCTTTAATTTTAATAGAGCCGATTTTCAGTATTTTATAATTGATTCCGAGTGCCACATTTTCTCCAATGGCATAGGTGCCTCCGTTTCTAAAAGAGTATCTTACATAGGGAGGGGTTCCATCAATGCTATAGTGTGAGAAGAAACCATGGTTTTTCATTTCATTTGCATGGTATTGAGCAGACATCGCAGCAACGGAGTCATAAGAAACAGGTGGTATACCGTTGTCTTGCCTTTCGTTATTGATAATTCTAACCATTGCAAATTTAAGGGAATCAATCTCAATATCACTGTACCTTTTACCGGCAAAAATAAAATCTTTTAATCGATAAAAAATGAGAACGGATAACAAAGAATAAACGATTATGCGGATTATAATTCTGCTTTTCATTGATTGATAATACAATAATTAAATGAATTTGTCTACAATGATGGGGCTGTTTGTTTTTCTTTCTTAATTAATCCGGATTGTTTATAAAAGAAAAGGACTTAAGATAGGGGATATCTTAAGTCCTTAAAAAAGGGGGAGAGAAAATGAAATGAGGAATTTATGAAGTGTTGCTAATCTTAAATCTTAAATTTTTCATCGTAGAAACACATTTATCTATATCCGATGATTTTATTCCCTGTGAGAGGTTTTGGAGAAACTCAACACGCTTCTCAATGACTTTGTTTATCATATTTTCGCCTTTTTTCAATAATCTGATTTTTATAACTCTTTTGTCTGCCGCAAGGCGTTTTCTTGAAATATATTTTTCTCCTTCCAGTTTGTCGAAAACACTTGATATGGTACTTTTTGCAAGGTGAAGTTTCGAACTAATGTCAGTTAATGTATTTACATCTTTATTAAAGTATAAGGTAACAAGGATGTCAAATTGAAGATCAGTCAGTTTATAGTTTTTCAAGATTGATCTGCCGGCTTTCATCGTTTCCCAGCTCAACTCTCTCATTTCCTTTTCAAACGCCCTTATACTATCACTCATTAAAATAAACTCCTATAATATCATTATCTATGCTAAATATAGCAAATAATTATCAAATGTCAATAGTAAAAAAAATGAAATTATTGCACAATATGGCATAAATGCCATAATATGCACAAATTACATAAATTAATAGGGTGTATTATATGCATAAATCGTAAATCGTAATAAATAAATTTAATCCGATTTTAAGAGAGGATTCGTCTATTTCAAAATTTTGGGAATGAAGTTTTCGGTTAAAAATACCATTCCCCGCGCATCCCAATAGGAACATTGCCCCTCGTGTTTTGCTCAAGTAGTAAGAGAAATCTTCTCCTATTCGTAATGGTTCGATCTCTTTTAATAAAATTTTATTATCTGCACTTGCCTTTTTAATTATGGAGAATGAATCGCTGTCATTTACTACAGGCAAGTAGGGAGTGGAAAAAGAGAGTTCGAAATTGTTATTTGCATAAAGTTTGCAATATTTTAAAAGATTGTTTTCAAGAGCCTTCATCAAAGTGTTATCATAAGCTCTTATTGTCCCTTCCGTATTTAATATTGATGGAAATACATTATTTCTACCGTTGGTAATTGTTTTCCCGAAAAAGAATATGTATTTATCGCCATTTGCAATCTTTATCGCTTCTCGTCGAGAATCACTGAAAATATTCACGAATATTTCTATCAGATCGATACTGTTTTCAGGAAAACCGGCGTGTCCTCCCGTCCCATGCAGTTTTAAATGAAATTCTTCGGTTCCAATAAAAAGCGGTCCGGGGCGACTTGCTACTACGCCCGTTCTCAAGGAAGGAAACATATGAAGGGCAAAAATTCTCTCGGGAACATATTCTTTAAATATGCCATGATCGATAAGCCATTTTGCTCCGGCGTTTCCCTCCTCCCCCGGTTGGAAAATAAACATTACACCTATTTCAGGATCTTCGAGAGAATTAATATATTCGGCAAAACAGAGAAGTATCGCCATGTGAGCATCATGTCCGCAAGCATGCATTATACCCGGATGAATTGACTTATACGAGATATCATTGAGTTCCTCTACGGGGAGAGCATCCATATCACTTCTGAATGCTAAGAAGCGATTGTTTTTATGGTGTTTTGTTTTTGCAACGACGGCTTTACCCTCTATTACCTTGTAATCAATATTTTTTAATCCTTCAAGATGATTTATAATGTACTTTAGTGTTTTCGGCAGGTCCATGCCAACTTCAGGAATTTGATGAAGTTCGCGTCTGATTTGTATAATGTCACACATATGGATTAATCCTTTGTAGAGCCAGGTATTACCGAACAATGTATTATATGCATATGTCTCCTACCATCGGCCTGTTTTTGATGGCTTGATATCGGTGTAAAAATCATCTTTAGTCTCCAATTTCCCTAATCTATCAGAAAACGATTGTTGTGTCAAATAGATTGTTTTTTTGCAAAATTGCAAATCATAAGTTATAAATAGAGTAAAAATTGCACAATTTAATACAATTAAATAAAAATATAAAAAAATCTTTGTTTGGTGTTGACATAAACGTAAAAGAAGTGTAAATTATAAAAGAGGTTAGCAATGAAAAAAATTGCATTGTTCGTGTTTATTTTTCTAATTTCCCTGAATGCTAATGCAAGGGAAATAAAAAATCTACCGATCACATTTAAAGAACCGGAGATAATGGGGATTGAGTTATTGACGGATAAGCTTGATATAGGTGTTGTTGATCCTTTTAAAGGGACGAAGGAATTGCCTGGGGGGATTAAAATAAGGGTAAAAAGCAATGTTGATTGGATACTGTATGTTATGGTGATGGATGATTTCAGAAATGAAAAAGGGGAGAAAATTCCGTGTAACAGATTTGAAATTCGGACAATAAGAGGGAAGTATCATCCCTTGAAGAAAGGGGAAATGTATAAGATAGCTTCGAGAGGGGACAATTGTGTAACCACCGATGGTGTTATTAGTATTGATGTAATGTTTAAATTAAAAATGGAGGATTCCCCCGGTAATTACTTCGGGAATCTTAATTTTATTCTGGAAAGAAACTTTTAAAAGGAGGCTCTAATGAAAAAGTTTCTACTTTTTACTGTTGTTATTCTTATGATAACGGGAACAGCATTTGCAACAGGTAATGCAATTGCATTCGGGACAAATCCCGCATCCCAAACAATGCCCGTTCAGGTATTGTTACCTAAAATCGTCTTTATACATGTCGACAATGCAAGCCATCAGGTTACTTTTGATTTTTCTACCATGACTAACTACCCGGACACGACAAATGCCTATCCTTGGTGGTATTTACCGACCGATCCTGCTTCCCCGAATGTTAATGTAAGGGTTTGGACAAATGATAATGACGGTTACACATTAACAGTGAAGGGTGATCAGGATTTCGCTAACGAATTGCCGCTGACAGACCTTTATTATGCAGGAGCCGGAGAAGCAAAAACAGCTAATGGTAGCGCTGCTGCGGGTGGTAACTGGACGGCATTTTCAACCACAGACCAAACCATAGCGGATGTGAATGCAAAAACAAATGGTTTTGAAAATTATGATCAGGATTATGAATTAAAAATTGACGGTGATGAGAATGCCGGGACTTTTAATACGGTTACGATAACATATACGATTACAGGGAAATAAACTAAAAGGGGGGAGTTTCTCCCCCCTGCATATATATTATGAGAAATGTTTTTATTGTTCCGTTTTTTTTGTTGTTTTTTCTGTTGCCGCAGTTGATTTTCCCGGTTCAGTTTTTGGTTTCTCCACCGAAAATAGAAATGGATATGTCTCGTGTTTCCATTGCTTCGGATTCTCTTATAATAATGAATAGAGATACAAGTAACATTACAATAAAATGTTATATGCGTGATTGGGGATATCGTAATGGTAAGAAATATTTTTCACCTAAGGGATCTATTGATTATTCCGCTTCCCGATGGATTACCATTAATCCCCTTCAGTTCACATTAATGCCATACGAGAAGAAGGTTGTTAGGGTTACCGTGCAGAAGCCTGAATCTACGGGGAACCACGAATATAGGAGCATGATATTTATTGAATCGATAGCAAAGCCGACAAAATATTCAAGGGGGTTTTTATTCAATGCAAGAATCGGAGTGCCCGTTTATGTGGAAACAGCACCCAAATCTTTTAACGGGTACATTGCCTCAATGGCTGTAAAAAACGATAAAATTGAAATCAAATATGTTAACGGTTCACACAACAGACTCTATCTGAACGGGATGTACAGTATTGTAAATAATGAGGAAAAAGATACCGTAAAGTCGGATTCAATTAGTAATATTCTTGTTCTTCCGCTTGATACGGAACGGATTGATATTAATATTGATGATATTAAAAAGGGAGATTATTACATTTATTTATACATAGATAACGGTGGAGAAAATGTATTTGGAGGGAAGAAAAGATTTGTAAAAGAATAACTCTTAAGATTTTCTTATTATTGTTGGTTCCAATATATAGTTTTGGGACTTTTTTTGATTTTGAAAGCAGATTTTACAAAAGCGAAACGCCTGTTTATTATAATAGATTAATATTGCAAGACCCATTTAGATTTGATATTTCATTTATCAATTCAAACGGGGGTTGGGAAGTAACAAATTTTTCTCTCAGGAGTGATACCCTTTTTGTAGACTCGAATAAACTGTTTTTTTATGTCGGTAATATCGGATTTACACCGAATGTTAGGTTGATAGGAAATGTTGATAACATTGTAGGTTTTAAATTGAATGATATTCCCCAAAATAGGTCTATTTCTTTCGGAGCATTTTACAAAAATTCTATTTTTCATCCCACTTCCCTCTTTATAGGGG
>Ga0164318_10000810_pt1 | contig 25732 bp, 23 predicted proteins | sample GuaBasSedimGuay9_FD_113734 | JGI IMG/M metagenome (GOLD analysis project Ga0164318, IMG submission 113734) | Subseafloor sediment microbial communities from Guaymas Basin, Gulf of California, Mexico - Guay9, Core 4571-4, 0-3 cm | ecosystem: Environmental > Aquatic > Marine > Hydrothermal vents...
AAGTACTGAAGCACAAATAAACAGGTATTTTACCGCAAAGGGCAACCACAAGGGATTGCCCCTACGAACCGCCCGTAGGGGCAATCCCTTGTGGTTGCCCCTCTTCTTGGTTGTTTCTTTTAAAATACCTGAAAATTTATGGTTCAGTACTTAATAATGCTTCAGCAGCATAAGATTGAAACGCAACTTGATAGCTCAGAATGGCAGACATTAATTGCAAATGTCAATGCCCATTCTCAACAGAGCCAATTAGTCGCGGAACAATTTGCCCAACAATTACACTTAGATCACAATGCTTATGAGAATAAGCAAATCATAACAGATTGTGCTAATTCGGCTCCCCACTTATATACCGTGATCGACAAACAAACGCAATTGGCACACCAGATTGCGATGCTATTATATCCAATCGAAGGGCAAGATGATTTGCTATCATCATCAGTGATTGAAACCGTTCATCACAAAACAGTCCGCTATATATTATATCGGCGACTGCTAGTCACTTTACGTCGGGCCTATCGTCAGCTGATCAAACCACCCCCTAAGGTGTTCACAGCTTATCAGCAAGCACGCTTAACAGGTGATCGGGCAATGTATTACCAATTACAACAGATTAGCGACATACCCGATGCCATTGTCAATCCCGTGCCCATGCCAGTGGATGTTGCGCCATTACAGGAATTGTTGCCCTTTTTCGAGTTTCTGCGAAGCAATCAACCCATTGTTGATCGTGAAAATGAATCACTGAGTTTTATGCGCGGCACCTTCTTTAATGATGGCCGTATGGATTTGTGTAAACAAGTGGTTGGTTCAGCCTGGATTAGCGACTTAATGGACTCATTAGTCAATAATCAGCATATCAAACATTTTTTACTCGGCAATAATATTGTTGATATTGCAGGGGCCAAAGCCATTGCTAATTTTATCAGTCATCCCCATCATAGCCAAATTGAAACCTGGTATTTAGCCGGCAATCGTATTGATGCACAGGGAATTGAACTGATATCCAAAGCCCTGCAAACCGATCAACACTGCAAAGCCTTATGGTTAAAACGCAACCCACTCAAAGCCAAAGGGGCTAAGTATCTGGGTCAATTATTGGCACAGAATCAGAGTTTAGAAATACTCGATTTGCATAATACAGGGCTTCTTGATGACGGTATCGCTTATTTGTTTGACGGCTTAAAACAGAACCGTTCCCTAGACTTGTTATATATTGATGCGAATGGTATTTCAAATCGTGGAGCCCAGCCGATTGCCGATTATTTTTCTCATTTAGCCAAGCTAAATGAACCGGGAATTTCTTCCTTATTCTGTGGGATTAATCGCTTAGGTGATGACGGAATCGCCCTGATTGCAGAAAGTCTGCATGAATATCATCATCTCAAACGTCTCTCATTCGGAGCCAACCGTTTAGGTTATGAAGGGTTGAAAATCTTATTAGCGCAACTGATCAATCATCCCAAATTAATTCATTTGGATGTGGGATTATATAAATCGACCAGTGATCTGCACGAATTACCAAACAATTTTGGTGATGAATCCGTCCCATTATTGGCTCACTTTATACAATCGAATAAGAGCGTTCAAATAATGAGTATCAAGGATGCCAATATCAGTTTAGCAGGTATAGAGCAACTGGCAGAGGCCGTTCAAACCAACGATCGTTTACTGTTCTTTGATTATGAACAACTTGGCGTGAAAAAACCGAAAACGCTGATTGAGCGGATTAACGATAAACTGCGTGAAAACATTCGCAATACTTTTGGAGTCGATATGCACACCTTTCGGCAAGAGTATTTCCGTTATCTGAAACATACTGATGCCGTGCGTCATATTGACAGCATCTATCGCAATCGAGATAATTGTAGCTGTCAGTTAAAGCATGACTAACGGGCGCATTTCTAAAAAAAGGTCATATTTGATAAATCTTGATGGCCTGATTTTCAAACTCAATTTATTTTGCGAAGCTTGGAATGCATGTTATTTTGCTTGTGTGCGATTGGAATGCATGTTATTTTGCTTGTGTGCGATTGGAATGCAAAATATAGTTTGTCACATAAATATGTTGGCCTTTCCAATAGTGGATATCAATGCTTTGATAACTGATAACTGATAACTGAAAAACACGAATAGGAGATAAATATGGCAAATAAAAATCCTTTGGTGAACCCCGATTCTGCGATAAGGAATACCAAGCAGAATCAATATGTGGATGATTTGGTTGTTGAAATGACTGGCCAAGCCTACATGGATGGTGCTTCCCATGAGGAGGTTGGAGAACTTCAGCAACAGATAAAAAACGGTACCTATAGGCGCGGTGACTGGGATCGCAAAGTTGCCTCATGGTATGATTGAGACATTCGTTCTAGTACACTGTCAAACTTATAATGACGTGTGAGACAAAAAAACCTGACAGGTTTTCAAAACCTGTCAGGTTTATCCTACCCATCAAAACAAGATTGACGGAGTACTAAACAAATACTTTCAGCCGATGCCAAAAGACGCATGGGTGAAGTCAGTCCGGTTTTCCCCCCCATTCTTGACAATAATGATTTTTTCGTCTGTGCCTGAATCTTGATAGGATTATGGGTATAAATTATCAACGCAAATTTGCTGGTGGAAAAGTTATATTTCAAAACAATCTGAGCAATGGAAATAATTTTATGCACTGTGGAAGAATCCCTTGCAAAAGCTTGGGAAAAATTCTGTGGAGATGTTAAAAATGTCAAAATACATCGTGGCTCTATCTTAGACATCAAGTGCGAAGCTGTTGTTAGTCCTGCTAATAGCTTTGGTTTTATGGATGGAGGAATTGACGCTCTTTATTTGGATTTTTTTGGAAAAGAAATTCAAATGATCGTTCGGCAACAAATATATGAACAACACTCAGGTGAACTCATTATAGGTAATGCTGATATAGTTCAAACAAATCATAATAAAATCCCATTTTTGATTATTGCACCAACGATGAGAGTTCCTATGGTACTACATGATTCTGTTAATGCTTATCTTGCGGCAAGAGCAGTTTTTCTTTTAGTGATGAAAGGCAAATTTATGACAGGAAAGTATAAGGATAAACCAATATCGAATTATGTCAAAAAAATAGCTATACCAGGTTTAGGAACAGGTGTTGGAAAAATTGGTTATAATACCTGCGCTCATCAAGTTAGAGCGGCAATGAATGATACCATATTAAATAAATATAAAATGCCTCAATCTTGGGCAGAAGCTAGCGAACGTCACCAACTATTGTATAGTAATAAACTTAAAAGATTACAGTATTAACGAACAATCGTAATCGAAACAGTTGCAGTTGTCAGTTAAACCATGAGTGATATGGAATTGCCAGATATTGGTTTAGGCACTTATCAACTGGCCCCTGAACAAACCTATCGCAGTGTTCGTTGGGCACTTTCGATAGGTTATCGTCATATTGATACAGCCGCCTTATATAGAAATGAAAAACAAGTTGGGCAAGCCATCCGAGATTCAGGGATTGCGCGGCAGCAAATTTTTGTCACCACTAAAATTCCACAGAAAGCCATTCGACAACACCAGATCAAACCCGCGATTGAAAATAGTCTGCATCAATTGGATATCGGTTATATCGACTTAATATTATTGCATTGTCCTGATGCCAAGGTAAGTCAAACTTGGGAGGCCCTGAGCCAGCTTTATTGTGAGTCATACCAAAGCAGATTAATACACTATATTGGAGTCAGTAATTATCAGGAAAAACATTTAAAACAATTAGAAGGGGCTCAGATCAAGCCTTATATCAATCAAATTGAAGTCACTCCCTTTTTACCGCGAAAAAAACTGAGAGCGTATTGTCAAAACCAAGGTATTGATGTGGTTGCACATTCCTCACTGACTAAAGGCCTACAACTCAATAACCCAGAATTATTGGCAATCATGACAGAGCATAATGGGCAACTAACGAGTGCCGCTTTATTATTGAAATGGGCCCTGCAAAATCATCTCAAAATTATTCCACGTTCAGCCAATCAGAAACATATTTTGGCCAATTTCAATCTACCCACTGAATTATTATCAGAACAGATCATGGCCTATTTAGATAATCTTGATTGTGGGTTTGCAACTCATCCACAACATTGTTTATCAAGATAAATCTTGAAGGCCCGACTTTTGTTCCAAATTTATTTTGCATTGGAGTGCAAAATTTATTTTGCATCGGCTTTCGTTCCAAATTTATTTTGCAGTTATTTCTTTTGATTAGCAAGTTGTCGAATTTAATTGATGCATATTCCTAAATTGGTTTAAATAGGTTTTAAAATGACAAAATAGTCAATACTGATAAACTCTCAATCTAACCAAAGGTGAAATATTGAATGGTAAAAAATATATTGTTCTCGCTGTGTGTTATTTTTTTATTAATTGGCTGCAATCAACAAACATTGTTAGGCCCATTTGTCCCACAAGAAGAGGTTGAATTTTCAAAACACTACCTCACACTTTTTCAGTCAGATGACTTTGAAGGCATTGAAAACAAAATCAATCCGGCTCTCAAAAATGAGCTGTTAAGGACTAAACTTGAGCAGATGGCCGCCTTTTTTCCAAAAGAAAAACCGAAAGACATCAAAATTGTTGGCTCACACACCTTCACAACGCATCAATTTCGGCAGTTCAATCTGACTTTTCAGTACGAGTTTCCAAATAAGTGGTTATTAGTCAACATTGTTCTTCATAAGAAGGGTGATGAGTTGTTAGTCAACGCTATTAATGTGCGGCCACTTTCAGATTCGCTTGAAAATATCAACCCGTTTACTTTTCAGAATAAACCCATTGCAAATTACCTCATTTTGGCATTAGCCATTATTATTCCTTTATTTATTCTTTTGGCATTAGTGCTTTGTATCAAAACGCCGATGCCAAAAAGAAAATGGCTTTGGATCATATTTATTCTGTCCAGTTTTGTTAAAATAACGGTAAACTGGACGACTGGAGGAATCAATATTCAGCCGCTTAGTTTCCTCTTACTTGGTGCGGGGTTTTGGAAAGTGGGTATCTCTGGCCCAGTCCTGATTTCAGTTGCAATACCCTTGGGTGCTATTATCTTTATGATAAAACGCAAGAAATGGTTGACTTCAAGAGTTGAAAACCAAGACTAAGGTGATTTTTTCATGTCGGTTCGCCCTACACCCGCTATTGTAGAGCCTTCACAAAGTTATTGCCCTTTTGATGTTTTTTGTAGAGACGCGATGCTTCGCGTCTCCGGTTTTTAGTATATTTGCTCAGCTTCGCGTCTCCGGTTTTTTGTCGGCTCAGCTTCGCGTCTCCGGTTTTTGTAGAGACGCGATGCTTCGCGTCTCCGGTTTTTAGTATATTTGCTCTGCTTCACGTCTCTAGTTTATTGTTTTTGCGCCGCGAAGCGTCTCTTGTTTGTTGCGATGCAGATTTGCTACGCAGAGAGACGCGAAGCATCGCGTCTCTACAGGCAGCTTCTATTAAAGATAGAGAATTATTGGATGAAGTTAAAATCACCAAAATTCCTTTTGAAAATGTATGGATATTTGAAAATGAATTTGGACAACAAACACTCATTGACAAATTGATTAACGATCAAAAAGGTGCATTTACAAGTGCCGGGAAAAAGGTTGAGAAAACAATTATATATTATGACTCAAACCGATTGTATCTTTTCATGATTGAAATGAAACGAACAATAAGTCCCAGAAAAATGCAAGACGATGTCGTTAAAAAATTTGAAAACACATTATCAACGTTATCTGTATTTATTTCAGCTCATTTTGACTTTCCTCAATTCGAGAATGCTCACATTTATCCGGTTGGCATTTGCTGTTACAATTCTTATGAAGATCCGCAACCATCATATAATAGGGATCCCAAAAGAATTGCAGGGCGTGTAAGACAACAATATTCCGAAGCGGAAAGATTAATATTACTCAGTATAGAATCAATAGGGTTAAATAAGATGAAAACCCCAGTATTTATGAATAGGGTGCTACCCGTTTTCGTTGTGATTAACGCTGATTAAAAAATCAGCGTTAATCAGTTTTTCACTTAACAAGTTTTGGCGCGCAAAAACTTTATTGTCACGCTAAAATTTAGCGAAGCGAAACTTTAGCGTGAACCGAAGGGAAGCTACGCTAAATGTGGAAATCAGTCTAATCAGCGTTCTATCACTTCAAACTTTCAAACCTCTCTCACCCACATTTAATCATTTCAGTTTTTCAAGTATTCGATCCGCCCCTTGTCTCAACAATTCCTGCGCCAATGATTTTCCTAATTCGGCAGCCAAGTGACGCGCCCCTTGAAGACGATGGTGCAAAATGTGTTGGCCGTCGATCTCGCCGACTAATCCTCGCATTGTCAAGTTTTCAGACTGGATTTCTGCATAACCCGCAATAGGCACTTGACAACCCCCGTCTAAAGATTCATTTAAGGCCCGTTCAGCTATGACACAATCTTGCGTTTCTATTTTTAGCTGTTTTTCTGAAGTTATTTCTAGCGCCTACACTATATTGATTGATTCAACAATCCGTTATTTGAAATTCGACTCGGCGATCAATGGCGTTTTCTGCGCTATCGGGTACCGTACCGACTATGGTTTCATCGGATCCCATGCCTATTGTATTGGCGCGTTGTTTGATTTCTGAGAATTCTTCTTGAAGAAGGATTTGAATTTTATCAGCGCGCTTTTGAGAAAGTTTTTTATTATATTTGTAGTCGCCAGATTGACTACTGTGTCCAATAATAGTAACACACTTGCCCGTTTCCTTTTTAAAATACAGGCTAATTTGCCGTAGCCATAATGTGTATTGTTCTCTCAAATTGGGCACTTCTAAAAATTCAATTAAGTTGCTTTGAAATAACAATTTGATAGGCAGAACGCCTTTTTCAACGGCAAGTGCTACCATTTCTCCGAAGCTTTCTTCGGCTTCAACTAAGTCTTTGAGTTTAAAATTGGCCGTGTATAAACCACCATACGCTTCTATGATTTGCCCATTTTGCCGTTGAGTCACTTCTTTAAATAAGTTGCGTGCTAATCCGTAATTTTGCTTGTCATAAGCGGTTTGGGCCGCTATCAATAACGCTTTGGTTTTAATGAAAGTGTAGTAGTCATCACTGACTTGCGTGCCTACCGGGCTATCAACGGTTTTGAGCGTATGCGTCAACAGTTTACCCTTGATGTACAGTGGATTGTCTTCGTAACTGGGTGTCGGTTGATAATCCAAGCCCGCACTGACAATCCACACTGTTCCTTTTGTGATAACAATTTTGGTTTCCAAATCGACGATTGAAGCTGAAACGTGGTAATATTTTTCATTTGGGCTGCTTTTGTGGGCTTCATATTTGATGATGCCATTCAAGATATATTGCGCTTCAACCAGTTTTTCTGGTGTTAAACGATGCAGCTTGAATTGGTTAAAATGCTGGCGCGTTTCTTCAATTAACAAGGATTCAATTTCTAAACTCGCTTGTAAAACTTGCCCACTATCCACTTCTAAAAAGGGATTCAAGACGATTGTACTTGTTTTTCTGGAAAAAATACTTTGTCTTTTTTGCAATTTAGTCATTAAACCTTTGGCAAGCAGACGAATACCTGCTTCATAAGGAAAATAAGCTTGTTTAGGTTTGGTTGGAACAGGTTGACATGAAACCAGAAAACTTATTAAGCAGAAAACAATAAATCGGTTCAAGCTATTTCTAAAGTACATCATTTCTTCCTTAGGATCAGAGTACAACGGATTTACGGAATAAACGGATTTTTAAACTTTCTTGTAGGGTGGGTAACGTGTTTTTGTTGCCCACCATTCCCCCTCAATTGTGTCTGTAGGGGCGAACCTTTGTTATCGCCCTTTTGAAAATCTATTCTCTATTTTGTTTTAATAACAATATTGTCGCTTAAACGCTTTTTGATCTTGTGTTAACGGCCGAATACCCAATGATTCTTGAGCCAGTATATCACCACATTGCAATTTGAAGGGCGAAGGGGGTTGAGCCGCTTGATAAGTCGCCTTGTGTCGCCCCTCTTTGACAGGCGGCGGCTGAATTGATGTTTTGATGCGCGGTTTCGCTGGCGGTTGCGATTGACGCGGTTTCGCTGATTGCTGTGACGTTTTGAGAGGCGGTTTCGAGGGCGGCATTGACGTTTTGATGCGCGGTTTCGAGGGCTGCTGAGTCACCGCTTGTAGTTCTAAACGGCTTAAAGATTGCTGTAGTTTGGGTAAAGCAGGTGAAAGGGCATTTACTTTTTGCAAACGCTGGATATATTGCTCTGCGCTGTTCCGTTTGCCCTTTTTCAAAGCTTGTTTTGCCCAAGATTGATAACGGCCTTCAATTTTCATCAAGCCTTGTATCGCTTGCGCGTTATGGGCATCAAGGGCTAAGACTTGGCGGTAACACTGAAAAGCCGTACCCGGTTCACCTGTCGTTAAACGATTCTCATCAAAATGCGTTTCGCATTTTTGCAATAATGTCGTGATGCGCGTTGTCTTCGGCGTTGCCTCTTTTCTCGGCGGTTTTGACTCGGATTTGACAGAGACAACGGGTTTAGAGTCTCGCGGCTTTTCTGAATACGCTAGTAATTGATCATCTAATGGTTTTGCCACTTGATCCGCTTTTCTTGATTCATTATGGATGCTTGCCGCAATATTCAAGAGCATATCTAATGCCGAGTTTTTTTCAGCTTGATTTTCTTGATTAGGCTCTGATTCCTTTGAGATCAAAGGCGCAGATTGTGACGGTTCAGAGTTCTCTGAAACAACAGCATTATCAGGTACTTTTTCTTGATTGCCAGAAGCCGGAAGTGATAACGCTTGTTTTTCTAACGATATCTGATCGGATATCTGATCTAAAGGAATGTCTTGATGATTATCGTCTTTTTGGGATAAGAGGTTATCACCCTTGTTGACAGCTTGAGCTTGATTTTCCACATTATCAGGCCCAAGTGCTGTTTTTTCAATGAGTTGTGTACTAACCGGCATTCCGCGAGGCAAATTGTCTGGTTGCACAGTTTGTTCAGTGGCCTGATCTTCAGGCCCTTGGAAGGTTATCGTGGAAATGGGTGACAAAATCATGATCACGCCTTCTTGGCTATCAGCCACGTCTGATTCGGCTAAGGCAATCGCTTCGGTGTGCGGCTCGTTATCCTGATCGGGTAGCACAGATTCAATGGTTTCAGAAATTGGCTTATCATCCGTTTTGTTCGCCGTGGTGCTAGGCTCGGTTTCATCAGTTTGATTTTCATCCCTTCCTGTCGCGACAACCGATTCTGCAACAACTGGCCTCTCATCTAGCTTATCAAGTGCCTGTTCAGTTTTTTCGACTTGAACAGTCAATGGAGTAGTCGGCTCGTTATCCTGGCCCTCAATGGTTTCAGGGATTGGTTTGTCATCCGTTTTGATCGCCGTAGTGGCCGGCTTCGTTTCATCAGTTTGATTTTCATCCCTTCCTGTCGCGACAACCAATTCAGGAACAACCGGCCTCTCTTCTAGGTTATCAGGTGCGTGTTCAGTTTTTTCAACTTGAACAGGGGTAAGCGGCTCGTTATCCTGATCTTGCACACGTTGAATAGTTTCAGGGATCGCGTTATCAAAAGAAGGGGGTGTTGTGGTGGCGATTTCCCATTCTGCAACAACAGCTGTATCTTCTAGGTTATCAAGTGCTAGTTCAGTTTCATCAAATTGAGCGGCCAGTGTGCTGTCGTTATCTAAATTGTCACTGAGTTGCATTTCAGCAATCATGCGATTTTGCTCTTGAAAATATTGATTTTCAAGGACTTTTAAATTTTGAAAGGCGAGAGGATGATGACGATCACGTTTTAACACTTCTTTATAACACGCTATCGCAGGCTTAATGGCATCACGACTGTGAAATGCCTCACATTGTTCTAGCCAAATCGCTATCTCATCATTTCGTTTCGTTTCTTGCTCAAAGTATAATGAATAATATCCATAAAATAACGCACCCAAAATGATCATGAGCAATAAGCTCAGACGCATAACCCATTTTTTGGATGTTTGCCAACGTCTTGTTTTGAGATTGCAAAGCGTTATTTGGTGTAAATCGGCATTAAGGTGATCAGGGTTTGATTTTGTTGAAAACATGATGACTACTCCAATTATCAATTATTAATTATCAATTATCAATTATCAATGTATCTAAAAACTTGATAGAACGCTGATATGTCACGCAAAAGTTTTTGCGCGCAAAAACTTTTGCGTGACATACTGATTATCATGATTTACGCTGATTTTTTAAAATCAGTTCAACATCAATTTCACCATTATAAAAACTATTGTGTTTATTTTATCTGAAGTCTAAACTAACGTAAATTAATAAAAGACTTAATTAGTACAGCGAATTACGATAGTACAGCGAATTACGATAGTACAGCGAATTACGGGGATAAACGAATTTTTGAAAAGAGTAATGCCATTGAATATTGTGTTATTTATAAATCAATCTCTGAATAAATTCGTTTATCCCCGTAATTAGCTTCGCTGAACTTTGTTTCGCTGTACTAAGCCTTGACTAACGGAACATCCATTTTTGGGAGAGTTATATTAAATGATAAACAATCAACTCATAAAAGGCTTAACGTATTTGATTTTCGGTTTAATCATCCTATCGGCTTGTCTTAAACAAGGCGATACTCATGTCATCACCCCCCCTAACAGTGGAATAAGCGATTATGGCGAGCCATTCGATTATAAATTGATTGACAACCATGCGCTGAATGCGCCTAAGAAAGTTGAACAATCAATACAAAGTCTTGCGACTTATCTCACAGCACCAGCGAAAAATGATCGCGAAAGCGCGCGAGCCATTTATCGTTGGATTACCCATAACATCGCTTATGATGATAAAAGTTATTTTAGCGGTAACTTCAAGTTAATGAATAAAGAAGATGCTTTCAAAACGCGCCGCGCTGTTTGTGATGGTTATGCCGGCTTGTTTAAGCGTCTAGGGCAAGCAGTTGGGCTTGAAGTAGCCGATATCAGTGGTTATTCAAAAGGTTATAGTTATACCGTAGCACAAACGGATACCATTAATCATGCTTGGAATGCCGTGAAAATTGATGGGCAATGGCAATTGCTTGATGCCACTTGGGGTGCAGGTTATTTGGATGACAAGAAAAAGCGTTTTGTTCGTCAGTTTCAAGAACATTATTTTTTAACCCCAGCTGATCAGTTTATTTATGATCATTTTCCCAGAGAGTCAAAATGGCAATTGCTGCGTTTACCCGTTTCAAAATCACAGTATGATCAATGGGTTTATCTGCGGCCCGCCTTTTTTCAAAATGGCTTAGCCATTGAAAGCCATCCAGCGGGCATGATTCACAGTGATAATCAAGAAACGATTACCTTACGTGCATCCGCGAATGCGAGAATCCGCGCCAAATTACTACACAACAATACCCCAGTTGATCAATCACATTTATCGATACAGCGGAAAACCGAACAGTACGCGATTTCTGCGACATTTCCCCAGCCTGGTGAATATATTTTGAGGGTATTTGTGAAACAGCAAACAGATTCGGGGGCTTACCGTTGGGCTTTAGATTATCGGATTATCGCTAAACAAGGCATGTCTGCCGATTTGGTACCCGTTTCGCCAGATCACGCTTTTTTTGATACCGGCTTAAAAGTCGATAGCCATCCTCAGCGTCTAATTGAAACGCAAAAACAGCTTAAAGTGACAATACTCGCACCGGCCGATGCCTTGATGAGTGCCAAATTATACAAAGATAACAAACGGTTAGATAAATATCTGACACTGGTTCAAAAACGGGCCGGGCGATACGAAATTCATGCCGTCTTCCCAAGCCGTGGCGATTATCTGATGAGATTATTTGCTAAACGGCTAGGAAGTGGCAGCGAATATGAACAAGCTTTAGATTATGACGTGAAAGTCAGTCAAGGGATGGGTGGCAAGATTGGCTTTCCAAGCACCTACGCCCCCTTCAAAGAAAATGGCGGATATCTTTACGCGCCTATGGCGCGTCATTTAACGCCTGGTACAACACAACATTTTAAATTAGCCGTGCCTAATGCACAAAGACTTGTCGTCGTGATAGGCGATAACAAGTTTCCCCTTAAAAAACAAGGGGATGTATTTGAAGGCGATATCAAGATTGGGCAAGGGCAAATCACTGTCTATGCTCAATTTGTCGGCGAGAGACGGTATAGCAGTTTATTGCAATATGTGGGCAAATAGCTTAGCAGCTTCTTAATCTTTTTACGTTCCAAATTTATTTTGCGCCTTTTTACGTTCCAAATTGACTTTGCGACTTTGCGACTTGGTTCATTGAATGGGATTGATTCAAATATAGCGTTTTCCGATCTCATGACGTACACTTCGCCTTCGCAAAATCAATTTGGAAGGAAAAAAGCCTTCGCAAAATAACAAAGCTGAAAGCCTTCATAAATTTGTAACAAAAAAATTTTGACTTTTGACTTCATTCAATTGGGAAACGCTATATAAGGGGCAATCACAAGGGATTGTCCATAAGTATCTGTGAAGTATTCCCATTCAACTACCCCAGTGCCGAAATCCAAAAACGGGGAATAATATATAGCTTGGATAAAGGGCTTATTTCGACAGCCTCGTACTGATAACTGACAACTGATAACTGATAACTGAATTTAAGCATGAGTAGATATCAAGTGAATCAAATAGCCGATTGGTTTTTAGCCTCTATAGATAGAGAGGCAGGTGATACCATTTCTCATTTAAAGCTACAAAAACTAATGTATTATGCACAGGCATGGTCTCTTGCTCTAAATAGTTCTGGTTTATTTGAAGAAGACTTTGAGGCATGGACACATGGCCCAGTATTGCCTAGCCTTTGGGAAAGGTTTAAAGCATTTGATCAAGATTCAATTCCTCTAACGGCCATCAACTCAACACCTGAAATCTTGACAGAAGATGAAAACTTACTCTCTGACATACTCAATAGCTATGGCGATCTATCGGCCAAACATTTAGAAGAACTCACCCATTCAGAAACCCCTTGGCGTGAAGCACGAGGCAACCTGCCCATAGAAATGGCTTCTCATAATATTATCAGTCAAAAAATGATGCAAGCCTATTATCGAAAACGCTATGAGGAGCAAGACGATGAGTAATCGTCAAAAAAAGCTCAAAAAGATAGCAAATAGACAAAGAGAAAAAAATGTCTATTTAAGCGAAATCGAAAAGCATACTTTAGGGATAGAAAATATTCTTGAATCCCCGTATGTGGTACTGAAATATTATCAGCCTGATTTTGAATGTTTTTCATCGTGGAATAACAGTGAACTGACTGCTTTTAGTCAATTTCTCTTAAAGCTGAAAAAGAGTAAGTGGACGGATATATATAAAACCGGTGGCGCACAAGGCGATAAAACCGGTTTGGGATACAGCAAACATAAAGATAGAAGCAAACTACCAAAACATCCAGAGCTTGATAATATCAGTCAAGATATTACTTTTTTTGAATTGCGAGTCACACAAAAAGCTCGTGTTCATGGTTTCAGAGTCAAAGAGGCTTTCTTTCTTGTTTGGTTAGATCGTGAACATCGAATATATGACTTGTAGCCAGGCTGTTATCCATAAAACTCATCATAGAGAGACAACTCTGAAGCTTGATGCCATTTTAGAGCAATTGAGAATTGGTAATTAAATAATTATACAAAGATAACAAACGGTTAGATAAATATCTGACACTGGTTCAAAAACGGGCCGGGCGATACGAAATTCATGCCGTCTTCCCAAGCCGTGGCGATTATTTGATGAGATTATTTGCTAAACGGCTATCCAGCGGTGGCGAATATGAACAAGCCTTAGATTATGACGTGAAAGTCAGTCAAGGGATGGGTAGCAAGATTGGCTTTCCAAGCACCTACGCCCCCTTCAAAGAAAATGGCGGATATCTTTACGCGCATAAGGCGCGTCATTTAACGCCCAGTACAACACAACATTTTAAATTAAAAGTGCCTAATGCAAAAAACCTTGTTGTCGTGATAGGCGATAAAAAGTTTCCCCTTAAAAAACAAGGGGATGTATTTGAAGGCGATGTCAAGATTGGGCAAGGGCAAATCACTGTCTATGCCCAATTTGTAGGTGAGAGACGGTATAGCAGTTTGTTGCAATATGTGGGCGGCGATTAATTGTTAATTGTTAATTGTTAATTATTAATACTCAATGATCAAGTTTTTTCCTTTCAAAGGTTTATAACTACAAGATATAACTACAAGGATTGTTTGCTTATGAAAGGATTAGATCATAGCCTTTATGAGTTCTAAATGTGATTCTGTTTGAGCTTTTTTTTCGCTTTCAAATGAGCCTTTTGATGTTTGGCATTATTTTGATTTCTGATCGTTGTAAGGAGAGCAGTTAAGTCACGATCTTATCCTTTCATAAGCAAACAATCCTTGTAGTTATAGAGTAATACTAAAAACGATGCCAAAGTCAGTCAGTCGTCAGTTGATTTAGATATTGATAATTTGAATTGGCCAATAGGCTTAAAACCAAAACAAAATCGTCATGATGGCCTTGGTTAAGTTGCCTTTAAATCAAGCGCGTCAAGAAGTACTTGATATCGTGCCCAAAATGATTATATTAATGCGCGTTCCAAAATTCAGTGTCGTTTTGACAATTACGCGAACAGCAAGTTTACAAACCTCATAATACCAATTTTGTAACAAAAAACTTTAATATAGTTGACACTTTAGAACCGGATGAGTTAATTGTAAATGTAGCTTAATAATGAAAGATATTGAAGGACTAGACGAAAACTGGGATAATGAACGTTATGTAGAATTACATTTAGTTGAAAGAGTATTAAATCTTGTAATACCGTTGGATAATCCTTCTTCTAAATGGATTCCACAATTTAAAATTAAAGTTCTATATAAAACAAATACCATCCCGGATGCAGTAGATTATTTTATAGAAGATTGTTCCAAAAACATTAAATTTTTAGTTGAAGTAAAAACCGCAAAAACACGTATAAATAATGCTACAGCTCGCGGGCAACTTGATAAATATCTGCGATATTCTGGAGTTAAAATTGGGATTTTAATTGATCCATTTTTAGTAGAAATTTATCAATTTAAAAATGGACAAACTAAGCTAAAAAATCAGTTTGACATAAAGAATATTACTGATATAGAATCCATTGCTGAATTTATAAAAACATCTCTAGGAGTAAAAGTGCGTACTATTGCAGTACATAATTCTAAGGGCGGAGTTGGTAAAACAACATTGGCCATTAATATTGCTTACGAGTTAAGCAAAAGAGGTAATAAAGTCTTGGTAGTTGATTTAGATGACCAAGCAAATGCTAGTTTAACAATTGGTGTTAATAAGACTGAGGAAATGAATAATGCCTCAAGCGCAGAAGAACTGCAGGAAATATATAATTTCTTAGACAAACGTTTAGAAGTGATAGATTTTATAGATTTTGTAAATAAAGAAGAAGGAAAAATTGAATGCTATAAAAGTTGTATTACTTCTATACCTAATCCATTTGGAGTCGATGTGTTACCTGCTAGTCATAAAACCACAGATGATAAGCTACCTAGTAATCCGGTTGTATTAAAATATCTTGATACCGGTTTACAAAAATTGGTAGATGACTACCAATATGTCATTTTTGACACCGCTCCTGGAAAAAATAGATTAACATGGTGTGGGTTATACGCGGCTCAATATCTTATTATTCCTTCACAAATGGAGTATTTGTCTGTATATGGCATAAAAGAAGTTATTAAAACTGCTACAGCAGTATACGGAGATAGTAATAATCAACGTAGTAACATCTTAGGAATAGTACCTATGATGATCGATGGAAAAAAGCTCAACACAACAGTTGAAAAGTATGTAAGGAAATCCCATCCTGATATTCTAATTTTGCCAGCAATAAAGCGTGCTACTGGTGTTGCTAAAGCTTCAAATGAAAATGTTCCCATGTCTAAATTTGCCGGATGGGACAAAGATTCGCCTAAGACTTCTGCGGAAGTAGCAGAATCAATAGAACTTTTAACTGATGAGTTAATTAAAATGATTGAGGAATTTGAGGCTAAAAATGGGTAAAATTCGAGACAGTATCAAAACCCAACCTTATCTCTTATCTATGGGTCAAATAGAGGTTGGAGAGGAAAATTCTAATGCTTCCAATGACAAGGTAATTGGTAAAATATCTGAAAATCTCAAAGATACTCAAATCAATTTTGTTTTACCGGTTGCGTATGTTACTGAACAAGATGATAAATATCACCTGTTAAGTGGGGGAGATATTTTTGAGGCAGCAAAACTAGCCGGTTTAAAAGAACTCTGGGTATTTTTAATTTCCCCTTCTAAACCTACCGAATCAAAAAAGGTATTTGAACAAGTACGTACATTGTCGAAATTAAATGAAATTACCATAGAACCAGAAAATATTGATGATTTCCTAATTCTTCTTAATACCAAAACAATTAGTGAGTTATGTTCATTAAAAATCGGTATTGGCCCTAAAACAGCTCCAAAAGTTGTTGAAAAGCGTTCTTATTCTACTCTCGGTGAAGTACAAGCAATATTTGGAGTTAAAAAAGTTTTACGTTGGTTGAAGACTTATAACCATAAGCAAGCATAATAAATAATTGGGGTCAGAGTAACAATTAATTCTAACTAATCCTTGCAACCTTCGTGTCAAGCTAAATCCTAAATCTTGGAATTAATTGATAAAATTATGAATTTCACGCTTTCACGAAACCAAGTTTTGCGCGCAAAACTTGGTTTCGTGAAATAGATTATTATTACCCAATGGGTGAGAGTTAAACTAACTCTTTTTTCTGGGAACAAATTAATTTAGGCATAAAAAAGCCCTTGCATTGTGATGATGCGAGGGCTTTTTTTATGAGCATTCAATCTGTGATTTTCAATTTGTGTTTGTCTATTTATATTCAGAGAATTATTTTCGCAAGCTTCGAGCTTCGAGCTAAGCACTTGGCAGCGAAAGCGCCGCGAAAAGCGTGAAATTAAAAAGACATCACAGATTGAAATGAATTTTCCGAAAATCTATCAATCTCAAATCAATCTTAGGAAAAGCGGCCGGTGAGACGTCCTCAAATTTGAGGGGATTGAATACTTGAGTTAGGCCTTTGCAAAAAACAGTTGACCTTGATTAATCAATGGAAAACCAACAACCAGCTGCTTTCGCGCAGATTATCATACCCTATTGAATTTGTAGCCGATTTCTTAACCTCGAATTGCTCTAATCAACTTGTGAGTTTTTTCAAATCACACTTTGTTACGATTAAATTACCGGGTGCCACTCATCACCAATTTAACCGGCCGCTTAATCAAAGCCTTTATTTGCATAACCCTAACCCAAGACTCGGTTAAAACTCAATTATAACTAGTTGAAATTCAGTCAAGGGATAGCCGGCAAGATTGGTTTTCCAAGCACCTACGCCCCCTTCAAAGAAAATGGCGGATATCTTTACACGCATAAGGCGCGTCATTTAGCGGCCTATACAACACAACACTTTAAATTAAAAGTGCCTAATGCACAAAGACTTGTCGTCGTGAGAAGCGATAAAAATTTCCCCTAAAAAAACAAGGGGATGTATTTGAAGGCGATGTCAAGATCGGGCAAGGGCAAATCATTGTCTATGCCCACATAGGTGAGAAACGGTATAGCAGTTTATTGCAGTATGTGGGCGGATATTAATTGTTAAATTGTTAATTGTTAATTGTTAATACTAAACTCTTTGAAAAAGCAATATCATGTCGTGTCAACCAAACCTGACAGGTTTTCCAAACCTGTCAGGTTTAAATGACAAGGGAATCGCTAATTTTTAATTTCAGGCACATTCCTTAATGACTTCCGAGACTTCCACAAAGACTTCTACAAACGACAGACAAACTAATACCTACTATCAGTGTGTAAATTGCAAAAACGATGCCAAAGTCAGTCAGTCGATTTAGATGTTGATAATTTGAATTAGCCAATAGGTTTAAAACCAAAACAAAATCGTCATGACGGCATTGGCTAAGTTGCCTTTAAATCAAGCGCGTCAAGAAGTACTTGATCTCGTGCCCAAAATGATTATAAAATGCGCGTTCCAACATTCAGTATCGTTTCTACGAAAAGTGGTAGAGAATTACGCGAACGGCGAGTTTACAAACCTCATGAATGCCCATTTTGTAATGAACGGGGCTTTAATATGACCGCCAAATTATTGCACAAAAAGAAGGTGTTATCCTGATGAAACGCGGAGCCCTTCTGCGCTTCGTCCACTACGGGTGGGTGGAACGATGGATAACCAAGCGTTCTCGCTACCAATTCACGTCCAGGTTAAATGCCGATCAACATTGGGCATTAGGCAGTTCATCCAAAATTGAAAACACAAAAAAATTTGATGAAACCAAAAATTTATACAGATACATCAGTAATAGGCGGTTGTTTGGATATTGAGTTTAAAGAGGGTTCGCAAGCTCTTTTTGAACGGTTTAAGTCTAATTCTGCTATTCTAATGATTTCTAGTCTTACATTACTTGAATTAGAAAAAGCTCCACAAGACGTGCAAAATGTACTGAAACAGGTTCCAATTGAAAATATGGAATATATTGAGTTATCAATTGAAGCCAAACAACTTGCTGATAAATATCTTTCAGAAGGTGTCGTTTCTAAAAAGAGCTAATTATTAGTACATGAAAATGTGAGCTTATGTGATACAATGTATGCATGAAGATCACATATCGGTTAAATGAATTTGCCAAACTGATTAATCGGTCAGTCAAGACACTTCAAAAATGGGACCGGTTCGGTAAATTAAAAGCATACCGAACTGCGACAAATCGGCGATATTATACGCACGATCAATATTTGGAATATATGGGCCTCGCTCAAAACGATGCGCTAAGCAAAAAAAAGTGATTGTATATTACCGTGTTTCGAGTGCCAGCCAAAAAGATGATATGAAATCTCAAAAGCAAGCCCTTGAAACCTTTTGCGCCGCTAGGGGGTTAGCTGTAGACGAATGGCTTTACGATATTGGTAGTGGTTTGAATTATAAACGTAAAAATTTTACGAAACTAATGAATGAACGTAGAAAGTGGTGAAATTTCGACATTAATCATTGCCCATAAAGATCGGTTAGTTAGATTTGGTTTTGAATGGTTTCAATATTTCTATGAAAAGCATGGAACTCAAATAGTCGTCATGAATCAGGAAACTTTATCTCCTTCACCCGAAATGACACAAGATTTAATTTCTATTATTCACACTTTTTCATGTAGATTATAGGCCGATTACGTCAATATAAGAAAATTATAAGGCAGGTTGTCGATAATAGTGTTAAGCCACAAGATACAGATAAAAAATCCAACCGTTAAACAAGAACAGTATTTTAGGCAAGCTTGTGGAACATCTCGCTTTGCTTACAACTGGGGTTTAGTTGAATGGAAAAAACAATATGGTGCTGGTAAAAAGCCGACGGCAAGAACTGTTAGAACGGTTTTTAACGCGGTTAAACCTGTTGATTTTCCTTGGGTATTTAACGTGACCAAATGTGCCGCTGAACAAGCATTTAGTGATTTGGGTACCGCTTTTAAGCGTTTTTTTAGGCATATTGGTGGATACCCACATTTTAAAAAGAAAGGTACGCACGACTCATTTTACCTTTCAAACGACCAATTTAAACTGTCAGAAAATCAAGTAAGAATTCCTAAGTTAGGTTGGGTTAAGTTGACTGAGTCGCTCAGATTTTCTGGAAAGATTCTGAGCGCAACGGTTTCCCGTATTGCAGATAAATGGTTTGTTAGTATTTGCGTTCAAATGGAAACAACACCATTCAAAAAGAGCGAGAACCAAGCTTTAGTTGTTGGTATTGATTTGGGCGTTAAAAAATTAGCGACTTTGTCTAATGGTGAAACGGTGGAATGTGCCAAGCCTTTAAAAAAATTGAGCCGTCGATTGGTACAACTACAACGACATTTGGCTAGGTGTAGCAAAGGGTCAAAGCGATATATTCGGCAAAAAATGAAGATCGCACGACTTCATTATCGTATCAGTTGTATTCGTCAGGATGGTTTGCATAAATTAACCCATCGCCTTTGTCAAAGCGTCAGAGTAATTTGTCTGGAAGATTTGAATGTCAAAGGAATGTTGAAAAACCACAAACTGGCAAAGGCAATAAGTGATATGGGTTTTTATGAGTTTAAACGGCAGGTTGAGTATAAAGCGGCTTTATTTGGAAATTGGATTTCGATCGTTTCAAAATGGTTTCCATCTTCAAAAAAATGTTCAAATTGCGATAACAAAAAAGAGGATTTGACGCTTTCTGAACGCACTTATCACTGTCATCATTGTGGTTTTGAAATTGATCGTGATTTAAATGCCGCTATAAATATTGAACGCGAAGGAACACGCATTCTGGTTTATTAACGAGTTTTAAGTACCGGGGGCTAACCGGGAACTCATACGCACGGGGACAAGACGGCTCTGTTTTCAGAAGTACTTCTGGAAGCAACCAGCTTGGTTGAATCGTGAATTGAGCCGTGAGCGATCACATTTGCTCACATTTCAAGTAGCAGTAAAGTAGATGCTCAACACATAGCGATAGCAACTGTTAATCGTGCTGATGTTTTGGTCAGTTGGAACTTTAAACATATCGTCAATTTGGACAGAATACATGGATACAATGCTGTCAATCTTAAACAAGGATATCCAATGATAGAAATTCGAACGCCATTAGAGGTTTTGAATTATGAAAATTAATTCCGTTAATATGATGCGTAAAATTCGTGATGAACTTGATCAACAAATACAAGAAATGACATGGGAAGAGGAAAATAAATTTATCAAAGAAAATTTAACCTCATTCAAGTTTTTAACTGATAGAAAAAAATCTCCTAACAATGCGCTGTACCCGACCACACTTCGTTATGCTACGTATACTTAATTTATCATAATTAGAACGGGTGTGATTAAAACTGCATGGCTAGGAACCCCAGGTTCCACCTGGGGCTATTCACATTTTCAGGCTAAAGTTGAGCGAAGCGAAACTTTAGCCTGAAAACCCCTTGGGGGTTGTGCGTTTTAAGTTTTTATTTTTAAAATAAAAAAGCCATGTACTTTTAATCACACCCAATTAGAACTGACTCCTTGACAGATGGAAATTTTTATGTTCCTTTTTAAATACAAGGCATTACCAATTTTAGAGGAGCCGTTTTTGCTCTATTTTAACAGATTTAGTGGTTCGCCAAATTTTCATAACTAGGTAATATTTATCATGAAAACAAAAAATTGAGTTTGTCAAGGCGTAAGTCCTAATAATATCTATATTTAGGCATAAAAAAAGCCCTTGCATTGTGATGCTAGGGCTTTTTTTATGAGCATTTAATCTGTGATTTTCAATTTGTGTTTGTCTATTTCTATTCAGAGAATTATTTTCGCAAGCTTCGAGCTTCGAGCTAAGCACTTGGCAGCGAAAGCGCCGCAGCGAAAAGCGTGAAATTAAAAAGACATCCCAGATTGAAATGAATTTTCTGAAAATCTCTCAATATCAAATCAATCTTAGGAAAAGCGGCCGGTGAAACATCCTCAAATTTGAGGGGATTGAATACTTGAATTATGCAAAAACCAGCTAACCTTGATTAATCAATGGAAAGCCAACAACCCGCAACCTTCACGCAAATTATCATACCCTATTGAATTTGTAGCCGATTTCTTAACATCGAATTGCTCTAATCAACTTGTGAGTCTTTTAAAATCACATTTTGTTACAATTAAATTACCGGTGCCACTCATCACCCATTTAACCGGCAGTTCAATCAAGGCCTTTATTTGCACAACCCTAAGCCAAGACTTTGTCAGTTTGTTGATCATGATTATACACAAAGGCTTAAAACTTGATAGCCATCCACAGCGTTTAATTGAAACGCAAAAACAGGTTAAGGTGACAATACGCGCACCGGCCGATGCCTTGATGAGTGCCAAATTATACAAAGATAACAAACGGTTAGAGAAATATTTGACGTTGGTTCAAAAACGGGCCGGGCAATACGAAATTCATGCCAAATTCCCTAGTCGTTTTGATTATCTCTTTACGCGCAGATGGCGCGTCATTTAGCGGTTGGAACAACATAGTCTTTTGAATTCTTCTACAAGGAATTTCCCCAAATAACCTATCATTCCCACGACAAGCACTTTCTGATTTTTCATCATTTCGTCATTTTTTACAAACTGATAGGTGGTAAGAGGCCCCCTCTTAGCACCTATCAGTTTTGTTAAGTCATTGAATATAAACAACGAATTGAGAAAGAAACGAATAAACCCAACCCATTTCCGATTCTTTCGTATCAATAAATTGCGGAATTTGCTTTCGCGATAGAATTAAAGAGATTATTGGGTTTTTAATGATCTCGCGCAGCGAATTACTGCGTTTCGTTTATTTCTCAATTCGTTGTACTAAACTGATAGATGGTAAGAGGCCCCCTTCAATAATGATTAAATGTTACCTAAACAATGGTATAATCAACAAAGTCTTCGTTCAAAATTAAAAATCAATTATTTTCAAAAACTTATTGACTTATGGGTTAAACGAGTGTATGTGCGAAGCGAGATTAACCCACTATTCCACTGTTTGTTTTTGTTAGGAATGAACACCGATATAAACGTGAGGGAAACCCACGCGCTTTCAAAGTATTATGCTGTCTTCAGGAATCGTTGATTGCAGACTTCAGCCTTTTTTAGTAGCCTGACAAATTTGATACTCGTTTTTAACCGCAACAAAATATCAGGTTCTTGATTTTATGTTCAATCTAACCATTGAAAATGTAGGTATTATTAAACAAGCCAAAATTGCGTTGAATGGCTTGACTGTGATTGCAGGTGAAAATGACACGGGCAAAAGTACGGTGGGTAAACTGATGTTTGCCATTGTTAAAGCATTGAGTCGTTTTGAGCAAGACTTAAACGAAAATAAGAAAAAGCAGATTCTGGAAACCATAGAATCTATCTATTTTCAACTCAGGAAATCCTATTCTTTTCAGAAATATCCCGCGTTAAAACAAGCCTTTCATCCCGAAGTTTTTGCTCATGAAGTTGAACAATTACTGGCTCAGAATCATCTTAAGGAACTCAACTTACTTTTGGCTAAAAAACGGCAGATTTGGGATAATGTTCAGTTTGATTCTAGCTCGGATGAGATTCATCGTACCGACTTTCACCATAAGACTCATGAAGTTGAAAAAATTCAATTGGATTTTGAGGCACTCAATCATCTTGTTACCCAAAAGGAAGATAAAAAGTCTGTCATCAAACGGGCTCTAACCAAAGCCTTGGTGTCTGAATTTCATTTTGAAATCACACCGAAACACGCCCCTGTGAAATCTTTCATTCAAATTGAAGAGGGAATGAACCGCATTTTGGAAATAGCAATAGAAAACAATCAAATTGCGGGGCTTGAATTTTATGACGACGTTTTTTTCAATGATGTGACTTTTATTGAAACCCCTATCCTGTTACAAATGTATGATATTGTTAATTCGGCCAGCACCTTACTTGAAATTATCAATGAGGATAATAAGAGCCAACGCTTAGAACAGTTAGGCAAGTCCAAAGTGTCTTTACATCTTAAAGACTTAATGTCTAAACTAGAAAATGCCCAGTATTTTTCTGTCTCATTTTTTGAGAAAGAGCGTTTTTTGATTGATATTCTTAGGCAGATTCGCCAATTAATCCACGGCGATTTTTATTTTGATAAAACACTGAAAGATTTTATTTTTAAAAGGGGGAGCGATCAAGAGCCAATCAAGAGCTATCGTTCGGTGAATACGGCTTCTGGACTCAAATCGTTTGGAATCCTTCAATTACTGCTTGAAAGCCAGTTTTTGGATAAACGGAGTTTATTAATTATTGACGAACCCGAAACACATTTACATCCAGAGTGGCAATTAGAATATGCCAAGTTGATTGTGATGTTGGCAGAGAACAATATTCCGGTTCTATTATCCTCACATAGCCCTTATATGATTCAAGCTTTGAAGGTGTTCACTGAAAACAGCCTTATTAAAAATAAAGCCAACTACTACTTAGCCGCGCTAACCAAGGATAATTTAACCGAGATTATTGATGTCACTGACGATTTAAACCAAATTTTCCAAACTTTATCGAAACCACTACAAAAGCTAGTATGGAGCTAGAAAATTTTTTACAGAGATTATTGGACTTTGGTTGTGATTCTGATTACTTTCACCTCAAATCAATTGGAACGGTGGATAAAAGTTGTTGTCCGGATGCCATCACTCAGGTGATTGATTTTGACAAAACCAAGGATAAGGTATGTAGTGAAGCTAAATTGCAGCCCTATAAATCTTGTGATGCGTTAAAAATTTTGCCCGATTTAAAACGGTTAGATTTCATTGAATTTAAAGGCTTACAACCATTTGCACACTATGTGCATTCCAACGTACCACCAGCGCGACAGGCGCAAATAATAGATCAACAAATCAAGAAATTTGATTTGGAAACGAAACTACATGACAGCTATATTATTCTGTATTTCGTATTGACTAAAAATAGTGATCTTAAAAAAACCGATAAACCTTGTTATCGTTTTGTAGAAAAAAACTACATTATTTTGGTTGACACAGCGGTGGAAGAACAGGGTATTCAAAATTTAGCACTGACTTTAGAATTTTTAAGTGAAACTTCCAGCCCACTTGAAAGACAAATTGCGACTAAGCTTGCGGTAGAAATTGAGGAACTATCTGATTTACCTTTTAAGCTTAATAAACCCATGCTAAAAAGTTGTCAAACCATTGATAGTTTTTATGAATCTTTTCCGACACCTGCGACAACTTTGGCTTAGTCATTATAACCATATAAAGTGTATTGCAATTTCTGCGAAATTTCCCCGCCAGGCGATATATTTTGAAGGTATTTGTGAAACTTTGTAGGGGCGAACCTGCGCGTTCGCCCTGTGTTCGCCCCAAGTTGAAATTATTTTTATGAACATCTATACACGCACCGACTGATGCCTTGATGAGTGCAATATTATATAAAGATAACAAACGGTTAGATAAAACGCTCACACTGGTTCAAAAACGGGCTGGGCAGTCTGAAATTCATGCAAAATTCCCTAGCCGTTTTGATTATTTGATCAGGTTATTTGCTAAACGCCTATCCAGTAGTGGTGATTATGAACAAGCCTTAGATTATGACGTAAAAGTCAGTCAAGGGATGGCCGGCAAGATTGGCTTTCCAAGCACCTACGCGCCCTTCAAAGAAAATGGCGGATATCTTTACGCGCATAAGGCGCGTCATTTAACGCCTGGTACAACACAACATTTTAAATTAGCCGTGCCTAATGCGAAAAACGTTGTCATCGTGATAGGCGATAAAAAGTTTCCGCTTAAAAAACAAGGGGATGTATTTGAAGGCGATGTCAAAATTACACAAGGGCAAATCACTGTCTATGCCCAATTTGTAGGTGAGAGACGATATAGCAGTTTGTTGCAGTATGTGGGCGGATATTAATTGTTAATACTAAACTCTTTGAAAAAGCAATATCATGTCGTGTCAACCAAACCTGACAGGTTTGGAAAACCTGTCAGGTTTAAATGACAAGGGAATCTATCCGTGCGTGAATAGTCAAAACGATGCCAAAGTCAGTCATCAGTCGATTTAGATATTGATAATTTGAATTAGCCAATAGGCTTAAAACCAAAACCAAATCGTCATGACAGCCTTGGCTAAGTTGCC
>Ga0164318_10000811_pt1 | contig 25724 bp, 10 predicted proteins | sample GuaBasSedimGuay9_FD_113734 | JGI IMG/M metagenome (GOLD analysis project Ga0164318, IMG submission 113734) | Subseafloor sediment microbial communities from Guaymas Basin, Gulf of California, Mexico - Guay9, Core 4571-4, 0-3 cm | ecosystem: Environmental > Aquatic > Marine > Hydrothermal vents...
TTCCTTGTCCTTATATTTGGGTAATTTTGGTCTACCCTTGAATTTATCGGGATTCTTCTTATATTCCTGATTTGATTTAAAAAATGATTTCCAGTTCTTTTCAACTAATCTTAATACTTGTTGCGAGGACTGGGCTGGCAAACCTTTATAAACTTCTGGATAATCACGTTTTATAATCTTATCCATGGTTCCATAATTGATAATCTTATGGTTTTTGATAAAATTTTGCCGCATAATAAATGTGGCACAATTATAGATATTTTTCGAGGCATAAGATAAATCAATTAATTGTTGATTCATATCGACAATATGTCGTTCAACTCTGGTAACAAGCATAGATACAACCGTTTTTCTTGAAATATCTTGATTGAAAAATTGATAGACTAATCTACCTATGTAATTATAGCGACCATTACCTCAAATTTCTACCCGTCAAAAATTTTGGGCATTTGTAATAGCTGTCAATAATTTTTGTGCTTTCATAATAACATCTTTTATAATTATTACAGTCTATTTTTTAATGTTATTTAATATATTTAGTTACTATATAAATAATTTTTCTGTTCATTTTGAAGTAGATAAACGCCAGGCTCCAAAAAAATGCTCTGTGGTGTATTGACTCTATTGCGGCAAGATGATAAAGTGCTTTTCCCTAATCGCTATAGGGATTAAATCAATTAATTCAGTTATAAAACGATATCTGTAGCTCAACAAAAGTTTTTTAACAAAATTCTTATCTATAGAAAATGTTAAAAGCTTTATGTGTCCTTTCTTAACAGATTGAAAGTGATTTGAAATTGTTGTTCATTTTTCAAGTTTATGCACAATTTTTTTGTTTTGAAGGCGGCAGCGTATAAATCGTGCCATGCCCTAACGCAGTCTAAGTTGCCCAAGTTACCCAAGTTGTCCAAGGCCAGAAAACCATAAAATTCTGAACTGATTTAGCGTAGCACACTGAAGGTTCGCTTTAAGAAGTTTTGCGCGCAAAACATTTGGCGAGAATTGATTTATTTTATTCGTTTTCTGAAAAGGAGAATTTGATATAAATCAATGAGTTACGTTAAATCGGTATAAACTCTAATAACTATTGTTCATTTAACCATTAACTACAACACTGGAGTATAATTATGCCACTACATGAAAATTGGCAAAAAATGAGTAGTGAGTTGCATCGAGTGATCGCTCAGGCATGGTTGGAACCTGACTTTGCAGAGAAACTGAAGAAGGATCCGAAAACGACCATCACTGAGTTTACCAACGGCGACGTTTTTTTTGCCGAAGGGGAAAGAGTCGAGGTCGATGCGACAACTTTTTCTTGGCGGATAGTACAGGCCCAAGATAACCCACTGGAAGCGGTAACTGTTATACCAGTGCCTCCAAAACCTGCTGATGTGACCACAGAGGAATTAAAACAATGGGCAGAAGAAGACAACGGGGAATTTTCTCGTCGGTTTAAAGCAAGTTGTTGTTAGTGTCTTTTCATTCTTCTAATCGTTAACTCACAAATAAGTTACTGTAGTTATCCAGAAAAGTTTTTTCGCAATAGCGCAAAGCAGTCATCTAACCTAAGTTGTTGATTTTTCTTTTAGCAAAGTGGTTTTTCGGCTGAATTTTGCGGTATTGCGTTTTTTCTTTTCAAATCTGCTTTGTTTTTAACAAAGCAGATTTTTTAGAGGCCATTCATTAATTTATCTGGATAGCTATATCAGGCGCTTTACTAAAGGAAGAAAAAGACGGGCTTACCGATTATGCCGTTGCGGTTAAATTAAATACACACATTTCATTACAATAAACCAATTTAAAAAACTTTATTTCTATACGGGTATTATTATTATTCCCGCTATCGTCTTATCCTTTGCTAAAGCACCCATTACTTTTTACTAAGTTTTTACTGCCCTGATTTATAAATGTTCAAGAAGCCTAAGTTTAAACGTCATTTCCATGTCGAGACTTGTGAACCAGAAGGCGTATTTTTACTCTCCGAAAATCAGTATTTTTTACTCAAAGGTCAGATTTATCAGAAATTAGTTCCATTACTTGATGGTCAACATACCGTTAATGATATTATTCAATTGATGCAACAACAAGTCCCAGTTGCAGAAATTTACTATGCGTTAATGTTGTTGGAAAAAAAAGGCTATATTATTGAAAATGACGATCAATTCGCCCCTAATCTGGCCGCATTCTGCGATCTTTTAAATGTTGAACTCAAAGAAGCCATCCACCGATTACAAACAACTCAAGTGGCTGTTCATACTATAGGGGCTGTGAATGCTGAACCTTTGATTTCGGCGTTGGAATCGTTACAAATTCAAGTCCAAACGGAAGGAGACATTGACCTCGTTTTGACGGATGATTATCTCCAAAACAATTTAGCCGATTTTAACCAAAAAGCATTACAATTGGAACGCCCTTGGCTGTTAGTTAAACCGGTCGGTACCCTCGTTTGGATTGGCCCCCTTTTTCATAAAGGCAAAACGGGTTGTTGGGAATGTCTTGCACAGCGTCTACGCGCTAACCGCCCGGTTGAAACATTTATCCAAACACGCAAAAAGACTTCAACCCCTTTTCCAACTTCTCTGACTCTCCTGCCTTCTACGCTACAAATGGCTCTGAATTTAACCACCACTGAACTCCTTAAATGGATTATTCAAGGTGAAAATAAAAATTTAGAAGGCATTTTAGTCACGTTGGATACGTTATCGCTGAAAACACAAAATCATTTTTTGGTTCATCGGCCACAATGCCCCAGTTGCGGAACACTCACTAATAATGCGCATAAGCAATCACCTAAACCCATTGTACTAGAAACCCAACAAAAAATATTCATCGCAGATGGGGGGCACCGTTGTATGCGTCCTCAAGAAACGTTCAATAAATACCGTTCTCATATTAGCCCGATTACTGGCGTTATCCGAGAACTTGATCCCATTTCGCAAAATGACCATCATTTAACCCATACTTATATTGCTGGTCATAATTTTGCGACTATGTTTGATGATTTATACTTTTTACGCGAAAATGTGCGAGGTAGAAGTGCTGGCAAAGGCAAAACGGATAGTCAAGCCAAAGCCAGCGCTATTTGCGAAGCGATTGAAAGATATTCTGGGGTTTTTCAAGGTGATGAAATTCGACAAAAAGGCCGTTATCGAGATTGGGGAGAACGTGCGATTCATCCCAATGCTTGTCTGAATTTTAGTCAAGCCCAATATCAAAACCGTCATCACTGGAATGCTAATACCGATAATTATTTTGAAAAAGTGCCAGAACCGTTTGATGAAGAAAGAGAAATTGATTGGACACCTGTGTGGTCTTTAACTCATAACGTCTTTAAATATTTACCAACAGCCTACTGTTATTATGGCTATCCCAGACCTGAAAAACCGGATTGTTGGGCAGATTCCAATGGTGCAGCGGCCGGTAATAGCAAAGAAGAGGCTATTTTACAAGGATTTATGGAACTGGTGGAACGTGATAGTGTCGCTTTATGGTGGTTTAATTACGTGAAAAAACCAAGAGTCCATCTAGACCGTTTTGATGAGCCCTATTTTCAAGCCTTGCAGGAATACTATCAAATGCGTCAACGTGAATTATGGGTATTGGATATTACAAGCGATCTGAATATTCCGGCTTTTGCAGCGATTTCTAGGAGAATTGATCAAAGCAATGAAAAGATTCTCTGTGCCTTTGGTGCCCATTTCGATCCTAAAATAGGTATTCTTCGGGCCCTAACTGAACTCAACCAAATGCTTGAAATTTATGAAAAAATAGCGCAAGAAGAATGGAAAATGGCAACACTGGAAAATCAGCCTTATTTAGTCGCTGATGATAATCAGGCCCCTAAAGTCAGTTCAGATTATCCCCAATTGTGGAGTGATGATCTGCGAGACGATGTGAGGAATTGTGTGGCAATCGCTAAAAAACAGGGTTTAGAAGTTCTTGTTTTGGATCAGACGCGGCCCGATATTGGACTGAATGTGCTTAAAGTGATTGTCCCTGGCATGCGTCACTTTTGGAGAAGATTAGGGCCGGGACGACTGTATGACGTACCGGTCAAATTGGGTTGGTTATCAGTGCCTTTGACAGAAAAGCAACTCAATCCGATGCCGGTTTTTTAACAAGCCTCCAAAACGCTATGCCATTAAGTACCCGTCAAGGCACTGATTCAGTTTCAGGTCAAATTTATAAAAAAAAATAGTACTTAGCATTGTCATGTGCGCTTTTTTTATTCAGAAAAATGTCGAGCGATAAAAACCTGACATGTTTTGAAAACCTGTCAGGTTTGGTCTGTGAAATTATTTATCTGAATTTCATAAGTACTGAAGCACAAATAAACAGGTATTTTAGCGCACAGGGCGAATGCCCCTCTTCTTGATTGTTTCTATTATGGAGTCCCAAAAAAATAATTATCCCAAATGCTGTCATTTCACGCAGGTTAGGGTGAATAGGGGAATGGTGGGCAACAAAAACCCGTTACCGGCCCCCTACAAGAATAGGATAATTTATTTTTTGGATATTCCTTAATTAAAATATCTGAAAATTTATGGTTCAGTACTTATAAAAGTTTTTGCGGGCAAAAACTTTTATATGAAAAGCTATATTTTGGCAAGAGTACCTACATTTGGATTCTCGGATCCAAAACTGAAATAACAAACTATGTTGAATAACTACCAAATAATAGATGCAGATTGCCATGTATTAGAACCTTTTGATATGTGGAAAAAATATGTTGATCCCGCGTTTAAGGATCGTGCGCCTTCCTTAGAGCAAACTCTTAACGGCGAAAAAATAACGAACAAATTATCCGATCAAGTTCAAGCGCAAGGTGTTGAAAAAGTTAAGCGACATCACCTGATGGCGGCCATGAGAGGTTTTAACGCGAATTCTCAAGTCACTGCAATCAAGAAACTGGGCGTCGACATTGCGTTTCTTTATCCCACAGATGCTCTATTTGTGTTAGCCATAGACAGTATGGACACACAACTCGCTGGGGCCCTCACCCGCGCCTACAACAATTGGTTGCGAGACTTTTGTAGCTCTAACACACAAGTTTTGAGAGGTGTTGGTGCCATTAATCTTCACGATCCCAATGACATGGTGCCGGAATTGCATCGGATAACAAAATGGGGTTGGAAAGCCGTCTTTATGCGTCCCAATCCACTCAAAGGACGCTTGCTCAGTGATCCGGCTTATGAGCCATTTTGGAACGAATGCGAGCGGCTGGGAATTGCTATTGGTATTCATGAAGCGACGCATGGGCGTTTACCCACGACTGGTGCGGATCGCTTCAATACCCGGTTTGGGATGCATGCGTGTTCTCACCCGATGGAACAAATGATGGCGATGTTAGCCTTGATTGAAGGAGGTGTGCTAGAACGTCATCCCAAACTTCGGGTGGCCTTTCTTGAAGCGGGGTGTGGGTGGCTACCGTACTGGTTGTGGCGGTTAGATAGGGAATATCAAGAACTCGGTTGGGAAGTCAAAGAAAATGTGAAGATGAAACCTTCTGACTATTTTCGTCGTCAATGTTTTATTGGCATTGAACCAGCGGAACCTTATCTTCCTGAAATCATCAATTATGTTGGTACCGATAACTTAATCTTAGGTTCTGACTATCCTCACATAGACCATGATCAGCATATTATAAACGACGCGGTCAAGCTAGAGGATAGGCTTTCCAAAAAGACAGTCCAAAAGATTCTTTGGGACAATCCTATCCGTTTTTATGGATTGAGCTGAATGTTGATAGATGGCAGGCTGGGCAAGCGGGCAACACGATTTTGGGGTATTTTTGATATCATGAGTGACAGCGATCCCGCCCTACTATAGATTAGATGTTCAGAAAAATAAATTCTGGTGTCAAACCTGACAGGTTTTGAAAACCTGTCAGGTTTTATGCGGGTTTTATGTCGAATGCAATTGGTTTCGCTTTCGCGATTGAAATCGCTCTAAACGCTAAAGATGCTAAAGATGCTCTGTGTCAAGAGAAATCGAAATTCTTGCGTCTCTTGCGTCTCTTTTTCAAAAAAGATCATGTCCCAAAATTGCTCACTCTGTGGTATTATGCGTTTTCTTGATTGAATAGATCACAATGTTTGTTGAACTGATAAACGAAAAATAGGTTAAGACAATATGTTAACTATTTCGGGTTACCAAATAACCGAACAACTGCATGAAAGTGCTAATTCACTTATTTATCGCGCACGTAGGCTTAGCGACAATCAAGCCGTTGTTCTGAAAATACTGAAACAAGACTATCCCCCCCCTGAAAAAATCGCGTGGTTTAAACGGGAATACGAAACAACTCAGAATTTGAACAATATCAAAGGGGTAGTGGATGTTTATGGCCTAGAAAGCGAGCAAAACCGCTTTTTCATTATCCTAGAATATTTTGGGGCGACTTCTGTTGATCGCTTAAAACTGGCAGGGCAAATGCCCTTGACTGACTTTTTGACATTGGCTATTTCTGTGACAGAGATTTTAGGTCAACTGCATCAACGCTATCTGATTCATAAGGATATCAATCCGTCAAACATTATTCTGAATACCACTACCAAGCAACTCAAACTGATTGATTTTGGCATTTCAACGGTGTTGTCTCGTGAAAACGCTACCTTTAGCAATCCTAATCTATTAGAAGGCACATTGGCCTATCTTTCCCCAGAACAAACCGGCCGCATGAACCGGGCAATAGATTACCGAACCGATTTTTATTCCCTTGGTGTCACCTTCTATGAATTACTGACCGGTCAATTACCCTTTCCGATGCCAGATGCGCTGGAAGTGGTGCATTGTCATATTGCCCGACAACCGGTACCACCGCATTCATTAAAATCAGAACTGCCTCAAGTGATTTCAGACATTGTGCTGAAATTGATGGCGAAAAACGCCGAAGAACGTTACCAATCCAGTTACGGGCTTAAAGCCGACTTGGCAGACTGTTTACGACAATGGCAAACGGCCGAGCAAATCGAACCCTTCCCTATTGGACGATCCGATGTTTCTGACCGATTTGAAATTCCGCAAAAACTCTATGGACGTGAAGCAGAAATTGCCACCTTGATGGCGGGTGCTGAACGAGTTAGCCAAGGTGCCACTGAAATGATGCTGGTTGCGGGTTATTCTGGCATTGGCAAATCAGCCCTCGTTCAGGAAATCTATAAACCATTGACTCGCCAGCGTGGCTACTTTATCGCCGGCAAATTTGATCAATTCCAACGTGATATTCCGTATGCGTCGCTGATCCAAGCCTTTCAGTCATTAATGCGTCAACTGCTGACAGAAAGTAAAGCGGCTATCGCGACTTGGCAGGAAAAACTGATTAACGCTTTAGGCCCCAATGGACAAGTCATCATTGAAGTCATCCCAGAAGTGGAACGCATTATTGGCCCACAACCGCCTATTCCCAACCTTGGCCCAACCGAAGCCCAAAACCGCTTTAATCTCGTTTTTCAAAACTTCATCAACGTGTTTACCCAACCAGAACATCCGCTGGTCATGTTTTTGGACGATTTACAATGGGCCGATGGGGCTTCACTCAAATTGATTCAACTGTTGATGACCACACCAGATAGTCACTATCTCTTTTTAATGGGTGCCTATCGGGATAATGAAGTGTCACTAGGACATCCACTGATGCTGACATTGGATGACATCAAAAAGGCCAAGGCGTTGGTCAATACGATGACGTTGTCACCGTTAACCCTACGGCACCTGACTGAGCTGATGACCGATATTTTTCACTGTCAGCCCAAGGCCGTTAAAGCACTCGCTGAATTGGTGCAGAGCAAAACGGGTGGTAATCCGTTCTTTGTCAATGAGTTTTTAAAATCTCTGTATGCAGAAGCTTTAGTCACCTTTGATTATCAACAAGGCCACTGGCAATGGAACTTAGCGCAAATTCAAGCGCAACAAATCACCGATAATATCGTGGAATTGATGGCGGACAAAATCCAAAAATTACCGTCTGAAACGCAAGCCGTCTTAAAGTTAGCCGCTTGTATGGGTCATCAATTCGATTTGGAACGGTTGGCAACCGTGTCCGAAACCTCACAACGAGAAACCGCCTTGGCTTTGTGGGCTGGGATAAAAGAAGGTTTTTTGTTGCCATTAACAGATGCTTACAAGTTGATGACATTAGAGATAGAAGGTCTATCAGAGCAGGTAGTCGCCAACTATCGATTTGCCCATGACCGAATTCAGCAAGCGGTTTATTCGCTGATTCCAGAACAAAACCGACAGCGGCTCCATTTGCGAGTGGGGCAATTGTTACTGCAAAAAACACCCCCAGAGGGGCTTGACCAAAAACTCTTTGAGATTGTCAATCAGTTAAACCAAGGTAGGCAGTTAATTACTCAAACAAGCGAGCGAGAAAACTTAGCTCGATTAAATTTACAGGCTGGAAAGAAAGCCAAAGCTTCAATGGCCTATCAGCCAGCATTTCATTATTTGCAAGTGGGCTTGGAATTGCTAGTGGAAAACCATTGGCAGCAACAATATGAATTAAGCTTGGAACTCTATCAGGAAGCCGCAGAATCCGCTTATTTGAACACTGACTTTGCGGAAATGGAACGCTTAATAGAGATTGTCAAGCAAAAATCCAACAATTTGCTTGACCAAATCAAGGCGTATGAACTCCAAATTGAATCGGAGATGTCTCGACTCAATATGCAGTCAGCAATAGATATTGCGCTGGTCGTTTTGAAACAACTGGGTATCTCTTTGCCTGCCAATCCAAGCCAAGAGATGATTTTGGAAAAACAACATCACATTCAAGCCTTCTTGGAAGAGCATCCAATTGATAAATTAGCTGAACTGCCAACTATGGTAGATCCCTACCAATTGATGGTAGTTCGATTATCACTACATATTAGTTCGGCTACCTATATCACCAATCCTAGCTTGTTTGTTTTGTTGCTATTGAGTATGGTCAATCTGTCTTTCAAATATGGAAATTCGTTCAGTTCAGTTTTTTGGTATATTACCTATGCTTCTTACCTCTGTAGCGTACAAAATATTCCAGATGGATATCGATTTGGTCAATTATCTTTGAGCTTGTTGGAAAAATTCAATGCGATAGAAATTAGACCTAAACTGCAGCATCTATTTAACTCGAATGTGAGACATTGGAAAGAGCATCTTAAGGAAACCCTTGTTCCATTGCAAGAGACAAGTAACAGCGCAATGGAAACGGGACTCTTGGACTATGTTGGTTATGCGGGTATTAACTATTGTAATCACAAGTTCTTTATCGGAGACTCTCTTGAAGAAGTTGAACAGAAGTATGCACAATACACGGATTTAATCGTCAAACTCAAACAAGAATATTCTGTTCATTATATCAATCTCTGCCGACAAATGGTCTTAAACCTCCAGACCCATGTCGAAGAACCATGCCGTTTAGTTGGCAAGGCTTTTAATGAAGATGAAACTTTGCCTATTTTGATTGAAACAAATAACGCTACCACGCTGTTTGTTGCTTATCTAGCGAAAACGCTTCTCTCTTACTTACTCAAAGATTATGCTTTGGCGGTTGACAACGCGAGGCTCGGAGAACAATATGTTGCTTCTTCGCTGGGAATGATGGTTGTTCCTCAGCACAATTTTTACTATTCCCTTGCCTTGATCGCCCACTATCCTGATGCTGATGCCAGTGAACAAACCCAATACTTGAAAGAACTAGAATCCAATCAAGACAAAATGAAGCTTTGGGCTTCTCATGCGCCGATGAACTATCAGCATAAATCTGATCTGATAGAAGCTGAAAAAGCACGGGTGTTAGGCAACGTGGTGGAAGCAATGGCCCTTTACGATAAGGCCATTCAAGGCGCGAGAAACAATCAATATCTCCATGAAGAAGCACTGGCGTATGAACGGGCTGCCGAATTTTATTTGGCATTGGGCAGAGAAGAAATTGCTCAACTCTATATGAAAAAAGCACATTATGGTTATGTTCAATGGGGTGCAACTGCTAAGGTTCATGACTTGGAGGCAGAATATCCACACTTACTGTCTCAACCCATTAGCACTTCTAGCCCTGTTCGTCTTTCTAATACGACGATAACCGGTTGTCGCTCTGGCGAAGCACTGGATTTAGCGGCGGTGATGAAAGCCTCGCAAGCGATTTCTGGCGAAATGGTGCTGGATAAACTCTTGACTAATTTGATGAAGGTGGTGATTGAGAATGCGGGGGCCCAAAAAGGCTTTTTGATTCTGAAAAACGCTGAGGGTGACTGGGTGATTGAGGCGGAAGGCGGGATTGATTCGGATGAAGTCACTACCCGCCAATCTCTTCCCATTGACTCGGAAGAACCGCTGTTGTCGGCTGCGATTGTCAACTATGTGGCCCGTACAGAAGAATCGGTGGTGTTAAATGATGCCCTCAACGAAGGCGAATTTACCGCTGATGCTTACATTGTGGCCCATCAACCCAAATCGTTGCTCTGCACACCGTTGCTTAACCAAGGCCAATTGAGTGCTATTCTCTACCTCGAAAACAACCTCACTACTGGGGCCTTTACCGCTGACCGTTTGGAAGTGTTACAACTGCTCTCTTCCCAAGCCGCTATTTCTATTGATAATGCCAAACTCTACACCGAGATGGCTGAACTCAATAATGAGCTCAAAGAAATGGATCGGCTCAAAGACGATTTCTTAGCCAATACCTCTCATGAGCTGCGTACCCCGCTTAACGGCATTATTGGCATTACCCAATCGTTGCTGGAAGGGGCCGGAGGGCCATTGACGGATGAACAAATTACTAATCTTCAGATGGTGGTTTCCAGCGGCAAGCGATTGGATACCCTTGTTAACTATATACTAGACTTCTCTAAACTGAGAAGACAGGAAATCGAATTATGGAAAAAACCGGTTGATTTCAGGCAACTCACTCAACTGGTTCTGACACTATCCAGGCCGTTGATCGGTGGCAAACCGATTTCACTCCAAAATGAGATTGCAGAAGACTTTCCCCCGGTTTATGGCGATGAAAATCGCTTACAACAAATCATGCACAATTTGATTGGCAACGCGATCAAGTTTACCGCGACAGGTTCAGTGACTGTGACGGCCCAAGTCACAGAAGATAACGGGATAGAAATCACCGTCGCCGATACCGGTATCGGTATTCCGAAGGACAAATTTGACAATATTTTCAAATCTTTTGAACAAGTGGACGCTTCTACGGCCCGTGAATACGGTGGTACTGGTTTAGGCCTCTCCATCACCAAACAACTGGTTGAACTACACGGTGGCAGCATAAGCGTGGCATCCGAATTGGGCCAAGGTGCCCAATTCACGTTTACCCTCTCCAAGAGTAGCGAATCGGCCGCACCGCTCACCGAAGTTGAGGAAGCAGTAACCAAAGTGCGAGACGATGAAATCTCTCGCCATGCAACACCACAACCCTTGGTGGCTGAAGGGAGCTACACCATTTTGGCGGTAGATGATGAACCAGTCAATTTACAAGTGGTGACTAACTTGTTGTCCATAGAAAACTATGCGGTCAAAACGCTCTTGAGCGGCGCGGAAACCTTGGAGATGCTTGAACAAGGTGAGAAACCCGATTTGATTCTGCTTGATATCATGATGCCGAAAATGACGGGCTATGAAGTGTGCCAAAAACTGCGCGAACAGTATTCGGCGACTGAACTGCCCATTATGCTATTAACGGCCAAAAACCAAGTCTCCGATTTAGTGGAAGGTTTGAATGTCGGGGCCAATGATTATATTACTAAGCCCGTTTCTAAAAACGAACTACTGGCCCGCATCAAAACCCATATCAACCTGAGTCGTCTGAGGGCCGAAAATATTCGCCTGAACGCGGAACTTGATGTGGCCCGCCGACTGCAACAAATGCTGTTGCCCAAAGAACATGAACTGACTCAAGTGGCCGGTCTAGAAATAGCGGGCTTTATGGAACCAGCCGAGAAAGTGGGAGGGGATTACTACGATGTGTTAGTGTCCAATGGCCGCATTAAACTGGCGATTGGCGATGCGACAGGGCATGGCTTAGAAAGCGGTATTTTAGCGATTATGGTACAAACTGCCGTGCGAACCTTGCTGGAAAATGGTGAAACAGATCCGGTGAAATGCCTAACGACTATCAACCGTACCCTTTACGACAACGTTGAACGGATGCAGGTTTCTAAGAGTATGACATTGTCTTTGTTGGAATACGTTGACGGCGGAAAACTCCGTCTGAGCGGTCAACATGAAGATATTATCTGGATACGAAACGGCAAACTGGAATTAATAGATACTTTTGATTTAGGTTTTCCGGTTGGGTTAGAGGAAGACATTGCTGATTTTGTGTCCGAAAAGGAAATCAGTTTGAATCCGGGCGATGTCGTGGTGTTTTATACTGATGGGATTACCGAAGCTGAGAATATGGAAAAGGAATTGTACGGGATGGAACGCTTGTGTGAAGTCGTTCAGCAAAACTGGCAACGCACTGTCAATGAGATTAAACAAGCTGTGATTGATGATGTGGGCCATTATATTGGCAAGCAACAGGTTTTTGATGATATTACCTTGTTGGTGTTGAAGCAGAAATAACAATATATTTTTTGTTGGAATAGATGGTGGGCAACAAAAACACGTTACCCACCCTACATTGATCTATTGGGGCCGGCAACAAAAACACGTTACCGGCCCCCTACATTGATCTATTGGGGCCGGCAACAAAAACACGTTACCGGCCCCCTACATTGATCTATTGGTGGGCAACAAAAACACGTTACCCACCCTACATTGATACTATTGGTGGGCAACAAAAACACGTTACCCACCCTACATTGATCTATTGGTGGGCAACAAAAACCCGTTACCCACCCTACAATTCCCTAAACTCAAAAAAGTCTCTTGCGTTATAAAATAAAATTGACATAAAACCAAGATGAAAACTCCTACCTAGACAAACTCAAGTTGAAACGTAGACTTAACTATCTGAAATGATTCATCTTTCAAAACTTGTGAATTATTCGTGTTCAATTATCAGTTTCACGCAAAAGTTTTTTTGCAAAAACTGGGGCAAAAAAACAGTTATACTTATCAAAATAAATTGCGCTTTTTTTTATTTGATAGCTGCAAAAAACTGATTTCCACGATTTCACGCTCAAGTTTCGCTACGCGAAACTTGAGCGTGAAATAATGTTTTTGCGCGCAAAAACATTTGCGTGGAACTGATAATGATAGGAGATAAAACTGATGTCTCTTTTTAAGCAAAATCAAGCTGTTAATGAGCTTAGCCTAGATTTACCTCAAAAATCGCCTCCACAATCGCCGACAACCCTGTCTACGGCCGAATTGATTTCGGTTGGCAATGATGTCGTTATGAAAAACGTTGGTGATGCCGCACCGATTTTAGTAGCCGCTAATGGTACCAATGATTTCATAACGGCTTCTAAACTTGAAGAAATTGGCATCATTACTGTCGCAATCGAAGGCCCTGTGACGGCTTCCGGCCGGGATGGCACAACTCGTACTCTTAATAACGGTGATTCTGTTTATCTGCATGATACGATTGCGACAACGGCACAGAGTTATGTCAAAATCACTTTGAATGATGGTACGGTGTTTCAACTTGGCCCAAATTCGCGGGCTAGAATGGATAAATACGCTTATGAGCCTGAAGATGAATTTCTAGATGAGTTTGAAGCTTATGTTGATTCTGGCTCTTTTCGTTATGTCAGCGGTAAAATCAGTGGTGATAATCAAGGGCAACATACTGTCATTAAAACGCCTTCGGCGCATATTGGCATTCGTGGCAGTGAAATTGATGCTCGGGTTGATGATGATGGTTCAACTACGGTTTTACATTTGTCAGGTTTAGTGACGATTACCTCACTACATTATTTTAAAGAAGTCATGGTGTATGAGCGTGGCACGTCGGTGTATATTCCTAACGAGAAAGCTTCTCATAGCCTTGAGTTGTTGACTGAAGAACACATTGAACTCAGAAATCAACATTGGCAAGTGTTTGATCGTGTTCTGTCTATTGAGGAAAATCAGCCTAGTGGTGAGCAAAACACTTCTTCTATTCAATCAACCTCTCAAAATGCCGATCATCAAAAAACGTCCGATTCTGGCGAGGATGTTGGGGCACATAATCCATTTTCTCCCGCTCAAAAAGAGGTTGATGAAGACGAATCGGTTGATGATATACTTTCGGAACACGAGGCGTTTGAGAATCGTCAAGCAATCAAAAATCAAGCGGATTATGAGCTTCATGAAGAAAGCAATATAGAGGCTGAACAGGATGAACCGTATGAGACAAAAAACAATCGGCCCGATTCTGAGAAAGAGTATGTCGCAGACGATTCCAATGGTGTACTCGATAACGATACCTTGCCACCTGATTACGGCCTGCCAACAGATGGTGACACTTCTTTAACTGATAAGGATGAAGATGGCGCGTCAACGGATGAAGATAGCACATCGACTGATGAAGACGGGGCGTCAACGGATGAAGACAGTTCATCGACTGATGAAGACGGCGCGTCAACGGATGAAGACGGGGCGTCAACGGATGAAGACGGCGATTCAATTGATGACGATAGCACTTCGACTGATGACGATAGCACTTCGACTGATGAAGACGGCGCGTCAACGGATGAAGACGGCGCGTCAACGGATGAAGATAGTTCGTCAACTGATGAAGACACTGATGACAAGGTTTTAGAACTGACGTTGCACGAAGATCAATCGCATATCATTCATTTGTCGCCAGAAGAGGGAGAAATAACGCAGTTAATTCAGCCGACACAGGGTGAAGTTGTTGATAATCTTGACGGTAGTTTGACTTATACACCTGTAGATCATTTCAATGGAGAAGACAGTTTTAGTTATATTCTGAATGGCACGATCCCAGTTGTTGTCAATTTCACGATCCTGCCAGTCAATGATTCGCCTGTGGCTCAAGATGATATCGCGTCTATCCAAGAAGACAGTGAGTTGTTATTACCTGCGGAAATGTTGTTGAAGAATGATGAGGATGTTGATGAAGGCGATAAGCTTTCTCTAGTCAGTGTGCAAGAAAATGAGTTCACTCAGGGCACTGCTTTTCAGAATGATGATGGCGATCTGGTGTATTTGCCCAACCCTCATTTTTTTGGTCAAGCTGTTGTGACTTATACCTTACAAGATAGCGAAGGTGTACGTGATACCGCGCAGCTTACGATTCATGTTGCACCAGTCAATGATGCGCCTATCGCGGCCAGCGATTTTGTACCTTTTAACCATGGCGAGGTACTCACGCTTTCGACAGCCTCATTATTGGCAAATGATCAGGATGTTGAAAATGATACCTTAAATGTTATCAAGGTGTTTGATCCCAAAGGCGGTACTGTCAACCTGAATGATGAACAGATCAGCTTTATTCCAAATCCCGATTTTACCCAAGGTGGATTTAATTATAGTGTGAGCGATGGTAACGATATCAGTACGGGGCAAGTCATTATCAATCGCCAGACTGTTGCGCCAGTTGCCCAAAACGATGGGCCCTTTGATATGGCTAACCAGCATCGCATTATCATCCCTGAAGCCGACTTATTAAAGAATGATCATGATCCTGATGGCTCGCCATTGCGCGTGATTGAAATCACGAATAGCTGGAATGGGCAAACACAATTAGATGCGAATGGTGATGTGGTGTTTACCAAAGGCCCCACATTTGAAGAGCAAGGCGGTTTTGAGTATCAAATCAGTGATGGGCAAGGGGGTTTTGATACTGCGCGTGTCACCGTGATCGATAAAGACATCAATCAGCTACCTGTTGCTCAAGAGGATGGGCCCTTTGATCTGGGTAATCGTGACAGTATTATTATTAAAGCGGCCGATCTGTTAAACAATGATCGTGATCCGGATGGCTCGCCGCTGCGCGTGATTGAAATCACGAATAGCGTGAATGGAGACGCAAAACTTGATGATCATGGCGATGTCGTATTTACGAGAGGGCCTGGTTTTGAAGGGCAAGGTGAATTTGAGTATAAAATCAGCGATGAGCAAGGGGGTTTTGACACTGCGCGTGTCACTGTGATCGGCGATGCGCCTAATCAGCCGCCCATTGCCCAAGAAGATGGCCCCTTTGATCTGGGTAATCGTGACAGTATTATTATTAAAGCGGCTGATCTGTTAAACAATGATCGTGATCCGGATGGCTCGCCGCTGCGCGTGATTGAAATCACGAATAGCGTGAATGGAGACGCAAAACTTGATGCGAATGGCGATGTCGTATTTACCAGAGGGCCTGGTTTTGAAGATCAAGGCGGTTTTGAGTATCAAATCAGTGATGGGCAAGGGGGTTTTGATACTGCGCGTGTCACTGTGATTGGCGATGGGCCTAATCAGCCACCCATTGCCCAAGAAGATGGCCCCTTTGATCTCGTTAACCGTGACAGTATTATTATTAAAGCGGCCGATCTGTTAAACAATGATCGTGATCCAGAGGGCTCGCCGCTGCGCGTGATTGAAATCACGAATAGCGTGAATGGAGACGCAAAACTTGATGAGCATGGTGATGTCGTATTTACCAGAGGGCCTGGTTTTGAAGGGCAAGGCGGTTTTGAGTATCAAATCAGCGATAATCAAGGCGGTTTTGACACCGCCCGTGTCACTGTGATTGGCAATTTGCCTCCCATAGCGCATGATGATGGCCCACAAAATGTGCCTAAAACTCAATTCGTCGTCTTATCTTTTGAATCGTTATTGGCTAATGATACGGATCCCAATCCGGGCGATACCTTTACCCTTGTGGAAGTTAAAAACCCTATCAATGGTGATGTTAAAATTGTCGGTACAAACAATATCATATTTACACCCGCGTTCGATTTGACAGGCAATGCCAGTTTTGAATATGTGATCACAGATAACCACGGTGCCAGTTCGACGGGCATTTATCAGATGAATCTGATCAATACGCCTCCCAATGCCCGTTCTGATAATTTGACTACTTTAGCAGACACGCCTCTGCCTATTTCTGCTGATTTGCTTTTATCTAATGACTTTGATGCGGATGGTGATCCGTTATTTGTGATATCAGTGAATGCGCCTGATAAAGGCACTCTCAATCCCGTTGAAAGTGACTGGCTTTTTACCCCAGATATCGGTTTTAAGGGCGATATCCAATTTGAATATACAATAAAAGACACGAGTAATGGACAAGCAAGTGCTACCGTGACGGTTACCGTGACAGCTAGCCCACTGATTGCCCGTGATGATCCTAGCCCTGATCAGCCTTCCATCATTACACCTAAAAACACAGCGACATTGATTTTAGGGGCAAACTTGTTGTCAAACGACGACGGCTCCGCATTGACGATCACGGCCGTGGATAATGTTAACAATGCTCGCGTTGAATTAGACGTGAAGGGCGATATCATATTGACACCCAACCTAGATTTTACAGGTAACGCGACTTTTGATTATACCCTCACCGATGCAGACGGCAATACCGATCAAGCCACAGTGACAGTCATCGTCGAAAATAGGCCGCCTGTTGCCAATGAGGATAGTGCGACTACCCTTGAAAATGTCGTGCTGACAATACCTGTAGCCGATTTATTGGCGAATGATAGCGATCCTGATCTTGATGAGGTAACGATAACGGCCGTGAACAATGCCAGCAATGGCAGCGTTGAACTCAATGACAAGGGCACGGTTGAACTTGAAGACGACGAAGTCGTCTTTACGCCCGCTTTGGATTTTATCGGTGAAGCCGGTTTTGAATACACGATAGCCGATACCAGCGCGGGCACGGCCACCAGCACTGTAGCCGTGACAGTGAGGCCCAACCTTCCCCCCATCATCACATTGCCAAATGGCTCAACACCACTGGTTTACAATACGCTCGGAAAACAGCCACAAGCCATCGATCCCAATGCCACGATCACTGATGACGATTCCCCTGATTTTGATGGGGGCAGACTTGAAGTGGTTATCACTAAAAACCGCATTGCCAATGACACATTGGAAATTCAAAACTTGGGGCAGATCAGCGTTTCCAGCAACACAGGGGGTATCATTTCATTTAATAGCACCCCCATTGGGAATTTTTTCATCAATTTGATTAGCGGAGCATTAGTCGCCAACCTGAATACGGCAGCCACCCCAGAGAATACGACGGCCCTTTTACAAGCCATCACTTATAAAAATACCTCACCAACCCCTTCAACCGAATCTCGCACAATCGAAATGAGCCTCACTGACGGCGATGGGGGAACAAGCAATATTGTCAGTCGAGAAATTGAAGTCATCATGACGAATGTACCACCCGTCGCGACAGACGAAACCATTTCAAGGCCCTTTAATAGTTATACGACTATTCCACTTTCTGATTTATTAGCGAATGACAGCGATGCTAATCCAAGTGATATCCTCAGTATTTCTGAATTAAGTAATTTGAGTGAAGGGGTTGAGGCTAAAATCCAAGGCAATGAAATACAATTATTCATTGACGCACTGATCAGCGCTAATTTTGAAGAAGCCCGTTTTGATTATACCCTCAATGATGGTAAGGGAAGCAAAGATATTGGCACCGTCTTCATCAAGCCCAGTAATGTCATACCCGGCACCGCCGGCGACGATAACCTAGAAGGCACTGATAACTTAGATATTATCCTTGGGAAAGGGGGTAATGACACCTTTGAGCCCAGTGTCGGGCCTGATATTTTATTAGGAGGAGAGGATGACGATTTATTTTTATTTGATCCAAACACCGCCACCGGTACACATATCAACGGCAGTAATGGCATTGACACCCTCAGTCTCAGTAGCGAAAATCAAATTCTCGATCTCCTACAAAACCGCATCTTGCCAAAAGAACAAAAATTTCACTTGCAAGGCATAGAAAAAATTGATCTGAATACCCATTCAGATGGCAATAATCAAATTCGTCTCAGTATTGACGATGTGCTAGAAATATCCGACACTAACCGTCTAATGATTGAGGGGGATGGTAGTAGCCTCGTTAATTCTACAGGGCAAGGTTGGCGCAATGAAGGCATTGATTCAACAGGCTTATATAACCGCTACACCAGCGGCGAAGCCGAATTATTAATCAGTGTAGACATCGCCAGTCAGTTTATTTCTTAAAAGATTAAAATAAATGTAGGGTGGGTAAATTCGTTTCGACGCCCCGCGTCGAAACGAATTTGCCCACCATTTAGCATAAAAGATTAAAATAAATGTAGGGTGGGTAAATTCGTTTCGACGCCCCGCGTCGCAACGAATTTGCCCACCATTTAGCATAAAAGATTAAATTAAATGTAGGGTGGGTAAATTCGTTTCGACGCCCCGCGTCGAAACAAACTTGCCCACCATTTAGCATAAAAGATTAAATTAAATGTAGGGTGGGTAAATTCGTTTCGACGCCCCGCGTCGCAACGAATTTGCCCACCATTTAGCATAAAAGATTAAAATAAATGTAGGGTGGGTAAGTTCGTTTCGACGCCCCGCGTCGAAACGAATTTGCCCACCATTTAGCATAAAAGATTAAAATAAAATGAAAAATTCACAATTATGAAAACACGCTTCATCACCCTACTTTTTTTCACTCTACCCGGATATCTCCACGCCGCCACCTTGACAGAGGTGATTCAACATACCTTGGAAACCAATCCGGACGTCTTGATTACTATCAACACACGTCGAGCCGCCGATCAAGAACTCAAGCAAGCACAAAGCGGTTATTGGCCAACCATAGAACTGAGAGGGGGTTACGGGCGCGAAAACAGCGAAAACGCAACCACCCGCAACAGCACCGGCGACGATATCACCCTAACTCGTCAAGAAATGGGCATCAGCCTCTCACAAATGCTATTTGATGGCTTTAGCGTCAAACATGGTATAGCACGGCAAAATTCGCTAGTCAATTCAGCCGCTTACAAAGTGCAAAATACCCGTGAAAATATAGCCTTGATTACCGCAGAAGTTTATCTCGAAATACTACGCCGTTGGGAATTGCTAGAACTCAGCAAAAACAACGTCGTTATTCACCAGAAAACCCTCCAACAAATCAGCATCTTGGTTAAAGGCGGGGCTGGACGCAAGGCCGATATCAAACAAAGTGCAAGCCGCCTAGCCTTAGCCAAATCCAGTTTAGTAAATGCCGAAGGTAATCTTCGCAATGCCGAAATCAACTATCAGCGTGTCACTGGTGAATTACCTCAATCCCCTAAAACCTTGGCCATTCCCCCGCGCGCTCCTCTAGAAGCCGCTTTACCCAAAAGCGTCAATGCAGCACTTGATATCGCCTTGAACAAGCACCCCTCTTTACAGATTGGCAAGGCCGAACTGGAAGCCGCCTTTTCCTCAAACCGCCAAGCAAAATCAAATTTTTTACCCCGCCTGTCTTTGGAATTGGATGCCACCGATAACCAAAATTTGGATGGTGTACCAGGCGATAATGACGATATGAGCGCCATGTTAAGCCTGCGCTACAACCTCTTTCGAGGCGGAGCCGATAAAGCCCGTAGTCAAGAAACGGCCGAACGGATTGGCGCGGCAAAAGAAGAAATACGGCGGATACAAAGGATTCTTGAAGAAAAAGTTCAACTGTCTTGGAACAGTTTAAGAACAATACGCGCTCGCTTAAACTATCTCAAAATACATCTCGAATCGACAGAAGAGGTTTTGCAATCTTACAAAGAACAATTTAAATTGGGGCAACGTAGCTTGTTAGACGTGCTTGATTCCGAAAACGAACTCTTCAACGCCCGCGCCTCATTAGTTTCAGCGCAATATAACGAAATAGTCAGTATTTTCAGAGTGTTAGAAAGTAGTGGCCTACTACTTGATACGCTAGGTATTGAAAGGGCTAATGAATCCCAAGTCAATTATTAATTTTACCATGCGTCGAAACGAATTGGCATTGTAGATTTGCTCTGCCTCGCGCGAGCATCGCGTCGAAACGAATTGGCTTGTAGAGACGCGATGCTTCGCGTCTCTGTTTCTACGAATTGCGAGACGCGATGTATACTGCCCACCGTTATAATTTGCGCTTTTGCTGTTAGTCACCTTTAGGTGACTTGAGCTTTTAGACAACTGCTTTAGCTGTTGGCCGTTAGATGTCAATAGGTCGCTATTATATGACGGTGCTAAGTATAGATTTGCTCTGCCTCGCGTCTCTGTTTTTACGAATTGCGAGACGCGAGACATATGTTTTTACGAATTGCGAGACGCGATGTTTCTTTGCTATACCAAGACGCGAGGCTTCGAGCGATACCAAGACGCGAGCATCGAGACGCGAGCATCGAGACGCGAGGCATCGCGTCTCTACGGATTTTTGATGGGCATACGAAAATTAAGGATAATCTTCTTGGACAAGCGGAAGCACTTCCTTTTCATAAATGAGCTTGGCTATTTCATGATTTTTGGGGTTCCCACTTGCGATTAAATCCGCATAAATTAATAAAGGCGGCACCATGTTGGAAGACGGCTGTTTATCATCAAATCCCCAAAAAGTATCCAGAATTTCGATCTCTCCATCCGCTGCATTACGCAACTGATATTGATGTAAAAACTCGTTAAGGGGTTGTTTGATATAAACCGTCACTAAACTCGGTTGCAACTCTGGCAAAAATCGTTTTGCCGCGATTTCACCACTCCAGTAGAAATTCGCATTGGGCTCAACGTGTTGCCACCTGTTGTTAGAACTCGGATCGATAGACTCATAACGACTAATAAGGATCTTTGGCCTCAATTGCTCAGGATAAACCATAATCCATTTATCAAGTAATTCCTTTTTTTGAATCAATTGACGTCCTTGATTTTTGATCTCAATTAGATGACCAATCTGCTTTAGATCATGTACCACCGAACTGACACTGCCAAGTGCCACATTGGCGGCCATGGAAATATTGCGAAACGATGCTTTTTCCAGTCCCGGATTACAAAGCAGCGCAAAAATAACGCGCAATCCTGCCGGTTTGAATGGGCGCTTTAAAGGGGATTGGGCCGATGCCTGTTTCAACTTGCCACCTTTGACATAAACAAACAAATCACCCTCATTAAGATAGACATTACCTGCCGTATCGAGAAACGGCTTATGCAAACCTTTTATATGTTCCGACATTTGAGGCGTGATGTAGCGTGCTACCAATATCTCTTTAGAAACGGCGCTTTTTTCAGTCGTCGCATCAACTGCCGTCATGGTGAGTGCCGCCTTAGTCAAATTCAGCTTAATATTAGCCCGAAACGCATATTTGACATTTTTATGGCTAATACTGATTATGTTTTCAGTTTCAGAATGAGACGAAATAACAGCGGCAAGTCCAGTACTCCTTTGAAAGGCTTCAAGTGCAAGCGATAGCACTTCGCGTTGTTGAGTGTAATTTTTCATTATAGGCAGAAACGCTTACTTTATGACGGGCGTTCATTATAATGGATTGCTTTAATATGAACAACTAAAAAAAATGAACAGTTATTAGTTATCAGTGTTCAGTTATCAGTTATCAGGCGCACAAAAACTGGGGCAAAATTTTAATACGCAGATTTTGCCACGGAAAAAACGGAAAAACACGGAAATATTCCGTGCTTTCTGTGTCATTCCGTGGCTAATATCCCAATTCAAAATTCTCAATTACCCAATTCCCATTGTTTGAACACCTCCATTGGTTTGGAGAGACTACATCAAAAAGGGTTGGCAATGACATTAGCCACACGGTTTAATCACAATGAATAACTCATTTTACGGATAGGCACCTGTTTTGCAACTTTTGGGTAGATATTTTGCGGGTATCGTCGTGCCAGGAACGCAACCCCAAATATCAGGGCCATATTGGAATACCAGAGTGCCTGTAACCTCAGGGTTGTCAAACTCGACTTTGTATTTACAGTCGGTATTTTCATTGCCAACCCATTGAATGATGCCCAAAGAGATATCATCACCCTTAGGGCACCGTTGTTCAACATTAAAAAATTCTAACACCGGCGTTTTCAAATGCCCAAACGTTTCTAGCAAATCACCGATATCCGATCTAACATAGTAAATTCGATAGTATGGCATACTCATTGAAGCCAAAATACCGATAATCACAACAACAATCAGCACTTCTATGAGCGTTATACCTAGCAGTCGTTTGTTGCGATATTGAGTAGCCGTCACGGACGGTTGTTTATTTAAGCAATGGAGAGAGTTATCTTTTGACATGATATTTTCTGATGGTAGATTGTACAAGGAATGACTCAAAATTTTGATTAGGTCAATTCATAAGTTGAATCATTTTCACAATAAGGCATATTGTATGCCAAAAGTTATATTATTGATTTGTAAAAGGATAATTTTTTTAGAGGTTGAGAAAATGTGCTGAAACTCAGCTTAAGTGCTGAAACTCAGCACCTGTCAATTAAAAAAAATAAGGGCAGACACGTCGGTATGCCCCTACAAAACATAGCAAAATGATGGGGCTGTAGGGGCGAACCTGCGTGTTCGCCCAGATTAAAGGAAGAAAATAGAGCATACCAATATGCAATCAGATAAACCTAAAATATTAGTTGTTGATGACTCCAAAGCAAATTTAACCTTTTTAAACCAGGTATTGGAAAAACATTTTGAAGTTTTATCAGCACAAACGGGTAGGCAAGCACTCATAACCGCCCAACAATCGCCACCCGATTTGATTTTATTGGATATCACCATGCCTGGCTGGGATGGTTATGAAACCTGTCATCGCCTCAAACAAGAAGTCAATTTGGCGAATATTCCGGTTTTATTTCTATCGAGTCTGGATAGCCCCAAACATAAACTACGGGGATTTGAAGTCGGTGGTGTTGATTACGTCAGCACACCGTTTCAAGAACAAGAATTACTGGCACGAGTTAATACCCACATTGAACTCTATCGTCTCCGCCAAAACTTAGAAACAGCAAAGGAGGAAGCAGAAGCGGCTAATCTGACTAAAAGTCAATTTTTAGCCAATATGAGTCATGAATTGCGTACCCCAATGAATGCCATTATTGGTTATAGCGAAATGCTGAAAGAAGACGCTGAAGATCTCGGCATGTCCGATTTTATAGCCGATCTCGACAAAATTGGCGTAGCTGGCAAGCACTTATTAAGCCTGATTAACAGTGTACTCGATCTGTCCAAAATTGAATCGGGCAACATGGAACTCTATTTGGAAACTTTCAATCTCGAAAGCTTCCTCTATGAAATCGACAACACCATTCAACCCCTTATCGAAAATAAATCAAATACATTTCAGTTACGAATACTCAATTCGCTTGGAGAGATTAATGCTGATTTTACAAAAACCAATCAAATTGTATTGAATCTGTTGAGTAACGCGGCCAAATTCACAGAACACGGTACGATTCGTCTGGAAGTGAAACGTAAAATCAAAAAGGAAAAAGAATGGATTTACTTTCGCATCACTGATGACGGTATTGGCATGACACCAGAACAGCAAAAAAAGCTGTTTAAATCCTTTACCCAAGTGGATGCCTCCACAACTCGCCGTTTTGGCGGCACAGGTTTAGGGCTTGCCATTACCAAAACCTTTGTCGACATGATGGGGGGTTCTATCAGTGTCAATAGCACTTTTGGGAAAGGTAGCACATTCACAGTACATTTACCGACCTCTGTCTGTCTTGAAGACTCATACCAGAAACCGGGAAAAACGCACACCCTTAAAGAAGACAATCAAGGCTTTATTTTAATTATTGATGATGATCCAGATGTGTGCCTGTGGCTAAAAACTTACCTGAGTGATTTTGGCTATTCGGTAGCAGAGGCCAGCAACGGTACAGAAGGTATCAAACTCGCCAAAAAACTGCGTCCTGATGCCATTATTCTTGATGTGATGATGCCTGACATGGATGGTTGGGAAGTCCTGACAATCCTGAAAAATAACACCTTATTGGCAGATACCCCCGTGATAATGACTTCAATTGAAGAGAATTGCAAGACAGGCATAGCTCTGCTTGGCGCAACCGATTTTCTGCCGAAACCTTTAAATTCTCATCAATTGGCTGAAATATTAGAGAAATATGACATTGGGAGCCCGGCGAACAATCTCATCATGATTGTGGAAGATGATGAAACACTGCGCGACATTACCGCTGAAGTGCTTCAAAAAGAAGGCTTGCGCGTATTTAAAGCGGAAAATGGACAAGTTGCATTAGATCACATAGCCTATCAAAAACCGGTTTTAATTTTACTTGACTTATACATGCCAGAAATGGATGGATTTGAATTTTTAACCCATTTACGCCAAAACGAAGCTTGGCGTTCGATTCCCGTTATTGTCCTCACTTCTGCCATTCTCAGTGCTGAAGATCAAGCCCGTTTGCATGGCTATGTCGAAACCATCTTTCAAAAACAAACGAATAATCGCGATGAATTACTGAGCCATATTCATCAGATGATCAGTCAATCGAAACCCGTTCATATTGAGGCTCCCCAAAATAAAACGGTGTTTACAAAGCCACTACTTGAAAAAATCAAACGGGCAGCAGAATTAAAAAAGAAATGATTAATCATCTGGGGCAATCCCTTGCCTCAATGCCAGCTTCGCCTTCGCCTAAAAACGTGTAGGGTGGGGTAGCAAAAAAACTTTTGCACGCAAAACTTTTGCGCGAAACGTGTTTTTGTTGCCCACCATTCCTATAAGTACTGAAGCACAAATAAACAGATATTTTAGCGCAAAGGGCAACCACAAGGGATTGCCCCTACATGGCATTGCGTAGGGGCAATCCCTTGTGGTTGCCCCATTTCAAAATACACGAAA
>Ga0164318_10000812_pt1 | contig 25698 bp, 22 predicted proteins | sample GuaBasSedimGuay9_FD_113734 | JGI IMG/M metagenome (GOLD analysis project Ga0164318, IMG submission 113734) | Subseafloor sediment microbial communities from Guaymas Basin, Gulf of California, Mexico - Guay9, Core 4571-4, 0-3 cm | ecosystem: Environmental > Aquatic > Marine > Hydrothermal vents...
AATTGAACAGTTGAACACTCATTGGCCTCTCGTTGATATTTTAAAATTGAACAGTTGAACACTCATTGGCCTCTCGTTGATATTTTAAAATTGAACAGTTGAACACTCATTGGCCTCTCGTTGATATTTTAAAATTGAACAATTGAACACTCATTGGCCTCTCGTTGATATTTTAAAATTGAACAATTGAACACTCATTGGCCCCTAATTGATATTTTAAAATTGAACAATTGAACACTCATTTCACCCATATTGACCTCTAAAACTGAACAACGGGACATTAAAAAATCTTTAACAAAATCAACTACTTATTTTTATTCTTCTTTCTTACATAACAGAAACAACAACTTTATCTAGCATTTTTTCTTATTAATTAAACACCTAAACCGAGGTAAAACAACGATGAGTTCTAATTGGAGTTACGAAGGAAAAACAGGGCCCGCTTATTGGGATTGTTTGTCAGACGAATATGCTTTATGCGGCAGCGGTAAACAACAAGCACCGATTGACATTACCGAAAGCATTAAAGCTGATTTGCCCCCACTGGTATTTAACTACCAGCCCATTCCGCTGATCATTGAAAACAACGGGCATAGCATTCAGATAACGGCTGATAAAGCCGGTCATTTGAAAATCGGCGATAACGCCTACCAATTGCTGCAATTCCATTTCCACGCACCCAGCGAGGAAGCGATTCATGGCCAACGGACGGATATGGTTGTACATCTCGTACACCAAAATATCCAAGGCGAGTTAGCGGTGGTTGCGGTTCTCTTAAAAAAAGGTAAAACTACCCACGCCTTTATGAAAACCTTGTGGAACGTGATGCCCAAAACGCCAGGTGCCGCTCAACAACATGATGTGCAAATCGATATCAACCAATTGTTGCCGAAGGCTCTGGATTATTATACCTTTCCCGGCTCTTTAACCACCCCGCCTTGCAGCGAAGGTGTGAAATGGGTGATACTCAAACAAACGGTATCCATTTCGCCAGCACAATTGGCACAATATCAAGCGTTGTACACTTACAATGTGCGACCATTACAACCTTTGAATGATCGCAAGGTGTTGTCTTCCAATTAAAGTGAGGCAGAAGTCCAAACGCTTTTTTTAAATTTATGTTCGGGCGCATTTCTAGGCACTGGGGTCGTTGAATGGGATTGATTCAAATCAATAAGTTATAGCTCTTCTGGTCAATATTTCGGATTTTCAATAATCTCAATATATCTGGGCAACCACAAGGGATTGCCCCTACAAGAATATAGGGTATGTAGGGGCAATCCCTTGTGGTTGCCCTTGAGATTGAAGCATTCCCACTCAACGACCCCAGTGCCCATTTCTAAAAATCATCAAAAAAAATCTTAAAGGCCCGCTTTTCAAACCAAATTTATTTTGCTTCGGTCAATTGGAGTGCATGTTATTTTGCTTGCAGCCAAGACTGATAATGACTTTTTTTTGAATGCGCCCGTTATGTGCATAGAGTACCCCCGCCACCAGACTTGAGCTTTTAGGCTCCAGTTATCATCACTGTAAAATGGACAGATATATTTTGTGGACTTTAGCAAGAGACTCTCATTTTCTAATTTGATTAATTCACCCAACCGGAATTCAACTGAAATGATTATAGAAATGTTATTGATCGCGGGTACTTTTATTGGAATGAAAAAAATAAAAAAGGATGGCCAACAACGGATGCTAAAACAGGCCAAATCATCTCTGCCCGGTTTGTTTACAAAAAATCACAAAAAAACCACATTACAAATCCTTAAAAAAACGGTACTCATCCCCTTGACTGGGGGAGAAGTGCGTGCTGAACAACTGAAACAGATGACAACTGGAAAAGAGGAGCATGGACTAAACGTCTACCAAAAAGTCAAGGACGATTTTCGCTTCTCTATTGGTTTAGTTGGGTTGAGTTTGATGGGTGCTTGGTGGTATCCACCGTTACAATTGCTATCTGCAGCCGGTGTCTTCTACTTCTTTTGGCCCATTTTTCAAAACGTCTTTCAAGACTTGAAGAAAAAACATATTACCACCAATCTACTTGATAGCATCATTATCACGGCTTTATTAATGATGGGTTATTTTTTTGTGGCAACGCTGTTCACTTTGACCGCTTTATGGACTTTAAAACTACGGCAGCAAACAGAAAATAACTCACGTCAACAATTAACCACGGTTTTTGGTCAACAACCACAGTCGCTTTGGCTCATGCGAGACGGCATAGAAGTCGAAGTGCTTTTGGAAACGGTTCAAAAGGGGGATATTGTTGTCGTCAATGCGGGTGAGCATATCCCCGTTGATGGCATCATCACTGAGGGATTAGCTACCGTTGATCAGCATGCCTTGACAGGGGAATCGCAACCGCTTGAAAAAGAAGTCGGCGAGAAAGTCTTCGCCGCAACGCTTGTGTTAGCGGGACGGCTTTTTATTCGAGTTGAAAATGCTGGACAAGAAACCATCACCGCCAAAATTGGTCATATCCTGCAAAACACTCAAGATTTTAAGGAGAGTTTGCGTTTACGAGGACAACAAGTAGCCGATAGCTTTGTTGGCCCAACTTTAGTCACCAGTGGGTTATTTATACCATTGCTTGGCCCCACCGCTGCGTTGACAGTACTTTTTTCTGCTTTGGGTTATAACATGAAGTTATTCGGCCCAATGAGTGTGTTAAATTTTTTGCATATTATGGCGAAGAACGGCATTTTGATTAAAGATGGACGTTCTCTGGAAATGTTGCAACAGGTAGATACGCTAGTCTTTGATAAAACAGGGACTTTAACTTTAGAGCAACCGCAAGTCTGTCATCTTTACCCCATTGCTCCATTAAATGAAGAGACGTTGCTGATTTACGCGGCGGCGGCAGAATATCGGCAAAAACACCCTATTGCGAAAGCGATAATCGTCGAAGCGGAACAACGCGGCTTGACAATACCCACCATTGATGAAGCCGCCTATCAAGTGGGTTATGGCATTCAAGTGAAGCTCGGTAAAACGGTCGTCCGAGTGGGTAGTGCCCGTTTTATGCAGCAAGAAAATATTGGCTTGCCAAAAGAAGTGGAAAATATCCAAGCCCAATGTGATGCAGATGGGCATTCACTGGTTTATGTCGCATTGGATGAACAACTGGGCGGTGTGTTAGAATTGCAACCCGCTGTTCGTCCAGAGGCTAAGAAAATCATCAAGTATCTGAAAGAAAAAGGCATATCACTCTACATCATTTCAGGCGATCACGAACAACCGACTCGACAACTTGCGGGAGAATTAGGTATTGAACATTATTTCGCTGAAACCCTACCAGAGCAAAAAGCCGACTTAATTGCAGAGCTTCGTGCAAAGGGCAAATTTGTTTGTTTTGTTGGTGATGGCATTAACGATGCCATTGCCTTAAAACAAGCCAATGTCTCTATCTCGCTTCGTGGTGCCTCAACGGCCGCAACGGATACCGCTCAAATCATTTTGATGGACGGTCAATTGAATAAACTCAAACCATTATTTGAGATTGCTCAGGCTTTTGAATCCAATATGCATACCAATTATTGGCTTGCCATAATACCCGGTACGATATGTTTAGGGGGACTATTTTTCTTCCATCTCACCGTTATTGGTGGCATGGCAACGTATTACACGGGAAAAATGGTTGGTTTGGGCAATACCATGTTGCCTTTGCTAGAGTATGCTGAAAATGATGAAGTGCAGCATTCCTCAACTCAACAGCATTTGTGACTTCAAATTCAAATTGAATATGCCAAAACCAACGTTTTTTTTAGGAGTCCAAACGAAAGGAAGGGGGTATACAAAAGTTTGGACTCCATTACCCAGATTGCACCACTATAGCATTTTCAGATTGAATAAAGTACAACATTTTACTTTAATTATCAAATCGTTAAATATAAATGTATTTTACTCAATCTGGAAACGCTATATCGTTGATATTAATGAATAAATTTCAATAGAGTGTTATGAACCGTTTAAAACCAACAGAAGAAATTATCGATATTGATCCCAGTTATAACTGGGCTTTACCTCTGAAAAATCTCGCCAAGCCTTCTAGAACCATTAAATCGGTATGGTATATTGCTCTCCCGATTTCTTCTGCTCATCGAGGTGGACATTCAGGCGGCGGCGCCTTGATTGAAGGTATTGATGGACAAGAACGCTACCTCAATGAAGGCACTGTTTATCCTCATTCCTCATTGGTAGAACTGATTACATACCATCAAACTTGTTTTCCCTTGATACCTTGGAAATATCTCGATTTAAGCCATGAGTCATGGTTTGAATTGAGGGAACTGATAAGCAATGATCCGCCTGATATCGCCGCTTTTTCTGTTTACACATCGACAGCTATTTGGGCATATATTGTTGCAGCCGAAATCAAGCGGATAAATCCTCGTGCCATAATCATCTTTGGAAATGATCATGCGAGTTTGCTGCGAAATGAGATTTTGTTTGGAACTTATGGCAAACAAATTGTGGATTTTATTGGCTTGGACAATAATGGGCCATTTACAATGATGGGGTTACTGTATGCACTTCAAGGCCAGTTGGAATTAGCGAAAGTGCCGTCCCTCGCATACCGGAAAAGCGGAACACTCATAGAGCAAACCGCACCAACTTATCCACTGGATCAACGTATTTTACCCGATTATCGTTTGATCGAGGATTATATGGCAAAGCATTACGATCAAGCATTCCATTTGTGGTACTCTCATCACTATGAATTAAAACGAATGGTCACTTTAGGTATTGATGGTGGCTGTCAATGGGGAAAGAATCCCAAACGACGATGTCAACATTGTTCCATTCAGGGACTAACGCCCAAAGTGGCTGCCTTGGAAAAAGTGATACCGACACTAGAGTCTATCGTTGGTGAACTACATTCCAATGTATATGCTGCTGGCGACTCTACCTTGGGTTTCTCAAAAAACCAATGGCAAGGGACATTTGCCTTTCTTAATCAGCTTGCAGAAGCTTGCGAAAATTCAAGTATTCTTCGTTCTCATCGATTTATGCTTACCTATGGCTTGGTTTCAGAGTTTCTAAAATCTGCTGAAATCTGTAAAGGTTTTGTCCGTACATGGAACGTGGGCATAGAAACGTTTGATTCCAAACTCTTAAAAAGTGCCTCCAAAGGCATTAATAGGGGAAAGGAACACATATATGATGCACTAGAGTTGGCAAAGGAGCTAGATTACAGATTATATGTATCTGGCATATTGGGCTTACCCAACACAACGCTTCATAGTCTTACCCGAGAGGTTGAAGATTGGCTGACATTTGCCGAAATGTATCAAGATATCGTGACAACGCTGTCCGTGTCTTTGCCTTCAGTTATACCGGGTTCGCGCATGTACTGGGACATTTACAACACTCAGCCAGAAGTGAGAGAATGGCATGGGGAATTCATACCTTGTCACAAACTGTCCAAATTGTATATCAAAAAATATACAGAGGTTGAAATTGAAGACGTTCAGGCTGCGCTAAATGATATCGCTAAGGGAACCCTCTCTATTGCACAAAACGGGGGAAACCCTTTAAAATTTGGTGGCTATATGATGGGTGGCATTGATGCGGCAGAGATAAAGGAAATGGAACTACTAAAGGAAATCGTTGCTCAACTTGACTAACTGATGTTACGCACAATGCTTCTGTAAGCCATGCGGGAACAGGTTTGCTATGAATGAAGGTTTATGATTATAACTGATGTTACGCACTCAACTTCTATGTCTATTCAAACACTTAAAATTAATTTCGTTTTTAATTTTTAAATTATTTTTTAAATCAATAAGTTATGAATTAAAATCCGCGTTGTAGAGACGCGATGCTCGCGTCTCTGGCAGAAAAAATCTGGCATTGATTTGCATTGCTGCGCAAATCTACTGGCATTGATTTGCTAATCTACTCGCAGATTAACTTTTGGGCCCGTTTTTTCTCAAAAAAAGAATCAGGGTGCGTAACATCAGTTATAACGGATAAAAGGGAATGGCGAACACGCAAGGGCAGCTACCCTTGCGTGTTCGCCCTTTTATTTAATGGAAACTTCGTTCCTACGCAAAACTACCTTTAAAACAATATTATTTGTAGGGGCTGCCTTTGCGTGTTCGCCCTTTTATTTAATGGAAACTTCGTTCCTACGCAAAACGATCTTTAAAACCATATTATTTGTAGGGGCTGCCTTTGCGTGTTCGCCCTCCCCAAAATTCGTCATAATCAAAAACGATTAATTAGCAACTATAGTTTTTCATTTAAATAATTTACTTCGTTACTTCGTTTCACAATCATGTAGGGGCAATCCCTTGTGGTTGCCCCCGTTTGTCAGAAATTATTTTTCTGAAGTGGGCTTTGAAAATCGTGCCATGCTTCAATCAGTAGTATAAGTTGCCCAAGTTGCCCAAGAAAATTGTTAATTATTTAACATTAATTTTGATACCATTATGAAGCTAACAACACCACTAAAAAGTCTGAACTTGTGAACCTCTGAACAAAACCATAAAAATGAACAGTCACTGTTGATGCCAGTTTTGAGTTTTACTGGTATTAACATCTATAGGAGCATAGAAACCTATGAGCAGTACATCTCAAACCCCAATAACTTATGACCCAGAAAAATATGCTGACTATCAATCAATTGAATCGGGTACCATTTTGAATGTTGAACTCAATCATATTAATACTAGTATGTTACTAGAAACGCATCAAGCGGTTTGGTCACCAACGCCATTTGGCATTCAAATGGGAGAACTCATTAGCTCTGATGGCTGTCACGAGAAAATTATCATGGATTTTGCGTCGGGTTCGGGTTTGTTATCAGTTATTGCTGGCAAAGGCGGTGCAGCTAAAGTGATTGCCATTGATCTGAATCCCAAAGCGATTATGATGACTCAGCGCAATTGGGCATTAAACAATCTCAAACCAGAGCAACTTTATGCCCTTGAGTCGGACTGCTTTGATGCCATAAAAGGACATCCAGAAATTGAGGGAAAAGTGGATGTGATTTATTCCAATCCACCTACTGCGCCTGATTTAGAAGGTGATGTTAAAAGACTATCAGCCGGTGATTGGAATATTAATGGTCAAGGGGGTAGAATCGTCAATGATGCTTTGATCACCCAAGGACGAGATTTTCTCAAATTCGGTGGCGAAATGTTGTTCATAACCACGAGCAAACAGGGTTCTCAACTCACTTGTGATCTGCTCAATCAATATTGGGGGAAGGGTGTTCAGGCTGACGGTGATGATCCGCTTGATTACGCGATTGATTGGGAAACACGAGGCGAGGCGAATTGGGCCGTGATAAAGCGGGTTGATTTGTTATTGTCTGATTACTATTTACCCTTTTTGCCCCAAATTAAACAATTCGCTAAAGAACAAGGACAACCAGAGCCTCTTATTGAAAAAGAGGGCGTTTTATATCAAAAGACTTACTTGATTCGTGCAAAAAAAATGGCTTGAGTCACAATTTGAAATAGGCTATAGCGTTTCCCTATTGAATGAAGTACAAATTTATTTTGCGTTTTTTGGAGTGCAAAATTTATTTTGCGTATGGAGTGCAAAATTTATGACAGCAAAGGTGCAGATGGATTGATAATGACTTTTTTTTGGGGCCCACAACGCATTTGCATACCTACCTAACATAAGTGTACTTTATTTATTCAATCGGGAAACGCTATATATGATTTATAATAAAGATCATTTTCACGCAAAGGTTTTGCGCGCAAAACCTTTGCGTGAAAAACAAAACTTAATCCCTGGTATTATTGGCGGTATGGGGCCTTTAGCTCACACAACCTTTGAGCAAATTTTGATTGAACAAAGCACTAAACGAGGTGCTGCGCGAGATCAAGAACATCCATTATGGCTCCTTATCAATGCTGCAAATATCCCAGATCGTACTGAGAGTTTCTTAGGGAAGACAGAAAGCTGTGTACCTTGGCTTATTAAGTATGGGAAATTCTTAGCATCAGCCGGTGTGGATTTTTTAGTTATTCCTTGCAATACCGCTCACGCTTTTTATGAACCGGTTCAGTCACAGCTTCAAATTCCTTGGATTCACCTGATTGACTGTACCACTCAATTTTTAGTGGAAAATTATCATGATATCAAAAAAGTTGGGGTTCTGAGTACAGATGGTACGTTACAAGCTCAATTGTATCAGAACAGTTTAGTCAAAGCGGGCTTTATTCCTATCTCTCTTCAGCTAGGCTCTGAATTTCAGAAATTGGTTATGAATACAATTTATGATCTGAGTTGGGGAATCAAAGCAACCGGCTCCCAAATTTCAGCACCGGCCCAAAAGAATTTAAGAACGATTATTGATTATTTGGCTTCGCTCGGTGCTGAAATAGTGATTGCGGGATGCAGTGAGTTATCTGTTGGATTCTACGAAACTGACGAACTGGCCCTGAAGTGGCTTGATCCACTAGAAATCATTGCCAACGTAACGCTTGATCTGGTATTGGGTTATCGTTCTTTACAAACAGATAATAATGGCTATAAAATAAACCATCAATCCCAAAAATATGAGTTAATACAGGTTGATTCTCTTTTATTATTATGAGGTTAAATATGCCACACCCCTCCGTTGTGTCAAGGACACGCGACTACTATAATAGCCAGGAAGTGCTATCATTTCAGAGACTTATCTATAACCACAGTGATCACTGTAGCATTGGTTTGTATGATGGGCAGGAATCTATACACGAAGCCATGTATAAAACCGTTGAAAAAATGGCTTCATTGCTACCACTCAATGAATCAAGCGTCGTTTTAGATATGGGTGCCGGCTATGGTGGTGCGGCACGCTATCTTGCCAAAACCACTGCTTGTCATGTCGATTGTCTCAATTTGAGCGAAGGCCAAAATCAACGCAACCGTGAGTTAAATCAAAAACAGAGACTGGATTCACAAATTCGAGTGATTGAAGGCAGCTTTGAAGAAATACCCTCAGAAAATGAACACTATGATGTCGTTTGGTCCCAAGATGCTTTGCTCTTCAGTAGTGATCGCGTTAAAATGCTTCAAGAAGTTTACCGAGTTATGAAAAAGGGAGGCCATTTTATCTTTACCGATCCAATGAAAAGCGATGACTGTCCAACCGAAGTCCTCCAACCTCTTTTAGAGAGGATTCATTTAGATTCGCTGTCGTCTTTTGATTTTTACCGAAATACCGCAACAACTTTGGGATTTGAAGAAGTTCAAATGATTGAACTGACAGAACAATTAACTCAGCATTACCGTCGTCTTCTTGAAGAGATAAACGACAATTATGAAGCCTTCCTCAAAGCTTGTGGTAAAGACTACATTGAACATCAGAAACGTGGCTTGAAATATTGGGTAGAAGCAGGAGAAAAGAGATATCTCAATTGGGGTATTTTGCATTTTCGTAAGTGCTTGGACGAAAAACATCATTAACAAAATATCAACTTGAGAATGATTTTCGGTAGTAGCGAAGGTATTAAATTCCGTAATGGACAATAACTATTAATATGATTATAAGTAGTCATTCGCAGTTGAACCTGTTTCCTACTGAAGTCGCAAACAATCAGGCATTAACTTCTGTTCAACTTAAAACCGCACGTTCAGGTACTTTCACTGATAACATGAAATTACCCATACATCGCTGGTTTCGTTACTCAGCCGGTTTTTCAGCCGACTGGGTTAAACAATTAATTGAGCATAAAAGTAAAACCCGTCATTTAAATTTACTCGATCCCTTTGCGGGTTGTGGTACGACTTTACTTGCGGCCCAAGCCAGCCAAGTCTCATGCACTGGTTTTGAAACACATCCATTTGTTTATAAAATAGCTCACGTTAAACTACTTTATTGGCGTATAGAGGCCTCTGTATTGTGGCAGACTTCAGAAAAACTGATTGAATTGGCTAAAAAACAACTGAAACCCACACAAAGACTGCATATACCCTTATTAAATAAATGTTACACGCCAGAAAATTTAGCAAAACTGGATGCATTACGAAATGCCTATTTTGAATTATCTCAAAATGATGATCCCATAAAAGAAATGATTTGGTTAGCTATCACAGCCATTCTCCGTTCTTGTAGCACCGCTGGCACAGCGCAATGGCAATATGTGCTGCCAAATAAAAAGAAAGCGAAAGTCTTAGAACCGTTTATCGCGTTTCAAGAAAAAATAGCCCTGATGGTTTCTGATATCGTTTATGTTCAACAAAATCAGTGGGGAAAAAATGCCTCTGTTTTGTTGAAGGATGCTAGACAACCTCAGTTTGAGCCAACAGAATTATTTGATCTGGTTATCACCTCTCCCCCTTATCCCAATAATTATGATTATGCGGATGCCACGCGTTTGGAAATGACTTTTTGGGGAGAAATTAGCGGTTGGAAAGATCTTCAAACAACAGTGCGACAATATTTAATCCGTTCCTGTTCTCAGCATTCCGCAGCTGAACGTCTAGAATTGGATAAGATTCTGCAAGATCAGATTCTACAACCTATCAAGGCGGAACTCTCAAATGCTTGTCAAACTTTGGCTGAAATTCGTCTCACCAAAGGCGGCAAAAAAACTTACCACACTATGGTAGCCGCTTATTTTCAAGACTTAGGAAAAGTATTTTATTCATTACGCACTTTGTGCAAGGCAGATTCAACCCTTTGTTTTGTGATTGGAGATGCCGCGCCTTATGGCGTTTATTTACCGGTTGAAAAATGGTTAGGGCAACTGGCTCTTGCGGTGGGATTTAAAAGCTTTTCTTTTGAAAAACTCAGAGACAGAAACACGAAATGGAAAAATAGAAAACACACTGTACCTTTACATGAAGGACGTTTATGGATTGAAGGATAATGATGACTTCTCGCAAAGCTTCATCAGGGCATAAACTTGGACAGTTGATAGGCGACTGGTTTGAAGAATACTTTGTGCTACCGTTACTGAAGAATGTTGCTAATGAATTACAGCTATTTATTGACTCCCGTTTTATAAAAAGGATGGTGAGAGGTAGAAAAATTGGATGGCTTGATAGTGATGGAAACACCGTCGACTATGATTACGTGCTTGAACTTCACGGAACTGAAAATGAGATTGGCATTCCTGTTGCTTTCGTAGAATGTTTTTGGAGAAGAGGAGCCCGTCATTCTAAAGATAAAGCGAGAGATGACACGGGAAAATTAATGCCAATGCGAGAAACCTATCCCACTGCACGATTTTTGGGTATCATTGCGGCTGGCGATTTCACTAAACCAGCAAGAGACTTAATTCGGAGTCGGGAAATTGATTTATTCTATGTTCCAAAGGATAAGATTATAAAGGCTTTTTTTGAGAATGGAGTTGTAATGGATTATCCTGATAACTCAACAGAAGCAGAAAAATGGCGTATTGTGACAACCTTTGAAAAAACATTTACGTCAAATAAAAAAGAACAAGTACAGCATTCTTTAATCACACAACTGGGAACTCCAACCATTAATTCTTATGTGGATCGTGTTAGAGCGGCACTGAGTGCTTTACCACAAGAAATTCGCTTTATTTTACGACATGACGGAGCCCCTTTAATCTTTGAGTCATTGGCTGAAGCTTCCCAATTTTTAAAAAAGCCCAATTTTAGTATGGGAAAACCGCAAAAAAGTTATCTCTATCAAATCACATTCAGTGATGGTTCTGAATTTGAAAAAACGGTCACCTCCCTTGAAATGTTGAAACAGCTTCACCAACAAATTGAGTTACTCGCTTCCCATCTCAATCAGATCATTCTCCAACAGTGATGCCTTTGAACAAGAAGATGGATAGTTCTTACAGAAATGATTGCAGGGCAGGGTTCAATTTAGCTTAACCAAGAATGAAGTTGGAGATAGACGAATTTATGAAAAGCAAAGAGTTCAAACATTGGCTTGCAAAACAAGGTGCTACCGAAGCGCCCAGCTTCGGTGAGTCATTTAAAAGTTTATTTGAATGGCCACCAGTCCGTTTTGCCAATGCACGCCACTGACTTGAAAAAAGGAACTGCCATCAAAAAACAGCTAGGATTGAAATAGGCGTTAATGATGTGGAATTTTCCTGTTGAACTGAAGAGGACAGCGCTTTGATGACCCTAGTATTTATGGTAGCGTTTGGACACCCACAGTTAATACCCACTATTTTATAGTGTTTCCCGATTGAATGAAGTGAAATCATTTTTGTTACATTGTTATTTTGCGCCCAGCTTTTCGTTCCAAATTTATTTTGCGGCCTACTTTTCGTTCCAAATTTATTTTGCGGCATGCTTTTCGTTCCAAATTTATTTTGCGGCCCTCTTGGAATGCATGTTATTTTGCGGTTCGATTTTCTTAATATAACTGTACGTCATGAGATATGGAAACGCTATAATTAATTATGGGCAAGTGGCTGATTGGCAAAAGCGTCTAGCACAGATTGGAAGGAACCGCTATCTCAAGGATGGTAGAGACTAAATAGATGTGATGTTGTCTATCTTTTAGTTCAAAGCTATCGTGCGTGCTGGGGTTGCTAATATTCGTTATGGCCTTATTTGATCTGGTTTTCGGACGATAGTCTCTTGCGTATTGAAGAAGCGGTAGCGGAACTTTATGTATGAAGAATGGGTTGCCATTAACCCTGTTCAAAATTTTCAGGTGGCTCCTGTTTCCCCAATCTTTGGTACTCCGTTGTCAAAGAATTTGCGTCAAGCCGGCTTACTTCGATTTGATGAGCCCAGTTTGTATGGTAGAATCTGGACGACTTCAGTGGATAGCCTTCACCCTATCTACATGGAAATTTATGCTTGGCAAAAGCGTCTCACGCAAATCGGTAGAAGTCGCTATATGGAAGAGGGGCCGGCTATTGGCTATTTGACGACAAACTAAATCAATGCAGCATGATTGGTAAAGGCGTATTCAATATGAGTGAATTAATAGAACTTGAACATGATACTATTGATGATGGAAAGTTAAACAGGCAGGTTCTAATAAACCACAGCCGGGCACAAGGCAAGCTCATTGTGTCGCTGGCTCAAGATGAACGTCTAGAAGTCATGCCAGAACTCTCTATAGATTTAAAGGGCCTAGATATTAGCCAATTTGGATTTAAATCAACTATTGAGTTGAAACCGGATATTTCTGTCTATTGGCAAACCCCGGTGCCTGAAGCAGAACCGTTAGATGATATCATCCGTTCACCTTCACCGCCCGATCTCGCTATTGAAATTATTTCTACTTCTCAGACTTTGACTGAGATGACTAACAAGGTAAAAGCTTACTTTGCGCTTAACGTGAAATCGTGTTGGCTCGTTTTACCGAGCTTATCCACAATATATGTGTTTTATCCTCCGCATCGTTACCGGGTTTTTCCACCTGACACCGAGCTTGTTGATGAAACAATGGATATTCATTTGCCCATTCAAAAGGTGTTTAAAAGCTGTTCATAGACCATTAAAAAATGAGGTTGAATGTATTCAAACGAAGAGTTTTTTATGATTTCACAACCAAAAATTAAACCATTGGCTTGGTTGAATTACCCTCGCTTGGATTATTCGATGCAGAGGGAAAAAAATTGGCGTACCAAAGGCAATCCTCTTAATTCAATCCAAGAATGAAGTTGGAGATAGACGAATTTATGAAAAGCAAAGAGTTTAAACATTGGCTTGCAAAACAAGGTGCTACTTTTATGCCCGGTAAAGGTAGTCATTTAAAAGTTTATTTGAACGGCCACCAGTCGGTTTTGCCAATGCACGCCACTGACTTGAAAAAAGGAACTATCGAAGCCATCAAAAAACAGCTTGGATTGAAATAGGAGTGAGTTAATTATGTGGAATTTCCCTGTTGAACTTAGCACTGATGAAGAGGACGGTGGCTTTGTTGTGACCTTTCCCGACGTGCCCGAGGCAATTACCCAAGGCGAAAATCGGACCGAAGCACTTTTGTACGCCCAAGAAGCTTTGGAGACAGCACTCACTATGTATATAGAAGAACAACGTGATTTACCTAGTCCCAGCCCAGCCAATGGGCATCCCACCGTTTCGCCAGACGCGCTAGAATGCGCCAAACTAGATATCTATCTCATTATGAAAACGCAGGGCGTACACAAGGCAGAACTGGCACAACGTTTACATTGGCTTATGCCCCAAGTTGATCAGTTGCTTGACCTTGGTCAGACTTCCTTGTTTGAGCAAATTGAGCAAGCGGCAGCCTCTCTCGGTAAGCGTGTTGAGTTGCATATTGTTTAATCGTACTGTGATGTTATAGCGTCACAATAGACATTGATAAGGGATAAGATTTATGCAGTCACAAGACACATCGACTATTGGAATTGTTGAATTACCTGAACTTGGATTATTTGAGCCAAATGGGAAAAATTTGTTGGCTGATCGAAGAGGTACGGCTCTGATTAGCAAACAAGTATTGCTTTCCAATCTTCAGGCAGCAGGATTTGATGCTCAGTTACTCAACTTGAGAAAAGGTGAACATCAAGAAGCATTTGGAAAAGTGATGTGGAACGATACCGAACTGACCAAAACATACCTTGGTCAGAAAATAGACAATATTGACCCGTCGGCGTATGAAGCTTGGGGAGTCACAAATAACTTTTCCCAACACCGTGACATTGCTCGCATGACCATTAAGCACTTGGCAAGTAAAGGTATACCAGTTGTCGTAGGAGGGTCTGATGCTATCGCTGAACCTCAAGTCTATTTTGCAGCGGGTGCCACCGCAGTTGTTTTAGATAAATCAGGTGCAGCAAATGGTCCAATTATGGATTATGTGCTTGGAAAAACGCCTAGAGAGGCACTTTCAGGTGTCATGTTAGCAAATAGCAGTCAACAACCTTCACCACGGGCTAAACGATCCTTAAGTCCTGAAGAATGGGCATTACCAGAATTATCTGTCGTTCAACAGTGTTTAGGAACAACTTACAAAGATTTACGTTTGCCAAAAGAGGGAGCATTGATAGGTTCGGTATTTGCTGACATGGGTTGTGACAGAAAGTGTGATTTTTGTCAAACACCGAATTACCGTCTTGGATATCGTGCGATGTCACCTGAGAGAACGTTACAGTGGTTTAAGGCCCAAAAAGATGCCGGTGCTTGGGGAGTCATCAATTCTTCCGATCAATTTTTGGGCCGCATTCTCAAAAAAGGCGGAAGAGAAGATATCCTTGAGATTATGAAGGGAATTAGAGAGATGGAACTTGCCGTTTTTTACCCCAATGGATTAGAACTCAAAAAAGCCACATTGGGACGTGGTATCAATCGTAAAGAAGGTATGGACTTGACACCTGATGAGGAACTGATCCAAGCCATTTGGGGTTGGGATGGGAAAACAGGTTGTTATCTTGCTTACATTCCTGCTGAACGTCCAATCTTTGGTCAACAAAATTATGCTAAGTTGCTCCCCTGGCAAGAACATTGTGAAATTATGAAAGCCATTGTTCGAGCCGGTATACCGTATATCATTTATGGTTGCATCATTGGATTTCCAGATGACAGTAAGGAAACTTTGTTACGCCTTGAAGAAGCAATTATAACGCTTTACGAAGAGCTTTTAACCATTAATCCATCACTCCATTTTCAGGTGTTACCCGTTTCGATCTTTCCCATACCTGGCACTCCGCAAGCAGAACAGATATATCAATCAGGACTTCTACGCTTTGACGATCCAACGCTTTTCGGTGGCGTATGGACACCTTCCGTTGATACCCATTACCTAAGTTATAAAGAGGTTGTTAAGTGGCAAAGGCATTTGATGCAGATTGGTAGTTCTTATATGCAACATCAATAATGTATTAAAGGCGACTTCCATAAACTCAAGCAACCTAAATCTCGTGTTGAGTAGTGCGACATTTTAACACGATTATTTTCAATAAACATGTGCAATAAGGACAATATTAATGAAATCCACAATAGGGCTAGTTGAATTACCTCAACTTGGACTATTCGATCCAGAAGGCAAAAATCTGCTTTCCGAAGACACAAGAGGTGATGTACTCATTAGTAAACAAGTTTTGTTAGCCAGTCTTCAAGCCGCCGGGTTTGATGCCCAATTGGTTGATCTAAAAAATGGCGATGACCAAGAAGAATACGGTAAGGCGACTTGGCGAGAAACTGAACTGAGTAAAGTCTACTATGGTAGGCAAATTGATGATCTTGATCCGTTAGACTATGATGCTTGGGGAATAACAAATAACTTTTCCCAATATCGCGAAGTGGCTTGCATGACCATTAAGCATCTTGCGAGCAAAGGTAGGCCTGTTGTGATTGGTGGTTCTGATGTGATTGCTGAACCTCAGCCTTATTTGGCCGCTGGTGCTGCGGCAATCGTTTTAGATAAATCAGGCGCAGCAAATGCACCAATCATGGATCATCTGCTTGGCAGACCCCCAAGAGGAGAACTCTCTGGTGTCATCTTAGCTGAAGGTAGTCAACCCTCACCGCGAGCCAAAAAACTATTAAGTCCACAAGATTGGCCTTTGCCAGATAGAACAATCGTCAAGCAATGCTTAGGCACCAAATACAAGGATTTACCTCTTCCAGAAAAACACTCGCTGGTTGGTTCAGTATTTACCGATATTGGTTGCGATAGGAAATGTGATTTCTGTCAAACACCAAACTACCGTCTTGGGTATCGTGCCATGTCACCGGAAAGAGTTTTACAGTGGCTTGAACTTCAAAAAGAAGCGGGGGCACGAGTTATTGTTAATGTGGCGGATCAATTTCTGGGCCGTGTTGTCAGGAAAGAAGGGAGAACTGAAGTGCTTGAAATTATGAAGAGTATTAGAGATTTAGGATTCTCAATTGTTTGGCCAAATGGACTGGAATTAAAAAAGACGACTTTGGGACGCGGTATCAATCGTAAAGAGGGGATGGATTTCAGACCCGATGAAGAACTGATCGAAGCACTTTGGGGTTGGGATGGAAAAGTAGGTTGCCATTTTGCCTATCTTCCCGCCGAACGTCCTGTTTTTGGACGAGAAAACTATACTAAATTACTGCCGTGGCAAGAACATTGCGAAGTGATGAAAGCCATAGTCAGAACCGGTATACCTTACGTTCGTTATGGTGTCATTGTTGGGTTTGCCGATGATAATGATGAGACTTTATCACGTCTTGAAGAAGCCATTTGGGGACTCTATGAAGATTTAATAACGATTAATCCATCATTGGGCTTTCAGGTTGCTTCCTTTTCTATTTCTCCGATACCAGGAACCCCGCAAGCGGATAGTCTGCGTCAGTCAGGGCTACTACGCTTTGATGATCCAAGTATTTATGGTAGTGCCTGGACACCAACTGTTGATACCCACTACCTTAGCTATGGAGAAGTTGCTGATTGGCAAAAACGTCTCGCACAGATTGGAAGGAGCCGCTATCTCAAGGATGGTAGAGAATAAGAGTGGTAAAGATTATATCGAACATCAGAAACGTGGCTTGAAATATTGGATAGAGCCAGGAAAAAAGGGATACCTCAATTGGGGAATTTTGCATTTTCGTAAATCAACGTAGCGATATTTAGATTTTTTCCAAAATCTGTATCACCCGTTTTTTTCAATCAACACTACAAAATTTTATGATGTCACAAAATACACCAACTATTGGACTGATTGAATTACCCTCACTTGGATTATTCAATGTGAAAGGGAAAAACACGCTTTCTGCTGAAACAAAAGGCTTGTCTCTAGTGAGCAAGCAAATATTGCTTTCCAATCTCCAAGCAGCTGGGTTTGATGCCCAATTGGTTGATTTAAGACAAGGCAATTACCAAGAAGAATATGGCAGAACCATTTGGCGAAATACGGAATACAGTAAAGTCTATTTTGGTAGCAAGATTCAAGAAGTCGATCCTTTAGCGTATCAAGCTTGGGGGGTAACCAACAATTTTTCTCAATGCCGTGAAATTGCTACCCTGACGATCAAGCACTTAGCCAGCAAAGGCCGCCCCGTTGTTGTAGGTGGCTCAGATGCCATTGCTGAACCGCAGCCTTACCTTGCAGCCGGTGCAGCTGCCATCGTATTGGACAAATCCGGTGCGGCAAATGCGCAGATTATAGACTATGTGTTAGGAAAAACACCAAGAGAAGAGTTGTCAGGTGTCATGTTAGCGAATGGTAGCCAACCCCCAGCGCGAGTTCGACGCCCCTTGCACCCGCAAGATTGGCCGATACCAGATGAGTCAGTTATCAAACAATGTTTAGGCACCCAACACAAGAATTTACCGTTGCCAGAAGAGCGACTTAAAATCGGTTCAATAATGACCGATATGGGTTGTGACCGACACTGTGATTTCTGTCAGACGCCCACGTATCGTCTTGGCTATCGCGCCATGTCACCTGACAGGATTTTAGAATGGTTAGTGGCTCAGAAACAAGCTGGGGCTAAATCTATGCTCAATTTTTCTGATCAATTTCTAGGCCGTATTCTCAAGAAAGGGGGAAGAGATGAGATTATGGAGATAATGAAAAATTTTAGAGAACTTGGGATCTCCGTCTTTTGGCCAAATGGACTGGAATTAAAAAAGACGACTTTGGGACGCGGCATCAACCGCAAAAATCAGACTGACATGACACCGGATGAGGAATTGATCGAAGCACTGTGGGGATGGGATGGAAAAACAGGTTGCTATATGGCTTATATTCCAGCTGAACGTCCGGTATTCGGACAAGAAAACTATGCGAAATTACTGCCCTGGCAAGATCACTGCCAAATTATGAAAGTGATCGCACGGGCTGGGGTACCGAATATCCGTTATGGTGTCATGATTGGGTTTGAAGATGACAATGATGAAAGTTTATTGCGACTTGAAGAAGCCGTATCAGAACTCTATGAGGACATTTTAGCCATTAATCCATCAGTGAATTTTCAGGTGCAGTCTATCGCATTGATCCCGATACCCGGTACGCCACAATGGGATACTGTGCGTAAATCTGGGCTACTACGCTTTGATGATCCCAATATTTTTGGTGGAATGGGAACATCTGCCCTTGATACCCGCTATTTGAGCTATGAACAAATTGCTGATTGGCAAGTACGTTTAGCACAAATTGGCGCACCTTATATGCTTTAATCTCTCTACCGACTGGAACTTTTATGACTCAAAAATCAACCATTGGACTGATTGAATTACCAGAGCTTGGATTATTTGATTCAAAGGGAAACAATTGGCTTTCTCTGGATCGAGGTAATGCGCTGATTAGCAAGCAAGTCTTGCTCTCTAACCTCCAAGCGGCCGGGTTTGACCCACAGTTAATTAATCTTAATCGTGGTGACTACCAAGAAGAATTTGGAACTGCGACTTGGGGAAATACCCAATTTACCAAAGTGTACCTTGGCGGCAAAATTACCGATCTCGATCCTTCGGCTTATGAAGCTTGGGGCGTGACGAATAACTTCGCTCAATTTCGTGAAATTGCTTGTTTGACAATTAAGCACCTTGCGAGTCAAGGCCGACCCGTCGTCGTCGGTGGTTCTGATGTGATTGCAGAATCCCAGTCTTACCTTGCCGCCGGTGCCACCGCACTCGTTTTAGATAAATCAGGTGCGGCTAATGCCCCAATCATGGATTATGTACTGGGAAGAACCCCTAGAGCAGAATTATCAGGGGTTATGTTAGCTAACAATAACGGCACTCAACCCTCACCACGAGTAAGACAAGCTTTAGACCCACAAGATTGGGCGCTACCCGATATTTCAGTCACCAAACAATGTCTAGGAACACGATATAAGGGGGTACCTATTCCAGACGAATTGCTACCTACCGGCTCAATATTTGCAGATTTGGGTTGCGATCGGAAATGTGATTTTTGCCAAACACCCAAATATCGGGTTGGCTATCGCCCCATGTCACCTGAGCGGACTTTGCAGTGGTATAAAAGACAAAAAGAGGCGGGCGCTAAGTTAATTAATAGTGCTTCCGATCAGTTCTTGGGCCGCATCATCAAGAAAGGAGGCAGGGAGGATATTCTTGAGATTATGCAAGGCATCAGAGATTTGGGGATGGCCTTTTTTTGGAGTAATGGTTTGGAACTCAAGAAGGCAACCTTGGGACGGGGTATCAACCGTAAAGAGGGTATGAATTTAACCCCAGATGAGGAACTGATCAATGCACTTTGGGGATGGGATGGCAAAGTCGGTTGTTATTTGGCTTACGTGCCAGCTGAACGCCCGATTTTTGGACAAGAAAACTATACTAAGTTGCTCCCGTGGCAAGAGCATTGCGAGATGTTGAAGGCCATCGCTCGTGCCGGTGTACTTTATATCCGTTATGGTGTGATCATTGGCTTTGCAGATGATAGCCAAGAAACCTTGTTACGCCTTGAAGAGGCCATATCGGCGCTCTATGAAGATTTAATAGCCATTAATCCATCCGTGAATTTTCAGGTGTCGCCCTTTACGATCTCACCCATCCCCGGCACCCCACAGTCGGATCATCTGCGTAGCTCAAAGCTATTACGTTTTGACGATCCCACTATCTTTGGTAATCTCTGGACACCGGCTGTTGATACCCATTATCTGAGCTACAAGGATATTGCTAACTGGCAAATGCGCCTCGCAAAAATTGGAAAAAGTCGCTATATGGAAGACGGTTCATTCAGACAGATTGATATTTTTTAAAGGTTCAAATTAATTTTATGATGCTACAAAAAACACCGACTATTGGAGTAGTTGAATTACCTGATTTTGGTTTAATTGATCCGAAAGGAGAAAATTTGCTTTCCGGTATTAGAAACAAAGATCGGAAAGGAACTGCTCTGATTAGCAAACAAGTCTTGCTTTCAAATCTCCAAGCTGGCGGGTTTGATGCCCAATTGATTAACCTAAGAGATGGTGATTATCAAGGAGAGTTTGGAAAGGTTATTTGGAAAGGGACCGAATTAACCAAAGTCTATTTGGGTCAGAAGATTAATGCTCTCGATCCATTAGCGTATGACGCTTGGGGCGTGACGAACAATTTTTCTCAATTTCGAGAGATTGCTTGCATAATAATTAAACACCTGGCGAGCAAAGGTAGGCCTGTTGTGGTGGGTGGTTCTGATGCCATCGCTGAATCTCAGTTTTACTTTGCCGCTGGTGCTACCGCTGTGGTATTGGATAAATCAGGTGCAGCCAATGCGCCCATTATGGACTATGTGCTTGGAAAAACGCCAAGAGAAGCACTTTCAGGTGTGATTTTAGCGAATGGCAATCAGCCACCACCACGGGTTCGACGACCTTTAAGCCCTGAAGAGTGGCCGCTACCAGAAATATCAGTGGCCCGGCAATGTTTAGGTTCAGAACACAAGGGTTTACCGCTTCCTGAAGAACGCTTGTTAATTGGTTCAGTATTTACTGATATCGGTTGTGATCGGCGCTGTGATTTCTGTCAGACACCAGAATACCATATTGGGTATCGGGCTATGTCACCAGAAAGGGTTTTACAGTGGCTGGAAATTCAGAAAGAAGCTGGTGCTAAATCAGTTATCAGTTCTTCAGATCAATTTCTGGGTCGTCTGGTTCAAAAAGGGGGAAGAGATGACGTTCTTGAAATCATGCAGGGCATCCGAGAACTTGGACTTGCTGTGCTTTGGTCTAATGGATTGGAACTCAAGAAGATGACTTTGGGACGTGGGATAAACCGCAAAGATGCTGATTTAACGCCTGATGAAGAATTGATTTCTGCACTTTGGGATTGGGATGGCAAAGCCGGTTGCTATTTTGCTTTTATTCCCGCCGAACGTCCCCTCTTCGGACAAGAAAACTATGCTAAGTTACTCCCTTGGCAAGAACATTGTGAAATTGTAAAGGCTATCGCACGGGCGGGGACACCTTATCTTAATTATGGTGTCATTATTGGGTTTTCTGATGATAACGTTGAAACGTTATCACGCCTTGAGGAAGCTGTGGGAGGACTTTATGAGGAGATATTAGCCATTAATCCATCACTCCATTTTCAGGTGTCGCCCCTCGCGATTTCTCCGATACCAGGCACCAAACAAGGCTTTAATTTGCGTCAATCAGGACTACTACGTTTTGACGATCCCAGTATTTTTGGGGGTATGTGGACACCTTCAGTTGATACCCACCACCTCAGCTACGAAGACATTGCCAATTGGCAAATACGTCTAATGCAGATTGGAAATTGGAATTTTGAGAAAGAATAGCTAGGCGGGCACTGGGTTCATTCAATGCGATAGTGTGATGTCATAAAGGTGTTGGTGGAATTTGATGACATTTGAAATGAGAAGTTGTGAATTGGGCGCTTGGTTACTGATCCTCTGATCTGAAAAATGAAAAGGTATAGTCCATTTTGCCTAATCCCATTCAATGAGCCAATGCCATTACAGTAAGCACAAATACGTTTTATTGTAGGGCGGTAGAGCTTTGCGATACCCACCCTACAATATATACTCGGCGCGGGAATAAACTTTTGCCAACCCCAGGTTGCCACCTGGGGCTATTCACATTTTCAGGCTAAAATTTCGCTCCGCGAAATTTTAGCCTGAAAACCCCTTCGGGGTTGTGCTTTTTAATCTTTTTCTGATTGATTTGCCTTTGTACTTTATGCCATCGGGAAAGCTTTTAAAAGTTAAAATTGTGCCCGCGTGCAGTATATCTTAACTTAATAAGTGATGTTACGCACTCAACTTCTGTTTTTGAAAGAACACAAACGACAATTGGTGCTGGATTCGAGCGGCTCACTTCAATCATTCGATAATCCGCCCCCCTCATTTTTTCAGAGTATCGGCATCAATATGTTTTCGTGCGCTTGTATAAATAACCTTAATAAGAATCTGAGTGCGTAACATCAATTAATAAGATTGGTTCAATGACCCCATTTTCGTGGTTTTTTCTACTGTTCTGGAGTAGGCATTGTGGGATCGTATAAATATTTATCCGCATCTTTTCCTGTCAATGGAGGCGGAATAGGTACGGGAGACAGACAGGCACTTTCTTTATCCTTCCAACATTCTACGGGATTAATCGGTAGTCCGCCCGCATTCATAATATCAAATCCCACATCCCCCTCTTGCCACCAAATCCACAGGAATTTGAGATGTTTGGTTTCGGACGTATTCTTGACGGCGTGAGGATCATAAGGCCGCGTTATGAGAAAATCACCGGGCTTGATGTCATATCTCCGCTCATTTTTGACAAAGATACCCTCCCCTTCCAAAACAAAATACAGTTCCCAAGTGGGATGGTTATGAACCGGATACTTTGCGTTGGGCTTAAAAACCATCGTTCCCACTGCAATTTTGTTTGCCGCCAATCCTGATTGGATCCATTCCTTAGGGCCCACTGCCCATCGGTACCAATAGGTTGAGTCATCGTTGTATGAACTTTTTGGGCCAGTTCCCCTATACCATGCGGGATAACTGCTTGTCGCACCTCTTGGCAGATCCGTTTCCGAGATTTTGTCAAAATAACCCTCACGGCTTCCAATAACCGGATAAGGTTTCTCACACATTACCGTTATCTTTGCCTCTGGAAATCCTGATTTCCTAAGAGTTGTTATGTCATCCAGGGAACAGACTGTTTTTGCATACGAGTTCGTTAAAGACAATGAACCCGCCATGAGAACTAAAAATAATCGCTTTTTAGTCATAGCATACCTTATAAAGTTGTTTTTGGACTTTGGCACATTCCGATGTTTTGTTCATGATACGTTGCGGATTGCCCTAAATCCAATATGTTTTGGGAAATAACTTCGAGAATGAACGAAACACAAAAACAGCATTCATTCAATGGTTGTAAAACACCATGTTGTTTGTAAAATAGAAGTCTCAACTTGAGTTTGAGATTTGAACCCAAGAATACTTGTGTACCATGCAAATCGCTACCAAACTAATATCTCAACATTTAAAAGCGGATAGTATACTTTATTATTTTGGAACTGTCATATTGAGGTGTTGATTTTCAGCAGTTAGGTGCTGATTTTCGGCACCTTTATTCCCAATTTCTAATTCATAACTCACAATTGACAATAAAGCGATAAGCACAATATTCCTTGCCCAAAAAACTATTTCTGATTCTAACGGATTCTGTTGATAATAAATTCAATAGGTTACGTGTACGCATCATGGGGAATAGCTCGCATAAAAAAGCCATATTATCAGCCATCATCCACAATAGCCATCCCTATTATCTTGATATGGTATAAAACGTTATCAACAGCAAAACGGTAGAATCAGAATTATTAAAGGATTGGGCAAGCCTACAGATTGCCCCCACATTTCAAACATTGTCGAATTTATCAATCGAAGATTTTGGTTGGCTTACCATCCAAACTGATTTGATTTCTCTGTTTCCAATATTCTTTTAACCCTTCCGGCCCTTTCTTTTCAGCCCACTCTGTTAACGATTCTCGTTGTTCTACAAAATCAAAGCGGGGAACGCCGAAACCACAAGAGGTTTGAACTAAATCAACTTCGACTTCGATAATTTGCCTTGCACCGGCAAAGTGCGGAAACAAGGCGATGAAATGAGGCCATTGTGAATCTCTGTGGTGATACACTTTGGCGTAACCATACAATCTCAAAATCAAAGGTTTTCCCTCAAAAGCGCAAAACATGAGGGTTAGACGATCATTTTCAATCAGATGGGCGGCCGTTTCATTGCTACTACCGGTTAAATTGAGCCACACCACTTTATTTTTATTGACAATACGAAAACTATTCATGCCCTTAGGCGACAGATTAACTCTACCCTCACTTGCCGCTGTCGCAACAAAGAATATGTTTTGCTGTTCGATAAATTGTTGTAAAACGTCATTTATCTCGGTGTATTGCTGTGCCATTTTTTCTCCTGTTTTGGTTAAGAAATTTTAATCACGATTGTAAAAAACATTTCAACATTCCAGGTTCACAGAGTATCACAGAGTACCACAGAGTTTAAATATAAGATTTATAGACGAAATGCTTATCAAATGCCGTCGTATTGTGAAAAGTCTTTTCGGCCCGCTGATTTTGAAAACGGATACCAAGTTATACTATTTTCAGGTTGACGCTTGATATTGAGTCAGGTTCGATTAATATTAATCTTTATTAAAATATATGAAAGCATTTTATTAAAATGTGTTCATAACCTTAAATGGTGCAAACCCTACACCTCTATTCCGTATCTCTATGAGCAAATCAAGAGCTTCTGGAACTACTTTTTTAATGATCCCTATCGCTCCATTCAAATCTGCATTGATTATACCCTTAGACCATCGGTACAAACCTCTACCAATCCGTTTACCAGTAAAACGATGTGATTCACCTTTTTTGTAAACTGGCAATGAATCTAAATCTAAATGGCTTGATTTGGAGGTATAGGATTCTTCGGTAAAAACAACATCAATACCAAATTCTTCAGCTTTGTATTCAATCATCGCTTTGAATTTATCATAAGGAATTGAAACAAAGTTTTGATTGTTCTTTTTCCCAATATTGATTTCCTGTTTCCAGTGCTTGTTTTCACCAACAATAATTAGACCACTGTTGGTATCGATAGCATAATCAATAATGTTTCTACTGGCTTTATGCAGGTAATGCCTCTATTTTTTGATGACGTTTTTTTGACAGTCGGCCAATTGAATGACTTGTCCCTTTATCACCGATAAACGACATCAGTTTAGCTTTTTTCTTGTTAAAGTATTGATTTATGGATTTCAATGGCTTACCATTTATCAACTTATGATTTATATCTGGTTGATTTGAGACTAATGTAGCTAAGTTATTTAATCCAAGGTCAATACCTAAAACATTATCATGGGTTAATTTATCA
>Ga0164318_10000813_pt1 | contig 25692 bp, 18 predicted proteins | sample GuaBasSedimGuay9_FD_113734 | JGI IMG/M metagenome (GOLD analysis project Ga0164318, IMG submission 113734) | Subseafloor sediment microbial communities from Guaymas Basin, Gulf of California, Mexico - Guay9, Core 4571-4, 0-3 cm | ecosystem: Environmental > Aquatic > Marine > Hydrothermal vents...
CAGAGAAAAACCTCACTGCTTTATATTTGCTTTCCACCAACCTGACATATTCATTTTGAAGAGGTTTTAGCGAGGGCTATTCTGGCTCTCAAAACGACTGAGTATGTGATTTAATTCACATTATTTTGTTACCTCATGGCCTGTCTGGACAGTTAGATATTGTGACATATTTCACAATATTAGTTGATCACAACCCCTTCCTGAATATCTGCATCTATCGTCATTTTTTCTGTTGCTTACTATTTTGATCTTTCAACTGAAGGTAGATCAGCCTTCAGGAGGGATTATAATTTCACGATATATTCTCTCTTATATTCCGTGTCATTGTGATAACATTCACAATTCGCTAAGGTCTCAAATGATCTACCAGACAATCTCTGGCTTTCTAAGGAAGCCCAAGGATATCGCTACAGACGAAAGCCGACAAAGTAGCCATGTGATATTATTCACATATACACCATTCCATTGCTTCAAATTGATGTATAGGCGAGAAGGCTTTGAACTCAATAGATAGTGAAATATATCACAATATAACCGTTCAGACTCACGAATATTATTCCCTTATGGAAGTTCATTCCGTAGCTCCGCGAGCAATTCATTATTTCAACCGTTTTTGTCCTGCCCGGAGGACTTCTATAACTGGAAACTACTTTAGTAATGGCAAGGGTTCGTTACTTATGATAATCAGGTTTTTTAGTGTGTTTTGTTACTACCCGCTGTCGTAATTGGACAAATCTTCTTTTTTTTCAAAAAAGTTCTTGACAATTGGGCAGTATTTGTTATTTTGTGGTCAGTCCAGGGAAACAGTTGTGTTTTAGTGCTTCTGTTTTGAGACTGTCGCACCTTTAGTAACGTTAAGCAACAGTTTACGTTACTTCAAACTTAGGCTCATTCGAATCGGTTTTCATAGAGACATTGAAACCATCGTGGGATGTTATATTTCATAGGTTTTATTCGTCTTGAAGGTTTAATCAAATCAAGCTCAAGTTCTTTGCCCTGTGTTTTCTGCTGATATTATTTCGGTGGAAGTTACAGTTGGTTGAAGGTGAGTTTGATGGGATCCGGTTCCCTTCCCTTATTAAGGGTAAAGATCGGAAATGATAGGGTAACATATCTGGTATATTCCAGATAAAGTTATCCAATGTAATGACCTTTAGTTAATAAAGGAGCATTCTAATGATGCAAAAAAGAACGCTATATTCTTTGTTGCTGACCTCCTTTATACTGGTATTTGCGTTCACGTCGGCTATAGCCCAAGAGGTTACAGTCGACAGCAAATCGGTAGCACGCTGCCAGGAACAGTCAATCGATCTTATGTTGACTAATCCTGATGCCATAAGCGCTTTTGAGATCATCTTAGAGGTGACCTCAACCAGCGGCGGCGCTTTCTTTACCGATGTTAATGTCGTGTGGGATGATAATTTGACGGTACTCACCAATCGTATTATTGATGTTATCGCTCATTATGATGGAACCCCCGACACTATCCGTATTGCCGGTATGTTAATTGATGCTGGTGACGTTTGCCTTGACCCCTCAACTGATCTTGTTGTGGGTGAGGTAGTATTCACCACCAATGATGTTTGCGATGGAACAATAGAATTGGCTGGTACTGATTTTGTATATCAGAGTATTCCAGTTTCCACGGCTTCCACGCAGTTTGTTGATTGTGCAACTACTACATTAGTTCCGGTGGTTGTTAATACCGGAACTGTGACTGTAGCCAATCAGGCTCCGACCATCGAAGGTATCGCTGACGCAACACTCCATTGGGGCACTGCCTATTCGGGTGCCGCCTTTGGCGACGATCCCGACCTGGTCAATGGCTGCGAAGGAATTACCTTCAGCAAGGGTACTCCTGCTCCGGCCGACCTTTCGGTTCAGAACGATGGTACTATTTACTGGTTAACCACCGGTGCTGATGTTGGTAATCATGAAGTTACTGTCGTAGTGACCGACGAGTGCGGCGCTACAGCCCAAACCACTTTCTTCATCTGTGTAGAAAACACTCCCCCCGAAATCACCTGTCCGACCGACACGGTTCGTATCATTTGGGGTGAGACAGCAGGTGGAATTGTAACTGGCTTTGATCCTGATGGTGGCCCCAATTCGTTGGCGTACTCGGTAGCCGGTTTCAATGGCCCGGGCGCTCCTTCGATTAACCCGGCCACTGGTGTTTGGGAATGGGTGACCATAGAGGATAATCCCTACTTAGGTCTGTTCCAGCTTGATCTGGCTGTGACCGATGGTGGTAACATTGATCCTCCATGTGCTCCAGCTAATGCAGACACTTGCAGTGTTTATGTGTTGGTTATTCCGACTATTCGGGCCACAATTGAGAAGACTCATGGTACCATTCAGGGTAATTCTGAAGAAGTCTCTATTTATCTCGACAGTCTCATTGATCCTGAGATCGAGATGGGTGGTTTTGACTTCTTGATTCACTATGACGCTTCTGCTCTATACTTCCAGTCAGCAGTTCCGGGCCAGATGCTCGTTGATTGCGGTTGGGAGTATTTCACCTTCCGTTATGGTGCCAATGGTAACTGCGGTCCTAGCGCCTGTCCGAGTGGAGTACTACGTGTAGTAGCTATGGCAGAAACGAATAACGGTGCCAACCATCCGGCCTGCTTCAGCGCTGATGATCCGATTAACGGAACCAACGCTGGTCAGCTGGTTTCATTGAGCTTCTTGGTTACGAACGATCGTACGTTTGAGTGCATGTATGTGCCGATCCGCTGGATCTGGTATGACTGCGGTGACAACACGATCTCGTCCAAGAGCGGTGATACTCTGTTCCTGTCAGATGAGGTCTTTGACTATGACAGCTCGCTTTCTGTTCATAATCTAGGCGCTGAGTTCCCGTCTTTCTATGGTGCCAACGCTAGTTGCGACACCGAGGATAAGTACTTCCCGCTCCGTCTGGTCGACTTCTACAATGGCGGTATTGACATTGTCTGCGCCGACTCGATCGACGGTCGTGGCGACCTTAACCTCAACGGTCTGCTAAACGAAATCGCCGACGCTGTTCTGTACACGAACTACTTCGTCTATGGTTTGGGTGTCTTCAACTATGTTGATGCTCAGACGGCGGCTTCCGATGTGAACGCTGACGGTATCCCATTGACAGTTGGTGACTTAGTGTACCAGATTCGTATCATCGTTGGTGACGCTCAGGCGTATCCAAAGAGCATTGCTCCGACTGCGGTTGATATGGTTATCAACAATGGTCGTATGTCAATTACCAACAACGTACCGATGGGCGCCGCTTTTGTGGTGGCCGAAGGTCAGGTAACCCCTGAGTTGCTGGCAAATGACATGGATATGATGTATGCTTATGATGCTGCCAATAACCAGACTCGTATCCTGGTTTACAGCATCAGCACCAACAGCTTCACCGGTGAATTCCTTGATGTTCAAGGCGAACTGGTGACTGTGGAGATGGCGACTTATGAGGGTCATCCGGTTAAGATCGAGATGATTCCTTCCGAGTTCCGCCTGGCTCAGAACTATCCGAACCCGTTCAACCCGACAACTACTATCTCCTTCGACGTTCCGGTTGCAACCTCTTACAATCTAACCATTTATAATATCAATGGTCAGGAAGTAGAGCGTTTTGCTGGTACGGCAGAAGCTGGTGTATTTGAAGTCGAATGGGATGCCTCCAACGTTGGTAGTGGTGTATACTTCTACCGCCTCGAGGCCGGTGACTTCTCTGCTACAAAGAAAATGGTTCTGGTGAAGTAGTTACTACTTCTTCAGTTTTACCATAAACTGCAAAAAGCCCGCCTTAAAGGCGGGCTTTTTGTTACCCATATATTCAGCTTACGAAAAAGCTCTTAGAATGTAAAGCCGACAGAGAATCTCTGGGAGTTCTGGAGCCGTCCCAAATCCTGCCACGAGTAGTCGATAAACAACCTGGTGCTACTTGAGACAGCGGTTTTGAGTCCGGCGCCCAGAGCAAGGGTTTCCTCGTCATAGTTGAACTTATAGCCACCTCGCAGGAAAAACTGCTGCGAGAACGAGTATTCGGCCCCGATAACACCATGTTGAAGGTTATCATTGGGATGCTTTAGTTCACCAGCAAGGGTAACAATAGATTTGGGTCCCATCTCGATATCGTAGGCCATGCCAACTCTGAACACCATAGGCAGGTTATAGGGGGTCGTTTTGACCTGAGCGCCAACACCATCATTGGCTCCCTCTCCCTCAAGTGCATCGTAATTGACATCCAGATCGGGTCCATTGAAATCCATCTCCGGCCCCATATTGCTGATGGACATCCCCAGCCGCAGGGACCGATACCCAGTATGCAAAAGGGTACCGAAATCGAAGGCGAAACCGTTGGCGCTCTCATTGTGAATCCGTTCGCCGATGTACTTGACGGTTCCACCAAATGAGAACCGGTTAGTCAATTGGCGGGCATACGAAACCCCTACAGCATAGGATGTTGCCGAGTAGTAGTCTCCAGTGCCGGTCTGATTCTCAAAGGTCGTGATTTCCTGGTCCCCCATAGAGAGGACAGTAGCCGAGACTGCAAAGGTGCCTACATCCTCAAAATATCGAGCCAGGGCGAAGTAGTTGAGATTGATATCAAGCACCCAGTTTACATTTGTAAACCCGACAGCTGAGTTATCGATTTCAGCCAAACCGGCCGGATTCCAGTAGGCCGCATAGATATCGTCTACTATCGCAACAGCTGCATCTCCCATAGCTTGGTATCGAGGTCCGACACCCATCTTGAGAAACTGAGCTCCAGCCGAGCCCACTTTGGCGAAGTCGGCCTGAACACTGCCGGCCACCAGAAGCAGGAGTATGGCGAGAGCTGTAATTATGTTCTTCATCCTTTACCTCCTTTACTTTATGATGGCGAAGCGGCCCAGGTGTTCACCGTAGGTCGATTCGACGTGAAACAGATATATTCCCGATGCGACTTGCTGACGATTCATTGACAGCAGGTTCCATCGAGCGGTTCCAGTTCCATCAGTGTGTTGCAACGTCTGCACCAGATCACCAGCCAGAGTATATATGCGAATGGTGCACTCATCAGGTACGCTTTGGAATTCAATTACCGACTCCCCTTCGGCGGTCTCTACCATAGCTGAGTAACGACCCAGGTATGGATTGGGTACAACCCTGATGTCATCCAGGTCAGCCTTCGCAGTAGCGGTGTTAATCCCGTCAGCTTTGAAAGTGAACTTATCATCAGGACCGTTTAGAGCTGCGCCGGCAATTGTAAATACGTCACCATCAGATGGAGTTCCCTCGGGATAGTCGAGTTCGAACATCCAACCATAGTAGTACGGGAAAGCATAAGGTGTTACAGAAGCGGTGGAATCATATGGATAGTCAATAATCGTTAATAAATCGTAGGAATCCCAGACATAGTTTTCATCCCAGTCGTAGACGGCCAGAGAGACCTGCTGATGGGTGGTAGTATTCCATGCTTCATATGGCACCATAATTGGGAAATCGGTGCCATAGAAACCATCCAGCACCCAGGTGGCGCGGCTGGAATCGCTGGTATATCGCAATTCGAAATCTGCGCGATACTTGGCGTTTCCAAAAACATCACCATCATCTCCAGTAAACACCGGCAAACAGGGACCATAGAAAGCATACATAGCCAAAGTAGTATCAGTGCTGGCAAAGGCGGTTTGTCCATGGCTTTGCGGCAGGAGGTCGGCGTCATTGACAACGACACGCAATCCCTGGGCTACTTCATATTCTCCGGCGTCAGCATTGACGAGAGTCTGGTTGGCCAGAACCGTATCACCGGTGGTTTCGTTTATCAGGTGCCAGTAGGTTTGTTCCGGAGTATCCTCGAAGACTACGCTGTAGTCGGCTCCCTGCAGGAGAGAACGATCAAAAACAACCGGAAAGACCTCGCCTTCAGACTGTTCCCAGAGGCCGTTATATTCATGGGTTATCGTACCGGCAGCATCGAAATATCCTGCCGGATCTTCGACAGGGGTAGCGGCTATCACGTTAGCAGCCTCACCGGCAATACCGAAACCGGATTGCAAAGGATCAACGCCAAGCAACGTATCGCCGCCATCGAAGGCTACCAGACAATACCAGTATTCGACTCCGTTATATAGCCCGGTATCGATAAATGAGTGCGGAATTGGATCACCGGGGTTGTTTACGGTGTACAGGGCAACAGGTTGATAATCAATGGTCAGACAACTGTTACCGGTCTGGTAATTGACAATTCCCCAGGTACGACCTTGATTATCGCTACGGTACAATTTGTAGCCAACGAAGTCTACCTCTCCTGACATCGGATCGACATCAACTTCAGCTGTATCATTCCAGTTGATATAAGCTTTACCGTTGGCTCCCTTAACCGTCAGAGACGGAGTAGCTGGTGGCTGAGGGCCAACATAATTGTTTTCGTACAGATCTTGCGCCATTGCAGCGTTAGCCCGGAAATCATCTTCATCCGCGCCTGCGATGATAGCAAAGGCTACCCGTACAGTTTTCCCAGCTTCCAAATCGATCCCGCGAGTACACTGAATATAGTACTGGTCGGTAGGTGGTAGAGGATCATCGAACTGAGCCGCATCTATTAACTCAAACCTGCCGGCGTCAGTAGCAGGCAGCATTTCCCACTCACCTGTCCGGAAAGCGGTCATGCCGATACCATCCGGAGTCTCAAGGAACTTGGTGCCGCATACGCCGGTTCGTACTGTTGGTCCCCAACCGGGGTCGGTACCTACAACATCGTAAGTCCACGCGAGGTTCTCATCGGTATCGTAGGCGACCATGTCATGCAATCGGCCGTTTTCACCAAAACCGTCCAGACCGCCCACGTCAATATCTATGTACAGACCGAAGGCGAAATTAGCGTAGTCACTGGTTGAGGTATTGGTAATCTCCATGACAACGAACATGAAGTCTTCATTATAGCAGTAATTCCACTGGTACATGGTATGGGCTATTTCGAGTCCTAACAGGGGATTTCCACTGGCAACATCACCGAAACGGAAGTGCGAGTCCTGAAGTGAGGTCGGTCCTCCCTGTGAAAAGCTGGTCGAAAGCGTATTATAGACCTCGTTATAGTCCCATTCACCAATTTCTGAATTCCAGACCCTCCAACCGCGAGCGGCATTGCCATTACCTTCACCCACAGTATCATCAGGGTTATAGGCATAGTACCGTGTGGAGTCGGTTGAAAGAAGAATCTTGTAGGGATTGTCCGTGAAAGACTCTTCCGGCAAAGCCTGGAAATCGTCATCGGTGTTGGCCACTAAAGTATCACCCTCAGGTGTTATTGCTCCCATCCAGTACTTGATCTCGGCGATGTACGAATGGCCAGAATTGCGCGGCCACTCGCCGGATGGAAGACCATAGTGGGAATAACCGCCAATTCTTCCGAAATTGTCGACGGTCGTCACTATATTGGCCATGTTATGGGTGATATAATCCATTGTAGTCGGTTGCGGAGACAGGCTTAGATCGCCTCCTGGATCTCCGGGCTGTCGGGGCTGTGGCGCTGCCCCCATTACAGCAGTTGCCTGTATCAGAAACGCAAGTCCCGCAACCAGGCAAATGACAGAAACGTGTTTGTACATCTTCATAATCCTTTGCTCCGGTTTAGAAGTTAAGTTCTAACCCGGTCCTGATTGTCCGGGGCGGTGAAAAGTTTTGAGGATCATTATCATATAAATTGTCATAGTGGTCTACTTCCTGCTGGCTCAGAGACAAGCCGGCCTGAGTATCCCAGCCGTCATTGTCCGCCAAACCAGTGCGGGAGTAAACATTGATTACATTGCGACGGTTGAACAGGTTGTCAACCTCGACAAATAGTGTCAGTTTCATGTCCCCCGCTCGGAAACCGAAGTCCTTGTTGAAACGCATATCGACAGAGTATGATGCGGGCAACCTGCCCTCATTGCGTTCACCCAAACGACTGCCGGAGGCATCGGTCTTTGTATAAGGCAGACCGGAGCCATAATAGCCAACAAAGGTTAAGGCCCAGGCGCTAGGCAGTTTCAACCCAAACATGTTTGCCTGCCAGTCTGATGGAGCCTGATAGCTAAGTACTCCGTTCACCGTATGTCGTTGGTCGAAATCCAGGGGGAACTCAGAAAGTGGAGCCAGGGTATCGGTTGTTGATGTCAAATAGGTGTAGTATGGGTCGGTGGCATTAGAACCATTACCTCTGGCAATCATGTAACTGTATGATATGGAACCACTGAGATTACTCGTTGTCGGAAGTTTCTCAATAGCAAAATCAATGCCCTTAGCTGAACCGTAGTCATCGTTGTTAAAATAGGTAACAGGATTGCCGGCCACTTCATAAGAGGATCGGGTAGTAACCAGGTCCTGGTAATCCTTATAGAAGGCGGTAACGTTCAAACGAAGGTCGTCACCAATTAGATGAGACAGTCCAAGCTCGTAGGCGATTGTCTGTTCCGGCTCAAGCTCCGGGTTACCCAAAAGTGGAAGTCCCGAGGAAATATTGCCCTGGAGGTTTGTATACATATAATAGTACTGTGGGGTCTGGTAGTAGAGGCCATAGTTGAAGTGCATAACCGACTTTTCGGAAATCGGGAAAGACACTCCCAGTCGTGGTGAAACGCTACTTTTGGATTCAGCCTCCTTATATGTTGCTTCAGTTTCCTGGGGAGTAACATTGTACGAGATATCAGCATTGCGATAGTCATACCGCAATCCCAGGTTGATGATGAAGTAATCATATTCCATCTTGTCCTGGATGAAGGCCGAAGCATATAGCGGACTACTGGTGTATTTCTCACCGTACGGATTCAAGTTAAAGAACTGCTTGGAATCCCAGTCCAGATTATACTTACGGTACTCAACTCCAGTCTTTATCTGATTCCACTTATTGATCTGATTGACCAGGTTTATGCTGAGAGCGTTGTAGTTCGATTCACGATATAAATATCTCGGCAAGAAATCATCGCCGGTAGTGAAGCCAACATACTCAAGGGGATTAGTGTAGTCAGGGTTACCGAGGTAGTTGTCATCGTGAATCGTCCCGTTGTAATTTCCGTCTTCATCCTCTGAATATCCAGGCCATTGATTCCAGTATGTATCAAACAGATGCTCCGGGGCAAGCTTGGTTGAAGTGGAGAATCGGTTCACTGAGGCCGACAAGACAGTCCGTTCGTTGAAAGCGTAATCGCCTGTGAAACCAACCAGATACGCTTTTCTCTCAATTTTCGGAAGACCATCAAGATTGAAATCGTACGAACGTCCATTCACATCGCGGTGATCGTATGATTCGCCAGTTGTATAATGGTAGGATACGTTGGTCTTGAATTTCATTTTATTTGTCGGCTGAATACTTATCTTGGCTATCCCTGTATAATTCTGGCGGCCACTATGCGGAAGATATGAAGGATTGTGCAGGTACTCTCCAGCAGTGAAGAATGTCCAACGTTTGGGATTAAGCCCTGGAAGCGGACCTGACAGATTGAATGATGCAGATCTGTACCCTAACCGTTCAAGACCTCCCAATTTACCGGTGGTAACGTCATACGAGTGAGTAGCTCCCTCGAACATCCGTACCCCTCCGTGATAGGTACGGGTGCCCTCCCGGGTTACCGCATTGACAATTCCGGATAGCGCTTCACCATACTCAGAGCTGTATCCGCCAGCGGTCATTGAAAGCTCTTCCAGGGCCAGAGGCATGACATGCATCCCCTCATCGGCTACGAAAGGATCCTGAATGTTGAACCCGTCATACAAGTAGGTGACTTGTCCTGAGCGACCGCCCCTGACGTGCAGATCGTTGCCTTCATCGACAACGACTCCGGGATAGTTTGACAATACCGATTGAACACTAATGATGTTCGGCAAGGTACTGAGACGATCAGAGGTAAAGATTACTCTCGATGCTGTCAAGTCTCTCTGGATGATCGGGTTGTCAGCTTTAACAATAACTGCCTTCCCAAGTTCAATTGGCGATGGTTCCAACGAGAAATCTATAGGAGTAGTCAGATCGACTAAAACGCGCACTTCCGTTTTGACCAATGATTCATATCCCATTATGTCAATCGAAAGGTCGTATTTTCCACCTGAAAGGTTCATAATGAAATACTCTCCATCGATATCTGTTATTGTCCCGATATCGGAACCAACAACAGACACTCTAGCCCCAACAACAGGTTCACCCGTCGAAGCATCAACTACAAGACCTGAGATCTTTCCGCTGACACTTCCCAGAGCCCCCGTTGCCGTCAGTATTACCAGCAAGACACAAAAAATAGCCGATGCTGGTCTTACGCTGATTCGCAAGGCGCTACCTCCTTCGAGTTATATTTATCCATTTGCATTTTTCTTGTATGCGTTCTATCTCGGGATTTTTTCCAGATAAAACGTACCGTTAATTATCTTTCTTTTTATATCGACTTTATCAAGAGTGGCTTTAGCAAGAGATTGTCTTTGTTAGCGCAGTTTTTGACCTCTCTATATCACTTATAGATGCAAATTATTTCGGTTCTGTTAACGAAATCTTTGCGAGATAAGTTGAAATCAACAGAGGAGCAGGGCGTTTTGTGTCAAGAAATGGCATAAGCCCCTTAACCACAAAAAGTTGTTGACAGTGTAATGACATTTTCTTATCATAATTATGGAGGAGGTAAATATTCAATCCCCTACCTGCTGCAAATATTCTATATCACTGTTTTTGCAAAAGATAATTACGAACTTTTGTTTCTAAACTAAGGAGTATGTAATGAAACAAGTTTTTCTCGTGTTTACCGTAGCATTGATGTTGGTTGCTATTGTAGGAACCAACACCGAAGCCAGACAGTATTTGTATAATATCAGAGATGCTGGTGAAGACCATCCTTGGGGAGGTGAAAATCCAAATGATGGTAATCAGATAGTTACACCTTCTCCAGAGAAGGGTCAACTCGATTTTACTACCGATTACAGCCTGTTTGATTCATTTGTATGGAAGTTCATTATCCGCCTGTGGATTATTGACAGTCCCAAAACAGATGTTTCAATTTCAGATGAAATCCCCATTGGAACAGTAATTGCACCTCAGGAATTCAAACAAAACGAAACCAGATCATCCAGCAATTAGAGGTAATTGATAATGAGGAAAGAAGTAATCCATGCCAGTGGAATTCTCGAGGCAATGGCTCACTATCTTGAGTCATTGATATCCTCGAGGGATTACACCGGTGCGGTCAGGTACTACGAAGACAATCGTAGTGAGCTTGACTCCACCGATGGTTTAGAAGCGGCGCTATTGATGCGCCTTGCTGCTACGGCATATACTTCCCTCGCCGATTACCCTGTTGCACTGCGAACGGCCAGAACGGCTCAAACCATACTGACAAAGCTTGGCGATAACCGTGAGCTGGCGGAAACATTTGTAGTTATCGGGGGAATACTCCGAAACATGGGTGAACTGAGGGAGGCTGAAAAGGCTTTTCGTGATGCGGAATCAATTTTCCGTAGAAATGACTGTCCTGAGGGACAGAGTCGAGCTCTTAACTTGTTAGCTGGATTGTTCTTCAGACAGTCTGACTACAATAACGCTCTAACGGTTCTTATGGATGCTGTGAGTGTTGCCCGCAGGCTTAATGATCGTCACAAACTGGCTTTCATGATGGGTAATATCGGTCGTATTCACACATTCATAGGAAACCCGAAGGAAGCTCGAAAACATCTCCAGATGAATATCGAACTGTCAACAGAATTGGGGCAAACTCTGGAACTGGCTCGGGCGTATATGTCTCTTGGGTATGTTCACATTCTTGAAGCCCGATTTGATCAGGCGGAAGTCGCTCTTGATAGCGCGAACCAATATCTTGTCCAGTGTGATAGTAGCCGTGATGAGGTCATGTATTTGACCTATCTTGGCGAACTAAAGTATCGTTCCGGAGATTTACAGACAGCTCGTGAGGTTCTTGAAAAAGCTTTAACTTTGGGTGAGAAAATTGGTCCGGAAACGACCCTGGTCGGACGGGTACTGCATCACCTAGCTGAGGTTACCGTGCGTTTGGGTAGTTATCAAACAGCTCAACGCTATGTCTCTAGGGCTATGGTTATTACGAAGCAAGCCGGTGTCACGGAAGAAATTGGCGCTCTCTTGTGTTTGAAAGCCCAGATTGTCGAGGCTCAAGGCGATGAATCGAAAGCTCGTGAGTTATATGTTCGATCTCTCGATGTATTAGTCAAGTCTGGTGTCCAATCAGCCAGAGCCGAAACCCTGATTACAATGGGTCGGTCACCTATATTCTCTGTTCGCCAGAGGTTGATATATCTCTTTCGAGCAGAGGAGTTCTATCGCCGTAATGGCATCCAAACAGAAGTGGAAAACATTGAACGGATAATTTCCGATGTGGATGACAGAAGCGATCAGACCTTGACTGGCGTGTCAGATACAGTTGGCAATGATATGAAAAGGGTTGTATTCCTGACAGCTTATCCGGAGATTGAGCGTTTCAAGAAACAAATGCCACTAATCGCTCGATCTGATCTGCCCATTATGCTTACGGGTCAAACTGGTACAGGAAAAGACCACCTGGCTCGCTTCTATCATTCAACTGTCAGACCTGATGGCCCTTTTGTGGCGGTGAACTGCGCTTCAATACCGGAAACTCTGCTTGAGTCCGAATTGTTCGGCTACCTGCGGGGCGCGTTTACAGGCGCCGACAATGACAAACAAGGTTTGCTGGCGTCGGCTAACGGCGGGGTGCTTTATCTTGACGAGATTGGTGATATGCCTTTATCGTTGCAAAGCAAACTACTGGGAGTTTTGGAAACCCGTCGGGTTATTCCGGTTGGCTCAACTACGGAGATCGAACTGGACATTCTCTTAGTATCGGCAACCAACAAGGATCTAAAACTCATGGTGGATGAAGGAACGTTCCGACGTGACCTATTTTACCGTATAAGTGGAATTAGTTTCCATATCCCATCTCTCAAACATCGCAAGGAAGATATTCTGCTATTGCTGAGACACTTCCTTAGTCGAAGCAGTATTGCTTGTGGTGAAGATTTGCCCTCTGAACTGGTTTATTTGTTTCTCGAATATGACTGGCCTGGCAATGTACGAGAGTTGCTTAACAAGGTCAAACGTCTTGAGGTGATGGCGGAGATGGTAAACGATGGTGATTTGGTTGAGCTGTCACGATCAATTTTCACCGTTGAACAATCTCATGTAGAGAGATCGTTGTTTGACCGGGTGGAGCAGTTTGAGCGACGTCTCATTACTGAGGCGCTGTTGGCTTCCGGAGGTAACAAATCCAAGGCAGCCCGTATACTCGGGGTTCACGAAGCAACTGTTCGTACCAAACTTAAGAGATACGGTATCACTGTTGAAGGGGGTATTGTTAACTAAGAATAGGTGGGTCAGGAATCAGAAAATTCCTGACCCGTATTTTATTCGCTTGTCATAATAAACTGAGGTTGCATTTCGAAGCTTTTGTACTTAGGACGCAGTCTCTCAGTGTTGTAGTGTTTTTCCACGTTGACAAATTTTTTGGAAGTAGTAACCACATCGATCGGTACATTATCGTAGCGGCCATTTTTCAATACAACAAGCCGACCATGTATTCCCTTTAGAGCCAAGTCTAGGGCCAAGTTACCATAGGCCATAGGAACAATAGAGTCGATAGCATCCGGATCGCCTCCTCGAACCAGATAACCCAACTTCTGGTTGATAACGTTTATCGGTTTCCCATTGTTGTATTTTGGAGACAATTCAATCAGTTTTGCTGAAACCAGTTCTCCTATTCCACCCAGTTTGGAGTGTCCGTAGGCATCTTTAGTCATATCCTTGTAGACCATTTCTTCACCTTCGAACATGGCTCCCTCGGATATTAATACTACTGAATAATTACTGGTGGCCTTTTTACGATCTTGGGTAAGCAACTCCGTTAGTCGTTCGATATCGAATTTATGTTCCGGTATTACACACCGATTGGCAGCGCCAGCCATGGTTGGCAACATAGCCGTGAATCCGGCATAGCGTCCAAATACCTCGAGAACGAGAAATCGTTCGTGAGATCCTGCTGAAGTGCGAAGGCTGTTAGTAATCATTATTGTTCGGGTAATGCATGTGCTAAAACCAATGCAGTAGTCGGTCCCGGGAACATCGTTATCCATCGTCTTGGGCATAGCGACAACTTTCACACCTTCTTTATAGAGACGGACAGCATAGCTAAGGGTATCATCACCACCAATCGGTATAAGATAATCAATGCCAAGAAAATCCAGATTTTTGAGAACTTCAGGGGTCAAATCGTTCGTACTGTCATTAAAATTATCTTTAAGGTGATCCGGAATGCTCTCTAAGAGTACATGGCCTGGATGAGTACGTGAACTGTGCAGGAATGTACCGCCAGTCCGACCAGCTTTATTGACAATCTCCTCGGTGAGAATCTGGAAATTATTGCTATTATCGGCATCAGGTTCGCGAACCAGATCAACCAGCCCAGCCCAGCCGCGTCGAATACCGATGACCTTATAACCTTCTATAGTAGCCCTGATCGTAATAGCCCTGATTGCCGGATTCAACCCGGGGACATCACCGCCTCCCGTAAGAATCCCGATTACACCACGCTTTTTTTTGATATTCGCCACTGTTTATTCCTCCATAATCATATTATCAGAGCAGAACTTCCAAAATGTTCCGCATAAAGCTGCGGTTTGCCCGATAGCTTCCCGCATTGACTGATGTCGGTTGAATGCCTTCTCAACTTGATGTCACACAGTTAAGTTAACCAACTTATAAAGCTGGGTCAAAACCTTTGTTTGCCAAAGAACTTCAACAAATTAAAAAACGAAGCGGGTGCATAAAAAGGAGAACTGGTGATAAGATGATTACGCTATACCTTACTTTATAATGTTACCAAAGGGAGGGGAAGATGAAGCAAGCGTATTAGGCTAAATAATTGTCAGGCTAAATAATTGTCTTGACGGAAGGCGAATTTTTCTTATATTTTTTAGCTTAACTTTTTTAGGATGAATAATAGATGAAACGAACATTTCAGCCATCGAATCGAAAGAAACTTAATGACCACGGATTCCGGGCGCGCATGGCCACTAAAGGTGGTCGCAGAGTATTAGCCCGTCGCCGTGCCAAAGGAAGAAAAAGACTCACCGTCAAGGTCGCACGTAAGAAATAAGCTTCCCCGTCGCGAAAGCCTGAAGAGGCATCGCGATATTCAGAAGCTGCTGCGACATGGAAAGCGGGTTTCGGCTCAGGGGTTCCGTCTGTTCTGGGAACCAGCCGAAACCTTTGCGTATGCCTTGATTGTGTCTCGGAAACATGGAAACGCTGTCCATCGTAATCGAATCAAACGGCTTTTCAGGGAGACTATCCGTCTTAACAAGAAACTACTTTCCCATCCGGTCAGAATTCTGGTGTTGCCCTCCCTTGATATTGGGGAAGTTGTGGCGATTGATATAGATGCAGAAATATCCCGGATCTTTAAAAAACTCGGTGGATCAAGTGACTAAGCCACCGCAATTCCAGAGTAACATCAAGACCCACAACGACCATCCACCGCTTAAGTTGATTAATCTCTGGCATGGTCTCTCACCGATGTCCTGGCTATTACTGGCTGCAATCACGGTGTATCGCTATACTCTGTCGCCGTTTATCGGTAATAGCTGCCGATTCGAGCCAACATGTTCACGGTATACAGAGCAAGCAATTCGACGTTTTGGAGCATGGAGAGGGAGCATTTTAGGTACAAAGCGAGTGCTTCGATGCCACCCATGGCATGAGGGGGGCTATGACCCGGTTCCAGATGAAACCGATAAACACGAATAACTCATTGAAATACACTGTGTCAGGGAAGATATGCTGGACAAAAAGTCATTACCGTTAATTATTCTGCTCATTGCAGTTATTCTCTTTTACTATCCCATTTTGGAGTTCCTCGGATTAAATCCTCCGCCGGAGCCTGCGCCACAAACTGAACAGACTCAGGGATCTGCTGATTCACTTCAACCCATAGAAAAACCTACTACAGGGCAACCGACTCAACCCCTTACAGATACGGCAAAACCCGCACAAATACTTGAGCAAGATATCAGTTTGGATACTACTGCCGTAGATTCAGTCATTATTTCAACAAATAAGTATACAGCCATTCTTAGCAGTCTTGGCGGTGGTCCGGTCTCTATAAAACTCAAGGAACACTATTATCGCAATGGTGAAGAGATTGAGATGCTCCCGGAGGCTGATCATGCTACGCCTGATGCGGTTTTCGCTGGTGGAACATTCTCAACATCAATAATGCACTGTAGTTGTAATCTCACTCCGGGGTCATACGATGCTACCAGGGACACGCTCGAGATTATCTATGAATATCTTTCTCCAGACAGTGGATTAATCAGGAAACGGTACCATTTTTATCCGGACAGCTATCACTTCAGCCTTAATATCGAGGTTGAACAACGGGAAAAATTAGGTTTCGAGCGGCAGTATTCACTTGTCTGGAATACTCCCCTGGGGACTACTGAACCGCAAATGAAGCGGGATTATAACTCTTTTGAAGCAGTAGCAATGCAATCCGGCTCTCGCGAGGCTCTGGACGATTTTAAGGATGACACCCTGAGTCAATCGCTTGATGGGTATACTACCTGGGTGGGGGTACGCTCGCTGTATTTCACCGCCATAATAATTCCACAAGGCCGCCAGGCAGACCTGGCTTTTGCCAATGGAAGTAAAAGGAAGGTATCTACCCCCGAGGGTCGAATTGAACAAAGAAAAATCACCGCCGGTTTGGTAATGCCATTTGCCAGTGTGAGTAGCTTTTCCGACAGTTTCACAGTGTACGTGGGTCCTATGGACTATATGTTGATGTGGGACTACGATGTTGACTTAGAGGCTATGCTTAATATTGGCACATTCCCGTTTTTTGGCATGATTCTTAAGCCATTCGCCATTGCTATCTTGTGGTTATTACCAATAATGTACGACATTATCCCCAACTATGGCCTTGTAATCATCCTCTTTGCCTTGTTGGTGAAAATTATAACTCTGCCGCTGTCAATGAAGCAGTTTAAGTCGATGCAGGCCATGAAGGAACTTGCTCCTCATATTGAAGAGTTGAAAAAGCAACATAAGAAGAATCCGCAGGCATTGCAGAAAGAGACCATGAAGCTGTATAAAACGCATGGTGTCAACCCCATGTCGGGCTGTCTGGTGATGCTGCCTCAGATGCCTTTAATGATAGCTATGTTCCGGGTTTTTCAGGCGACAGTCCTGCTCCGCGCTGCCCCGTTTGTTGGGTTTGTCGATGATCTGTCTCGTGGCGCTTCCGGATTCACTGATCCTTATATAATCCTGGTTATTCTGATGGTTGGCACCCAGTTTATTTCGTCAAAATTAACAATGGCTTCCGGTCAGCAGCAACAGAAAGCTCTTATGTATATGATGCCTTTAATGATGGGCTTCCTTCTGTACAGCCTGCCATCGGGGTTGATTCTTTACTGGACTATCTTTTCCCTGATGTCACTACTGGACTGGTTCCTGTTTAAGCGAAATAAGATTAAGAATGTCGAGGTCAAAACGGCCTAAGGCCACTTCAGACTGTGACGGGAGCATCTTTCCGGACACAATTGCAGCTATAATCACCCCACCCGGCGAGGGTGGCATTGCAGCGGTGCGAATCGCCGGAAGGCAGAGCCTTTCTCTACTTAGTAAATGCTTCCAACCAGTATCACATGACAAACCAAAGCCGTTCCTTATGCGCTTGGGAAACTTCATTGACAGGTCGGGTAAACCTATCGACGAAGTTATGACAGTGTATATGCCACAAGGGAAGTCCTACACTGGGCAGGAGCAAGTTGAAATCTTCTGTCACGGAGGCCGTATGGTAGTCGAGTTAATTCTTGGCGAGCTGTTAGCCTCGGGGGCGCGCGCCGCTGAGCCGGGCGAGTTCACAAAACTGGCTTTTCTCGCTGGGCGAATGGACTTATCCCAGGCAGAAGCGGTAGCTGAGATAATCAACGCCAATACCGAAATGTCACATCTGGTAGCGCGGGAACATCTGTCGGGAGCATATACGGATGCTATCACCAGATTGCGAGCTATGATAATCTCGATAATAGCCGATATTGAAGCCTCGATAGATTTCGCAGAAGAGCAAAGCAAGCCTGAAGAACAGTCCGGATTGCTCAACTCTATTGCGGATATCAGAAGTGATATTGATAAACTTGTTAAAACCTACAAGGGCGGTAGGCTTCTAAAGGAAGGTTTCAAAGTAGCCATAGCTGGAAGACCTAATGCTGGCAAATCATCTCTTTTTAATCTTCTTTTGAGCCGTCAGAGAGCTTTGGTTACGCCTACTGCAGGAACTACACGCGATTATCTTTCAGAGTGGATAGACTTGGGCGGTTTTCCGGTGAATCTGATAGCTACAGCCGGACTTCGCACAAGTGGTGGACAGATAGAAAAAGCCAGTCACAAATCAGCCCGGGAAGTAATCTCATCGGCGGACCTGGTGTTGTGGTTAATCGATCTGTCACATCGGAGTTGGAAACGAAATCTTGAAATAGACATTAAAAGCCTGCCAAATCGTCGTATTATATTGGTGGGCAATAAGATAGACTTGGTTGAAAAAGCCCCGACTATGCCCCTATCGTTAGCAAAGTGGAAAATGTTCCATACCTCATGCAAAACTAACCGGGGGTTGAAATCGCTCAGGGAAGCGGTTCTGGAGCAGCTGCGCCGGGATATGCCTGATCTTACTTCCGGTTTGGTGGTTACTTCGGCTCGTCATCAACAAAAACTGAAATTAGCGCTGGATGCTCTCCGAACAGCGGAAAAGCAGATTCCCCAAGGTGAATTACAGGAAATTGTTGCTTTCACGCTGAGAGAAGCAGTAACTGCTATTGATGAGATAACAGGTCGTGTTTATTCTGAGGAAATTTTAGGCGAGATTTTTTCGAGGTTCTGTATTGGAAAATAAAAACGTGCATACATTATTTTCGCTGTATATTACAACAGTTCGAGAACCAAAAGAAGAAAATCTCTCTATTGGGGTTTCACGTGAAACAGTGGCAGAACTGTTCACTGAAGAAGTAAACAGGATAACTTGCTGATGTCGAATATCGATTTTGATGTAATAGTTGTAGGTGGTGGTCATGCCGGGGTGGAGGCTGCTTTAGTAGTAGCCCGAATGGGTAAGACAGCCGCATTCGTCACTATGGACATTGAAAAATTGGCTCTCATGTCATGCAATCCCGCTATTGGCGGCATAGGCAAATCTCAATTGGTTAAAGAGATAGATGCTCTCGGCGGTTTCATGGGAGAAGCCATAGATGCTACCGGTATCCAGTTTCGACGATTGAATCTCTCACGTGGTCCTGCTGTCTGGTCTACTCGCGCTCAGGCTGATCGCATAGCCTATAATCGCTTCGTAGTCAACTATGTAAAAAAACAGCCAAATATCACTCTAATTGATGGAATCGCCGGCGAAATCCTCACTAAACATGGAAATGCGGTGGGAATACGACTGGAGGATGGTCGCGCTTTCACTGCCAGCGCAGTCATTTTAGCTACCGGCACATTCCTTGGGGGACTCATTCACATTGGAGAAAAGCAGGTTAAATCCGGACGGATGGGAGAACCGGCAGCATACGACTTGTCAGACTCTCTTCGATCACTTGGCTTTGAAGTTGGAAGACTTAAGACCGGAACACCGCCACGGCTCGATGGATCCACTATCGACTGGTCTCGATGTACAGTCCAACCGGGAGAAGAACCAGTACCATTCTTTTCTGTCCGTTCTCCAAAAAGAAAATTAAAACAGACTTGTTGCCACCTGACTTACACCACTGATAAAACGAAGGAGATTGTCAACGCAAATATGAAGCGTTCGCCAATCTTCTCAGGACAGATTCAATCTACCGGTCCCAGATATTGCCCGTCAATTGAGGATAAGTTTTACCGGTTTGCCGAGAAGGAGAGCCACCAGATATTCCTCGAGCCGGAAGGAAATGGCACTAACGAGATATACCCTAACGGCTTCGCTACAGCTCTACCGGAAGAAGTACAAAATAAAGCAATCAGAACTATTGTTGGTTTGGAAAATGTTAAGGTAACTAAACCCGGCTATGCTATCGAGTATGATTACTGTCCGGCCTGTCAGATCAAACCTACCATGGAGACCCATCGAGTTAAACGGCTATTTTTTGCAGGTCAACTCAACGGAACCTCCGGCTATGAAGAAGCTGCCGCCCAAGGCCTTATGGCTGGTATCAACGCTGTCCTGAGTATTGAAGGCGAATCGCCGTTAGTTCTTGATAGATCGGAAGCATATATCGGGGTTATGGTCGATGATCTGACTACACGATCCACCACAGAGCCTTATCGGATGTTCACCTCGAGGGCTGAGTATCGGCTGGTTCTTCGAGAAGACAATGCCCGGGATCGGCTTGCCAAATACGCTGAAAGGTATAACTTGGTACAGGAATCCGAGTTGGAGGATTTCAGGAAACTTCAGGATCAAACCGAAGCGACTATTCGCTACTTGAAGAAAAAACGTGTCCAAATATCGGAGTTGGGCAAATATGGAAAACGCTTTAAGCGCACATCCAATATCAGCTTCGAGAACTTTCTCAAACAACCCAATGTTTCTATCGAAAGCGCTTTATCGCTGCTGGTTGAGCTTGACAGCAATTTTACAGACAAAAGAGAAGCTATGCTGCGAGCAGCTATAACGATTCGATATTCGGGTTATATTGATAAGCAACAAAGGGATATAGACAAGTTTAAGAAGATGGAAACTGAAACTATACCTGTCGATTTCAACTACGACTCTGTACCGGGACTAAAGACTGAGGCTCGGCAGAAATTGCTTCGCTTTCGCCCCGGTTCACTCGGTAAGGCAAGCCGTCTTGAAGGCATAACTCCGGGCGATGTTGGTGTTTTATCAGTGTTTGTCCACAGGTGGAAAAGCGCTGTACGATGAGTGACGGGATCAAAACATACTTCTACAATCAATCAGAGCTTTTGACACGTATAGACCCTGACAATCGCATTGCGGTATATTTCGATCTTCTTTCTCAAGAGAATAAACGTATCAACCTTGTTTCACGTGAAACAATAGCTGGCCATCTTCCTAAACTTACAGCCGAATCACTTGAGCCGCTCGAGATACTTGAGCAATCACACATTCATCGTTATCTGGATATCGGTTCGGGCGGAGGTTTCCCAGCCGTCCCCATTCTTCTTACCCGGAATATCGAAAATGTTACCCTTGTAGAACGCACACTGAAGAAAGTAGCCGCTCTTCGTCGCATTCTCCTTGCTTTGAATCTAAAAGCAGGGATTGCCCCTGTCACATTTGAGGAGTTCAAGCCACTCGACAATGATTATGACCTGATTACAATGCGACTTGTTAAACTCACATCTCGACTGCTGAACCGCATTATCCCCTTATTATCTTCTAAGGGTGTGTTTGTCTATTATGCACAGGCTAAATTGGACAAAATAAATGATGCCACCATCATTAAATCCGCCCGTTTTCAGGATGAACAAGGGGAAACCAAGATGGTTACGTACTTCTACCGAAATGAGTAAGAAAACTACTTCGGGACAGCATTCCAAATAAAAGGGCGATCACAAACTTTTAAGACAATTTTACAGTGTCCATTTTCTACTATAACCTCAGGGAGATTGTAACATTTTAGTTGATTATCCTGTTGTGTACCGTTAGCATACTCCAAGGATATCGTTTCATGTGACGTTCTCAACAAGGAGTGTTGGTTGGGCAAAATCATTGCTGTGGCAAATCAAAAGGGAGGCGTAGGCAAAACTACTACGGCAGTTAATCTTAGCTCCTGCCTTGCGGCGGCCGAATACAAGACTTGCTTGGTAGATATGGACCCTCAGGCTAACTCTACCAGCGGGGTTGGAGTGAACCAGGAAGAGATAGAATTATCGATCTATGATGTTCTTATTGGCCAAAAGTCATTCGTTGAGTGCGTTCGAGAAACAGACCTTGCCTACCTTCATATTATGCCGTCATCAATCTCTTTAGTCGGGGCGGAAGTGGAGTTGGTATCCATGATGTCACGTGAAAGCCGCCTAAAATCGGCGCTGTCCACGATAAAAGAGGAATACCAGTATATCATTATTGACTGCCCACCATCGCTGGGTCTGTTGACAATCAATACTTTGACTGCCGCAGATTCGGTGATTATTCCTATTCAATGTGAGTATTACGCTCTCGAAGGTCTCGGGCAACTTATGAATACGATTAAACTCGTACAGCAAAACCTCAACCCTGATCTTCAAATCGAAGGTGTGCTGTTAACCATGTATGACAAGCGGCTTAACCTGTCACGTGAAGTTCAATCACAGGTACGAGATCATTTCAATAGTAAGGTATACAATACTGTTATCTCAAGAAATGTCCGTTTATCTGAAGCGCCATCGTTTGGGAAACCAATAATCCTCTATGATGTCCTCTCGACCGGCGCCGAAAACTACATGGCTCTTACAAGGGAGATTGTAGAACAATGAAAAAGATGGTGCTTGGAAAGGGACTTGATGCCCTGATACCCAATGAATCAATAACCGGTGTCAACGAACGTAAGTTTCGAATGATAGCCCTTGATCGAATCGCTCCAAACCCGATGCAGCCCCGACGGGATTTTGATTCCGAGAACCTCCAACAACTGGCCAATTCGTTAAAGCGCGATGGCATCATGCAACCGCTGGTAGTTGTACAACATGGGTCTATGTTTACTATTATTGCCGGAGAACGAAGATTTCGCGCTGCCCGCCTGGCTGGACTTGATGAAGTGCCAGTCGTTATCGGGGAGGAAATCGACGAAGGTCGCATGCTCGAACTCGCCTTAATCGAAAATCTCCAGCGTGAGGATTTAAATCCTATCGAAATGGCTGAAGCGTACCGGTCTTTAATCGAGAAATGTGACCACACTCAAAGCGAGCTGGCCTCCCGAGTAGGCAAAAGCCGAGCGGCTGTAGCAAACGCCATGCGGCTGCTGTCATTGCCGGAATCTATTAAACAGATGGTGCGTTCCGGACATCTTAGTGAAGGACATGCCCGTACAATGCTGGCTCTTGACAGCGAAGAGGAGATGCTTGGTTTAGCTCGTCGCATTGAAGAAGAATCCCTCTCGGTGCGTGACGTGGAACGGCATACAGTCAAAGCCCATCGGAGATCAGCTACTCGGCGACGGGTACCGGCTATCATGGAAATGGAGACGCATCTCAAGCAACTCATGGGAACATCAGTGCGTATAATCACCGGTCGCAAAAAAGGCCGTATCGAGATTGAATACTATGGCATTGATGATCTCAATCGCCTGTTGGAGTTATTTCAAAAGATCGGGTAGGTACTTGTGGGAGAATCCAAGTATGTAACAATCATGTTCGTTCCCGATGGCGCTGAATCGAGACGAGGTATTCGTATACGTCAGTGGGTACTGCGACTAATTGCTATCATGTTCGTACTGTTGATACTGGGTATAATAGTCTTCTTTTCCGCCTACTCGGGCATACTTGCCCGCGCCGCTATTACCGATCGCCTTCAGGAAGAAAACGAAAGATTAAAACGTTACTACTACAAAGTGCAACTGCTCGAGCAAAATCTGATTCAGACACGTGAAGTTGTTAGTCGCATGGCCGAGTTGGCGGGAATCGATTTTAAATTCCCTGAGTTCCCCGATGACGAGACGATTTTTAGTGAGCTTGATAAACAGCGCCAAGCAGTTATCAACAGGTCAGCAACAGTCGCTGCATCAACACCAAGTGGATTGCCGGTGCAGGGGTTTATCAGTCAGGATTTCAATATCGACGATCCGGATCACTACCATCCCGGGATTGACATAGCCTGCGCTGAAGGTACGCCAGTACTAACCACAGCCGCAGGAGTAGTAACCTATGCGGATTTCGACAGTACCTATGGCTACATGGTTGTGATTCGCCACAATGACAGCATCACTACTTTGTACGGTCACAACGATAGTCTTCTGGTTGAGCTTGATCAGAAAGTATCCGCCGGTAGTCGGGTTGCTTTATCCGGCAATACTGGCATATCGACTGCGCCGCATCTGCATTATGAAATAAGAGTAAACAATGAACCTATAGACCCGTTGAAAGAAAAATAAGATGAAGAAAAATGATTTCAGCGACACGGAAGGCCTGATGAACACTATTATTGGCAAAGACACCGTTATTACAGGGACAGTTGATGTTAAGGGAGCGTTGCGAGTTGATGGCTCTGTCAAGGGCAAGATTATCTGCTCGGACTGTGTCACTATTGGCACAACTGGAACTGTTGAAGCAGAGGTTGAATCCAAGACTGCTATCGTAGCTGGTAAAATGCTTGGTAACATTGTCACCTCTGAAAAAGTTGAACTGCAGACTAACTGTGAAATGGACGGCGATCTCCGGACAAAATCACTGGTTATCGAGCAGGGCGCAATTTTCTGTGGTGCGTGCAACATGAAAGACACTAAACCCGACCTTGGTTTTCTTCCACCCGCAGAGAAACCAGAGAAGCTTAAAACACCAGAGAAGGTAGGAGCTTTCAACAAAAATAACAAGAAATAGTAACTATCTACAAACAGTGTGTGGAAAACGCGCCCTAATTGTGAATAACCATCAATCTTATTGTACCACAACGAGATAAGAAACAAGAGAATGGAGCTAAAAGGATTGTTTTCCACATTATGACCCAAGATGTAAGAGTCTGCATATTAGCAAGTTAGGGAAAGTATATACAGCAACAGATTACCATAAGGTAGTCAAATCCCTTTATTTCAGGGGTATTTCGGCGTTCGTAGTCCAAACCTTGTTGGTATATCTTACATAGGTTGAGATTATCAAGGCATAACGAAAATATATTATTACTTTGATTTTTCTACAACTAGCTAAATAGCATTGAATTACATGGATATATCAGCAGTCGTAAGAGTATAAGACTGACAGAAGTACAAATATATTGGCAACGATGTTTGACTATTTTTCGGAGGTAAATAAATGACATCTTCTGATTCACATTCTGATATCAAAGCTGTGGAAAAGCTGAGTCTGGCTCATCAGAAAATCAAGACTGAGATTGGCAAAGTGATAATCGGCCAGGAACAGGTCATCGAGCAGCTATTGATTTCATTATTATCGGCGGGACATTGTCTGCTTGTGGGCGTCCCCGGTCTGGCCAAAACGCTGCTGATATCAACACTCGCTCAAGTGCTCAACCTTAAGTTCAGCCGCATACAGTTCACCCCCGATCTGATGCCGTCCGATATCACCGGAACGGAAATAATTGATGATGACCCTGCCAGTGGCAAGCGAGCTTTTCGCTTTGTCAAGGGACCGGTCTTTGCTAATGTCGTTCTGGCTGATGAAATCAACCGCACGCCCCCCAAGACTCAGGCCGCTTTGCTTCAGGCGATGCAGGAACACGAGGTAACTGCCGGCGGCGAGACATATACTCTGGACGAGCCGTTCTTTGTGCTGGCTACGCAGAACCCGATTGAGCAGGAAGGTACCTACCCGCTTCCGGAAGCGCAACTTGACCGCTTTCTGTTCAATGTATTTGTCAATTAAACTAGCGACATCGAAGAACGGGAAATTGTAAAGTCCACAACGGCGATTCTCGAATATGATCTGAACAATATTCTTAGCGCTGAAGATATCATCGGCTTCCAGAAATTGGTGCGGCGGGTTCCGGTCTCGGATCGTCTGGTCGATTATGCGGTAAG
>Ga0164318_10000814_pt1 | contig 25690 bp, 37 predicted proteins | sample GuaBasSedimGuay9_FD_113734 | JGI IMG/M metagenome (GOLD analysis project Ga0164318, IMG submission 113734) | Subseafloor sediment microbial communities from Guaymas Basin, Gulf of California, Mexico - Guay9, Core 4571-4, 0-3 cm | ecosystem: Environmental > Aquatic > Marine > Hydrothermal vents...
CACAAATTATTGAATATTTGCGATAAATACAGTATACAAACAAATACTCTTAACCCATAAATATTCAATTTATGGATTAGGAGTTCTGAAATTTATGCTTAATCCACCCGAATTTTAAAGTGAACCCAAGTTTGGGTACTTCTAATGCGGGTTAAAAAATAAAAAAAGGGAATAAAATGACAATTTATTCCCTTTTTAATCTTGTTAAGATATTTTATTATTATTCAGATTTTTTTTCCTCTTCTGGATTTTTTTCTTCTTTTTTAGCAGGAGCTTTTGGTTCTTCAGATTTTTTTTCTGCTTTTACCTCCTTTTTAGCTTCTTCTTTTTTTTCTTCAACCTTTGTTTCTGCTTTGGTATCTTCTGCTTTTACTTCTGTAGCAGTTTCTTCAACCTTTGTTTCTGTTGCTTTAACATTAGTTTGAGCTGTTGAAGAAGATGCTTTTTTCGATCTACGTCTTCTTGTTGTTTTAGCTTTTGGTTTAGACGCTTCTAACATATTTTCGTTATAGTCTACTAATTCTATAATGCACATATCTGCATTATCACCAAGACGCTTACCTAATTTTAAAATACGAGTATATCCACCTGGTCTTTCACCAACTTTTACAGCAACCTCTCTAAATAATTCTGAAACGCTGTGTTTATTCTGTAAATAACTAAAAACAACTCTTCTGGAATGAGTGGTGTCTTTCTTAGATTTAGTTATTATTGGTTCTACATACATTCTTAAAGCTTTTGCTTTAGCCACTGTTGTAGTAATACTTTTATTTAAAATTAAAGAAGAAGCCATATTAGCTAACATCGCGTTTCTATGGTTTGCTTTTCTTCCTAAATGATTAAAATTTTTTCTGTGTCTCATCTCTTTTTATTCCTTATCTAATTTATATTTAGAGATATTCATTCCAAAGCTTAAATTTAATGACTCTAAAAGATCTTCTAATTCAGTTAATGATTTTTTACCAAAATTTCTAAATTTCAGCAAGTCAGATTTGTTAAAAGTGCAAAGTTCGCCAAGAGTATCAATATCAGCAGCCTTAAGACAATTTAGTGCTCTAACAGATAAATCTAAATCAACTAATTTAGTTTTTAATAATTGTCTCATATGAAGGACTTCTTCATCAAATTCTTCATTAGCTAATTTTTCTTCTGAATCAAGAGTAATTTTTTCATCAGAGAATAGCATGAAGTGATAAATTAATATCTTAGCAGCTTCTTTTAAAGCTTCTTTTGGCAAAATTGAACCATCGGTTTCAATCTCAAGAATTAATTTTTCATAATCAGTCTTCTGTTCAACACGATAGTTTTCTACTGAATATTTTACGTTCTTAATAGGTGTGTATATCGAATCAATAGCAATAACTCCTATTTCAGCATCTAATTGTTTGTTTTCTTCAGCAGGCACATATCCTCTACCTTTGTTAATGGTTAAATCCATTTGAAGCTTAACATTCGGCTCCATTTTACAAATAACTAAATCTTTATTTATAACTTCAAACCCGTTTAAAAATTTATTTATATCGCCTGCTTTGAAAGTATCTTGATCTGAAATTGTAACAGATACTTTTTCACTTTCGAAATCTTCAATTTGTTTTTTTAAACGTATTTGTTTTAAATTAAGGATTATTTCAGTAACATCTTCTAATACACCATTAACAGTAGAAAACTCATGGTTAATGCCATCTATTTTTACAGATGAAAATGCATATCCTTCTAAAGAAGAAAGAAGAATTCTCCTCAAAGCATTTCCAATTGTTATACCATAACCGGGTTCTAATGGTCGAAATTCAAATCTTCCAACAAATTCGTCAGATTCGATCATTATTACTTTTTCAGGTTTTTGAAAAGCTAATATTGCCATAAGATTATCTAATTTAGCATTCTATTTAGAATACAATTCTACAATTAATTGTTCTTTTATATTTTCAGGTATTTCTGATCTTTCAGGTATATTGATAATTTTTGCTGTCATTGCATTACCATCCCATTCTAACCAAGGATATTTATTATATCTGGCAGAAGTTAAAGATTCTGTAATTACTTCTAATGATTTTGATTTTTCACGAACTCCAACAATATCTCCTACTTTTACACGGTATGATGGAATATTTACTATATCACCATTAACTGTAATGTGTCTATGTGAGACTAATTGTCTTGCTGAATTTCTTGTAGGTGCAATTCCAATACGAAAAACTAAATTATCTAAACGCATTTCTAGAAATTGTAACAATACTTCACCTGTTACACCTTTACTTCTTGATGCTTTTTTAAACAAATTTGAAAACTGTTTTTCTAAAACACCATATGTGTATTTGGCTTTTTGTTTTTCTAGTAATTGTAAACCGTATTCAGATACTTTTCTTCGGCGTTTGTTATTTCCATGTTGTCCCGGAGGATAATTTTTCTTTTCAAATGCTTTGTCATGTCCAAAAATTGGTTCCCCTAACTTTCTGGAAATTTTTGTTTTTGGTCCTCTATACCTTGCCATCTTCTAATATAATAAAATTTAATTACGTTAATTTTAATTTAAACTCTTCTTCTTTTTGGAGGTCTGCAACCGTTATGTGGTAAAGGAGTAACATCAATAATTTCTGTTACTGTTATACCTGCATTATTAATTGTTCTAATTGCAGATTCTCTTCCTGTTCCAGGTCCTTTAACATATACTTTTACTTTTCGCAATCCTAAATCATAAGCTACTTTTGAGCATTCAGTTGCCGCAATTTGTGCTGCATAAGGAGTGTTCTTTTTCGAGCCTCTAAATCCCATCTTTCCAGCTGATGATGCAGAAATTACTTGACCATCACTATTAGTAAGAGAAATTATAATATTATTAAAAGAAGCATGAATATGGGCTTGACCAACAGCTTCAACTTTTACTTTTCTTTTCTTTACTGTTCTCGACTTTTGTGCCATAATTGTTAATTATTATTTGGTTGCTTTCTTTTTATTTGCGATTGTTTTTTTCTTACCTTTTCTTGTTCTAGCATTATTTCGAGTATGTTGTCCTCTTACAGGTAAGCCAATACGGTGTCTAATACCTCTATAACAACCAATGTCCATTAAACGTTTTATATTTAATTGAACCTCAGAACGCAATTCGCCTTCTAGTTTATACTCTTCATTAAGCACTTTCCTGATGTTCGCAATGTTCTCATCAGTCCAATCCTTAACTTTGATATTTGTATCAACACCGGCTTTTTCGAGTACTGTAATAGCTCTGCTACGACCGATACCGTATATATAGGTTAAACCTATTTCTCCTCTTTTATTTTTTGGTAAATCAACACCAACTATTCTTGCCATAAACTAATTAAAATTTAAAGTTTGCAAAGTTATAAAAATTATCCTTGTCTTTGTTTAAATTTAGGATTTTTTTTATTAATAACATATAAACGTCCATTCCTTCGTACTAATTTACAATCTGCCGAACGCTTTTTTACAGAAGCTCTTACTTTCATTTTTCTATAATTTTATTTATTTTTTATATCTAAATGTTATTCGTCCTTTTGTTAAATCATATGGCGACATCTCAACTTTTACTCTATCTCCTGGAAGAATCTTAATGTAATGCATTCTCATTTTCCCTGAGATATGAGCAATAATAACATGACCGTTTTCTAATTCTACTCTAAACATTGCATTTGACAATGCTTCAATAATTGTTCCGTCTTGTTCTATTGAGGGTTGTTTAGCCATACTTTTTATAATTTAATTCGTATTTATTTTTTTACATTCCTGAAACAGCCTTACTTCTTCCTGAAATTCTACCCGATTTCATTAATCCATCATAATGACGCATTAATAAATGGCTTTCAATTTGCTGTAATGTATCTAGAACAACTCCAACTAAAATAAGTAAAGAAGTTCCTCCATAAAAATGTGCAAATTGGTTATTAACTCCTAATATCATTGCAAATGCTGGCATAATAGCAATCAATGCTAAGAAAACAGAACCCGGAAGAGTAATTTTAGACATAATATCATCTAAAAAATCTCTAGTTTTTCTTCCTGGTTTAACACCAGGAATAAAACCTCCGTTCTTTTTCATATCCTCTGCCATTTGCGTTGGATTGATTGTTATTGCAGTGTAGAAATATGTAAACAAAATTACTAATACTGCAAATGTAAAGTTATACCAAAATCCTGTGTAATTTGAAAATGCTGCTGCAAAACCGCTTAAAGATTCTGAATCTGCAAATCCAACTGCTACAACAGGCACAAACATTATTGCTTGAGCAAATATAATAGGCATAACACCGGCAGCATTAACTTTTAATGGAATATACTGACGAACTCCTCCATATTGTTTGTTTCCAACAATGCGTTTTGCATATTGAACAGGAATTTTTCTTGTTCCTTGAACTAATAGTATTGTTATTAAAACTACAATAGCAAGGAAAATTATTTCTACAAGAAACATAACCAATCCACCACCTGCTTCTTCAACTCTTGATAAAAATTCAGCAACAAATGCAAAAGGTAATCTTGCAATAATACCAATCATAATTATTATAGATATTCCATTACCTACACCTTTGTCTGTTATTCGTTCACCTAGCCACATAACGAACATTGTTCCAGTTGCAAGAATTATTACCGATGAAATAGTAAAGAATGTTCCATTAGTAATAAATGCAGATCCAGGTAGTTGATTATGTAGATTAGCTAAATAACTTGGTGCTTGAAAAAGCAAAATAAGAAGAGTTAAATAACGAGTAATCTGATTTATTTTTCTTCTACCACTTTCACCTTCATGTTGAAGTCTTTGAAAGTAAGGAATAGCCATTCCAAGTAATTGTATAACAATAGATGCAGATATATAAGGCATAATACCCAGTGCAAATATTGAAGCATTAGAAAAGGCTCCTCCCGAAAACATATCTAACAATCCCATAACACCCCCAGAAGTTTGTTGACGTAAAGCATCAATCTGTGATGGATCAATACCAGGTAAAACAACACGTGTTCCTAATCTGTATACTAATAATAAACCAAGCGTTGTTAAGATTCTTTTTCTTAAATCTTCAATCTTCCATATATTTTGGATTGTTTCAATAAATTTTTTCACGGGTATAATATTTTATCTATTCTATTTTAAATTTCGAAATATTCTTAGAAATTTTTAATTGTTATTGTAAAAAAATAAAAAGTTATTAAATAACTTCGGCTTTCCCTCCTGCTGCTTCAATAGCATCAACGGCTGTTTTTGAAAATGCATGAGCTTTTACTTCTAATTTGGCTGTTAATTTACCATTCCCTAATATCTTAACTAAGTCGTTTTTAGAAGCTAAACCGTGTTTGTTTAATACTTCAGTGTCAATATTTGTTAGCTTATATTTTTCGGCTAATACTTGTAATTTTTCAACATTAACAGCTTTATATTCTTTTCTGTTAATATTTTTAAAGCCAAATTTAGGCACTACTCTTTGTAAAGGCATTTGACCTCCTTCAAAACCGATTTTCTTAGAGTAACCGGATCTTGATTTTGCTCCATTCATACCTCTTGCAGAAGTACCACCATTAGTTGAACCTTGACCACGACCTAAACGTTTTCCTTTTTTTACTGAACCTTTTGCCGGTTTTAAATTACTTAAATCCATAATTAAAAAATAATTTTATATTTAAATTTCTTCTGAAGAAATTAAATGTTTAACTTTATTAATCATTCCTAAAACTTGTGGTGTAGCTTCAACTTCAACTGATGAATTTAATTTTTTAAATCCTAAAGCTTTTAAAGTTCTTTTTTGTCTTTCAGTACTACCTATTTTGCTTTTAATATGAGTAATTTTCAATTTAGTCATTGTTGTAAATTTTTTAACCATTAAAAACTTTATTGAGATCAACGCCTCTTTCGTAAGCAATAGCATTGGCATCTCTTAACTGTAATAAAGCTGCAATAGTAGCTTTAACTACATTGTGATTATTAGAAGATCCTTTTGATTTAGCAAGAACATCTTTTACACCAACGCTTTCAAGTACTGCTCTCATGGCACCACCTGCTTTCACTCCTGTACCGGGAGAAGCAGGTTTAATAAGAACCTGTGCTCCACCAAATCTGGCAGTTTGTTCATGAGGAATTGTTCCTTTGTGTATAGGTATTTTAACTAAATTTTTTTTTGCATCTTCAACACCTTTTGAAATTGCAGTTGTTACTTCACCAGCTTTTCCCAAGCCATAACCAACAACTCCATTTTCATTACCTACTACAACAATAGCTGAGAAACTGAAAGTTCGACCACCTTTTGTAACTTTTGTTACGCGGTTAATTCCAACTAATCTATCTTTTAAATCTAAATCTGTAGTTTTAATATTTCTAATACTTGACATAATAATTTAAAATTTAAGTCCTGCTTTTCTTGCTTCTTCAGCTAAAGCTTTTACTCTACCATGATATAAATATCCATTTCTATCGAATACTACTGTCGTAATTCCTTTTTCAATAGCTTTTTCCGCAATTAATTTTCCAACTAAGCCAGCTTGTTCAATTTTAGTAATATTTTTCTTTTCTGCTATTTCTTTATTAAGAGATGAAGCTGAAAGTAAAGTATTTTCAGAAATATCATCAATTAATTGAACATAAATACCTTTATTACTTCTGAATACACTCATACGAGGTTCAGCTGGTGAGCCAGTAACATGTTTACGAACTCGATGTTTAATTCTTATTCTTCTCTGTTGTTTAGATAAAGACATAATAATATAATTTTAATTATACACTAGCTGCAGCTTTACCTGCTTTTCTGCGTAATTGTTCACCCACATATTTTATACCTTTTCCTTTGTAAGGTTCTGGTTTTCTAAATGATCTAATTTTTGCTGCAACGTGACCAATCAATTGTTTATCAACACTTTTTAATTGAATAATTGGATTGCTTCTACGTTCTGCTTGAACATGAACTGTAACTTCTGGAGGTAACTCAAAATATATATTATGAGAATATCCTAAGCTTAATTCTAAAATTTGTCCTTTAGCTTCTGCTTTATAACCAACACCTACAAGTTCCTGTTCAATTGTGTATCCTTTAGACACACCATAAACCATGTTGTTAATCAAAGATCTGTATAAACCATGTAATGATCTATGTCTTTTTTGGTCTGATGGTCTATTAACTATGACATTATTATCTTCTATACTGACTTTAATATCTTTATCTACCTTTTGTTCTAATTCACCTAAAGGTCCTTTTACAACAACTAAATCATCTTTAATTGTTACAGTAACTCCTTCGGGAATAACTATGGGTAACTTTCCAATTCGTGACATTCTATAAACTTTTATTTAGTATACGTAACATAAAACTTCGCCTCCAATATGTTGAGCTCTAGCTTCTTTATCTGTAAGAACACCTTTTGATGTAGATATTACAGCTATACCTAAGCCATTAATAACTCTAGGTAATTCTTTAAAGCCAACATATTTTCTCAAACCCGGTCTACTAATTCTTTGTAATTTCTTGATCACCGGTTGTTTAGTGTCAGGATTATATTTCAGAGCAATTTTAATTGTTCCTTGGACATCATTTTCTTCAAATTTATAGTTAAGGATATAACCTTTATCATGAAGGATTTTAGTTATACCTTTTTTAATATTTGAAGCTGGTATTTCTACCACTTTATGTCTTGCAAGTTGTGCATTTCTAACTCTTGTTAGTAAATCTGCTATTGGATCAGTCATTTTTTCCTATTTTATTTAAATTACCAACTAGCTTTTTTAACCCCAGGGATTAGTCCTTTTAGAGCCATTTCTCTAAAAGTTATTCTACTAATTCCAAATTGTCTTAAATAACCTTTTGGTCTACCTGTTAATTTACATCTATTATGAAGGCGCACAGGAGATGCATTTTTGGGCAATTTACTTAACCCTACATAATCACCTTCTGCTTTTAATTTAGCTCTTTTTTCAGCATATTTATTTACTAATTTTTGACGCTTCACTTCGCGAGCTTTCATTGATTCTTTAGCCATATCTTAATTCTTTTTAAAAGGTAATCCAAATTCTCTTAATAATGCATAACCTTCTTCATCTGTTTTAGCAGATGTAACAAAAGTTATATTCATACCTAAAATTGAATTAATTTTGTCTACTTCAATTTCAGGGAAAATAATTTGTTCGGTTATACCAAAAGTATAATTTCCTCGTCCATCAAATTTAGGATTAATACCATGAAAATCTCTAATTCGTGGTAATGCAACCCTAATTAGTTTTTCTAAGAATTCATACATTCTCTCACGACGAAGAGTAACCATAACGCCTATAGGCATCTTTTTTCTAAGTTTGAAGTTAGAAATATCTTTTCGTGACAATGTCTGAACAGCTTTTTGACCTGCAATTGCTGACATTTCAGCACTTGCAATGTCAATAAGTTTCTTATCAGCTATAGCTTTTCCTACACCTTGATTAATAATAATTTTTTCTAATTTAGGAACTTGCATTATATTTTTGTAACTAAATTCCTTCATTAGTGCAGGCACTATTTCTGCTGAATATTTTATTTGTAGTTCTGGAGTATATTTCATTATTTAATCTCCTCCCCTGATTTTTTTGAGTAACGAACTAATTTGTTTTTACTATTTAATTTTCTTCCAATACGTGTTGGTTTTCCCGATGCAGGGTCAATATTTAATAAATTAGAAACATGAACTGCAGCTTCTTTTTTAATAATACCTCCCTCAGGACTTGCAGCGTTTGGTTTAGTATGTTTTGATACCATATTAACACCTTCTACAATAGCACGTTGTTTTTCAATAAAAACTTGAAGAACTTTTCCTTTTTGTCCTTTATACTCACCAGCTATAACAATAACGGTATCTCCTTTTTTTATGTGTAATTTCTTTTGCATAATTAACAATTTACAAATTTATAACACTTCGGGTGCTAATGATATAATTTTCATATAATTTTCGCGCAATTCTCTACCAACAGGGCCAAAAATACGTGTGCCTCGTAATTCACCAGCTGCATTAAGTAAAACAACAGCATTATCATCAAATCTAATGTATGAACCATCTGCTCTTCTATACTCTTTTCTTGTGCGAACCACAACTGCTTTTGTTACTGTACCTTTTTTAACTTCACTTGATGGAACAGCACTTTTTACAGTTACAACAATATTATCGCCTACACTTGCGTAATTTTTACCACTGCCACCAAGAACGTTAATACAAAGTACTTCTTTTGCTCCGCTGTTATCAGCAACTAATAACCTGCTTTCTGTTTGTATCATGATTATTTAACTCTTTCAATAATTTCTACTAATCTCCAATTCTTAGATTTACTTAATGGACGTGTTTCCATTATTTTAACAGTATCTCCAATATTACATGTATCTTTTTCATCGTGTGCTACTAATTTAGTAGTTTTATTAATGAATTTACCGTATATTGGGTGTCTTTCTCTTCTTCTAACAGCAACTACTATGGATTTTTCCATTTTATTGCTAACAACAACTCCTATTCTTTCTTTTCTCAGATTACGTTTTTCCATTACAAAAATTATTTGTCTTTATTCTCATTTATCTTTCTAATTCTCAACTCAGTTTTTAATCTGGCAATATCTCTGCGAGATTGTACTATCTGATGAGGATTATCTAATGGTGAAATCGCATGATTTAATCTTTGACGGACTAGCATTAATTGCCCATCATCAATTCTTTCAATAATTTCGGAAGTTGTTAATTGTTTAATCTCTGAAGTTTTCATTTTAATTAAATTGATGATTCGACAAAATCTCTTCTAACAACAAATTTAGTTTTTACCGGTAATTTTTGAGCAGCTAATCTTAATGCTTCTTTAGCAATTTCATAAGATACTCCTTCTGCTTCAATTAGCATTCTACCCGGTGTAATTGGTGCAACAAATGCTTCTGGGGCACCTTTACCTTTACCCATTCTAACTTCAGCAGGTTTTTTTGTTATCGGTTTATCAGGAAAAACTCTAATCCAAATTTGACCTCGTCTTTCCATACGTCTTGTAACAGCAACCCTGGCAGCTTCAATTTGGCGACCGGTTAACCAGCATTCTTCTAAAGTTTTTATACCAAAAGATCCGTAAGCTAATTGATTACCTCTTTGTGCATTTCCCTTCATTCTGCCTTTTTGCTGCTTTCTGAATTTTGTTTTCTTTGGTTGTAACATATTTGCAAAATATTAAAAGCTATTTTCTTCTTTTCTTTTTAAAATCTGGTCTTGTACTTTTTTGACCTATGTTTGGAGATAAATCTCTTTTGCCATATACTTCACCACGACAAATCCATACTTTAACTCCAACTTTTCCTACCTTTGTACTTGCTTCAACAAGTGCATAGTCAATATCAGCCCTTAAGGTATGTAAGGGTGTACGTCCTTCTTTATACATTTCAGATCTTGCCATTTCAGCTCCACCTAATCTGCCCGAAATCTGTACTTTGATACCTTCTGCACCCATTCTCATAGTAGAAGCTATTGCCATTTTGGTAGCTCGTCGGTAAGAAATCTTACCTTCAATTTGTCTGGCAATATTTTTTCCGACTAGAGATGCATCTAACTCTGGTCGTTTAACTTCAAAGATATTTATTTGGACTTCTTTTTTAGTTATCTTTTTTAGCTCTTCTTTTAGCTTATCAACTTCTTGTCCACCTTTACCAATTATTATACCTGGTCGTGAAGTGTTGACAGTAATAGTAATTAATTTCAAAGTTCTTTCAATAATAATCTTTGAAACACTAGCTTTGGCAAGTCTAACATTAAGATATTTCCTTATCTTATTGTCTTCGACTATTTTATCAGCATAGTTATTACCTCCATACCAATTAGAATCCCATCCTTTAATGATTCCTAATCTATTACCTATTGGATTACATTTCTGTCCCATCTAATTATTCTTTTTTTGTTTCGTTAACAGTACGGCTATCTAAAAATAATGTTACATGATTAGAACGCTTTCTAATCCTGTGAGCTCTACCTTGAGGTGCAGGTCTTAATCTTTTTAAAATTCGTGCACTATCAACATAAACTTCTTTTACATATAAATTAGCATCTTCAATACGTGCTTCTTCATTTTTCTGTTGCCAGTTAGCAATTGCAGACAAGAGAAGTTTTTCAACTTTGCGAGAAGCTTCTTTAGGACTATATTTAAGATAATCTAAAGCTTTATTAACTTCTAAGCCTCTAATCATATCAACGACTAATCTCATTTTTCGAGGTGAAGTAGGACAATTTCTTAGTACTGCAAAGTATTGATTCTTTCTTACCTCTTTTTTTTGTTGGGCTGTTATTCCTTTTCTTTTACTCATTTGTTTAAACTCTAAAAGTAAATATTATCTTTTCTTTCCAGCATGCCCTCTAAAGGTGCGAGTAGGAGAAAATTCCCCTAATTTATGACCAACCATATTTTCTGTAATATAAACAGGAATAAATCTGTTTCCATTATGGACAGCAATGGTAATACCTACAAAATCAGGTGATATCATTGAACTACGTGCCCATGTTTTTACTACTGTTTTTTTACCAGATTCGTTCATTTGAAGAATTTTTTTCTCCAATTTATAATCAATATATGGTCCTTTTTTTAATGATCGACTCATTTTAAATTAGATTAAAATTATTTCTTTCTTCTTTCAACAATATATTTATTAGAAGCTTTCTTCTTATCTCTTGTTTTGTATCCTTTAGCAGGTATTCCGTTTCTTGATCGTGGATGTCCACCAGAAGCTCTACCTTCACCACCACCCATTGGGTGATCAACCGGATTCATAACAACACCTCTAACTCTAGGTCTTCTTCCTAGCCATCTTGATCTACCGGCTTTACCTGATTTTTCAAGTTGATGATCGGAATTAGATACAGTTCCAATAGTAGCTCTACAAGTAGTCAAAACCATACGTGTTTCACCAGAAGGTAATCTTAATATTGCATATTTACCATCACGTGAAGTTAATTGTGCGTATGCACCTGCACTTCTTGCTAATACTGCGCCACCATTTGGTTTCAATTCGATATTATGAATAATTGTTCCTAAAGGAATATCAGAAAGGAACAATGTATTACCTATTTCAGGAACAGCATCTTTTCCTGACATAATTTTTTGTCCTACTTCTAATCCGTTTGGAGCTATAATATATTGTTTAACACCATCAGCATACACAACTAAAGCTATTCTTGCTGTTCTATTAGGGTCGTATTCAATAGATTTAACGGTAGCAGTAATTCCATCACGGTTTCTATAAAAGTCGATTAATCTATATCTTCTTTTATGACCACCACCAATATATCTCATAGTCATTTTTCCCTGTTGATTTCTTCCACCAGATCTTTTAATTGGTGCTAATAAAGATTTTTCAGGGGTAGTTTTAGTAACGTATTCAAAGTTACTAGCTACTTTATGTCTTTGTCCCGGGGTTACGGGTTTTAATTTACGTACAGCCATCTTAATTAAATATTGCTATAAAAATCAATCTTATCTCCTTCAACTAGTGTAACTATCGCTTTTTTATAAGAACTGGTTTTTCCTGTAATAGCACCAGCTTTTGTAAATCTCGATTTAGTTTTACCACCATAAATCATGGTGTTAATAGAAGAAACATGAACATTATACATTTGTTCGATTGCTCTTTTTATTTGTGTTTTATTTGTCATTTTCCTAACAACGAAACCGTATCTGTTATATTTTTCAGATTCTGTTGTCATTTTCTCACTTATAATTGGCTTCAAAAGTATATTCATTTCTCAACAATTATTTAATTTTCTAATATTTTTTCGATAACACTTATTGAACCTTCTACAAATAATAAAACGGAAGTGTTCATAATTTGATAAGTTGCCAATTCAGAAGCTAAAACTACATTTGTGTTTTTCAAATTTCGAGATGACAAATATATATTTTTATTTGCTTCCGGTAAAACGAAAAGAATTTTTTTATCATTAATTTTCAAATTGCTTTTTACTGATAATAATTCTTTAGTTTTAGGAACGTCAAGATTAAAATCTTCAACAACAAAAATTTTGTTGTCTTTAGCTTTATAAGAAAGCGCTGATTTTCTTGCAATTTTTTTAAGTTTTTTATTTAACTTAAAAGAATAGTTTCTTGGTTGAGGTCCAAAAGCTCTAGCACCACCTACCATAACAGGAGATTTTGCGCTACCTGCACGTGCAGTACCTGTTCCTTTTTGACGTTTTATTTTCTTAGTACTTCTTGTTAAGTCTGAAATTTCTTTTGACTTGTGAGTACCTTGACGTTTATTAGCTAAGAATTGTTTTACATCTAAATAAATAGAATGATCATTAGGTTCAATTGCAAAAATAGAATCTTTGAGCTCAATTTTTTTACCTGTATCTTCGCCTTTTATGTTATATACTGCTACTTCCATTATTTCTCGATAATTAAATATGAACCATTTGCACCAGGTACAGAACCTTTTACTAACAATAAATTATTTTCAGGTATAATTTTAACAACGCGTAGACTAAGTTGTTTAACTTTATCTCCACCAGTTCTACCAGCCATTCTCATTCCTTTAAAAACTCTTGAAGGGTAAGAAGAAGCACCAATTGAACCAGGAGAACGAAGTCTGTTGTGTTGTCCGTGAGTTGCATCATTAACACCTCTAAAATTATAACGTTTTACAACACCTTGAAATCCTTTTCCTTTAGAAATACCAGTTACATCTAACCAAGTATCATCATTAAAGAAATCAACTGTTAAAACATCACCTAATTTTAGTTCTTTTTTGTATCCTGAAAATTCTGCTAATTTTCTTTTAGGAGAAGTATTAGCTTTTTTAAAATGTCCTAATTGAGGTTTGTTTGTATTTTTTTCTTTTTTTTCTTCAAATCCCAATTGAATAGCATCATAACCGTCTTTTTCAACGGTTTTCACTTGTGTTACTACACAAGGTCCAGTTTCAATTACAGTGCATGGAATATTTTTTCCCTCGGCACTAAAAACGGAAGTCATTCCGATTTTTTTTCCTATTAATCCAGCCATTATAAAAGCTTATTTTGGTTATCAAACTTTAATTTCAACTTCAACACCACTTGGAAGTTCTAATTTCATTAAAGCATCAATTGTTTTTGCATTAGAGCTATAGATATCAATTAATCTTTTGTAAGAAGACAACTCGAATTGTTCTCTAGCTTTTTTATTAACAAATGGTGACTTTAACACAGTAAATATTCTCTTGTGAGTTGGTAATGGTATTGGACCACTAATAACTGCGCCAGTACTCTTTACTGTTTTAACAATCTTTTCAGCAGATTTGTCTACTAAATTATGATCGTAAGATTTTAATTTTATTCTAATCTTTTGGCTCATTTTTTAAAAAGATATTTATACTAATTTTGTTTTACCTTTTGCGATATCTACAACCTCTTGAGCAATTTTTGACGGAACTACATCATAATGAGAAAATTCCATTGTTGATGTTGCTCTACCAGATGTTAATGTCCTTAAAACTGTAACATATCCAAATTTTTCTGCAAGAGGAACTTGTGCTTTAATAACACGAACACCAGCTTTTGATTCCATTGCTGTTATTTGTCCTCTTCTTTTATTAAAATCGCCAATAACATCACCCATATATTCTTCGGGAGTTATTACTTCGGCATTCATAATTGGTTCTAATAATACTGGTTTTGCTTTTGCGCAAGCATGTTTGAATGCTTGTTTTGCTGCAATTTCAAAAGAAAGCTGATCAGAATCTACACTATGATATGAACCATCTATTAAAGTAACTTTTAAACTGTCAACAGGATATCCTGCAAGAGCGCCGTTAGTCATTGCCTCAAGGAAACCTTTTTCAACAGAAGGTATATATTCTTTAGGAATATTTCCTCCTTTTACGTTATTAATAAATTGTAATCCTTTTTCGCCTTCATCAACAGGAGATACTTCAACAATAATATCGGCAAATTTTCCTCTACCTCCACTTTGTTTTTTAAATGTTTCTCTGTGTTTAACAGTTGCTGTAATAGCTTCTTTATATGCTACTTGAGGAGCTCCTTGGTTACACTCTACTTTAAATTCTCGTCTTAAACGATCAACTAAAATTTCGAGATGTAATTCTCCCATTCCACTAATAATTGTTTGACCTGAAGATTCATCAGTTCTAACAGTAAAAGTAGGATCTTCTTCGGCTAATTTAGCTAAAGCAATATCAAGTTTATCAAGATCGGCAACAGTCTTTGGTTCAATTGCAACTCCAATAACTGGATCCGGGAATGTCATTGTTTCGAGCAAAATAGGATGTTTTGCATCGCATAATGTATCTCCGGTTCGGATATTTTTAAAACCAACTGCAGCACAAATATCACCAGCAAAAATTTCTTCTTTTGGATTTTGCTTATTAGCATGCATTTGATATATGCGTGAAATTCTCTCTCGTTTTCCTGTTCTTACATTCAGAACAGATGAACCTGCAGGAAGAACTCCCGAATATATTCTTAAAAAAGCTAATCTTCCAACAAATGGGTCTGTAGCTATTTTAAAAGCAAGTGCTGATAAATATTCTTTATCGTCAGGTTTTCTTTGAATTTCTTTTTTTGTATGAGGCTCAGTACCCGTTACTGCACCAATATCAATTGGACTAGGTAAATAGCAACAAATTGCATCTATAAGACGTTGAATTCCTTTATTTTTGAAAGCGGATCCACACATTACAGGAACAATAGTACGATCAATTGTTGCTTTACGTATAGTTTCTTTCAATTCGTCTTCTGTAATAGAATCTGGGTCGTCAAAAAATCTTTCTAATAATTCGTCATCAGATTCTGCTACTACTTCAACTAATTTTGCTCTCCATTCATCAACATCATCACGCAAATCTTCAGGAACATCAATATATTTATAGTTTGTTCCCATTTCTTCATCATCAATCCAAACAATTGCTTTGTTTTCGATTAAATCAACAACTCCTTTAAATGTATCTTCAACTCCTATAGGAATTTGAATAGGAACAGCGTTTGCGCCTAATTTATCTTTAATTTGATCAACAACGCTAAAAAAATCAGCACCAACACGGTCCATTTTATTAACGAAAGCGATTTTGGGAACGTGATATTTTTCTGCTTGACGCCAAACTGTTTCTGATTGAGGTTCTACACCTGCTACCGCACAAAAAACGGCCACAGCACCATCTAATACTCTTAAGGAACGTTCTACTTCAACAGTAAAATCAACGTGTCCTGGAGTATCAATAATATTTATCTTATATTCTTGATTGTTTTTTTTCCAAAAAGTAGTAGTTGCAGCCGATGTAATGGTAATACCTCTTTCCTGCTCTTGAACCATCCAGTCCATAGTAGCAGCACCATCGTGTGTTTCCCCTATCTTATGTGTAATACCAGTATAATACAGAATTCTTTCTGTAGCAGTGGTTTTTCCGGCATCAATGTGAGCCATAATTCCAATATTCCTAGTATTGCGTAAATCTTTTGCCATTATTCTATCGACTCTTCTATTCTTATGTATGAATTAAAATCTGAAATGAGAGAAAGCTTTATTAGCTTCAGCCATACGGTGTGTATCTTCTTTCTTTTTAAAAGCACCGCCCTCCTCATTATATGCAGCAATAATTTCTGCTGCTAATTTTTCGCTCATTGATTTTCCACTTCTTTTACGTGCAAAACCTATCATTGCTTTTATACTTAACGATAATTTTCTACTATCTCTAATTTGTTGAGGAATTTGAAAAGTTGCACCACCAACACGACGGCTTCTTACTTCAACAGCCGGGGTTACATTTTGCAAAGCTTGCTTCCAGATTTCCAAAGGTGTTTTTTCAATCTTTTCTGTTCTTTTTCCTACTATGTCAAGAGCATCATAAAAAATGTTGTAAGCTAAATTCTTTTTACCCTGCATCATTAAATCATTAATAAAACGAGTTACTAATGTATCTTTAAACTTTGGATCAGGCAATAAAACTCTTGCTTTTGGTTTAGACTTTCTCATTTTAAATTACTATTTTTTCTTAGGTTTTTTTGTTCCATATTTAGAACGTCTTTGAGTACGTCCTTCAACGCCAGAAGTATCTAAAGCACCTCTAATAATGTGATATCTAACACCTGGTAAGTCTTTTACTCTACCACCTCTAATTAAAACAATAGAGTGTTCTTGTAAATTGTGACCTTCTCCAGGTATATATGAATTCACTTCTTTTCCATTTGTCAACCTTACTCTTGCTACTTTTCTCATAGCTGAATTAGGTTTTTTAGGAGTAGTAGTGTAAACACGCACACAAACGCCTCTTCTTTGTGGACAAGCATCTAATGCTGGAGCCTTACTTTTTTTCTCGACTCTTGTCCTCCCTTTTCTTACTAATTGCTGTATTGTTGGCATAAAAAATTAATTATTTTTTTAACAAATTGGTTTGCAAAGGTAAAATATTTTTTTTTAAAACAATAATAAATTTACTTTTTTTTATAATTTACTGAATATTAACACATTTAATTAACATTAGATGACGGAAATTCATTATTTTTTATTCTATTAAAAAGAATTGAAAATATAAAAATAATATTTTATCATAAACGGGTGCAAAAGTAACACATTATTTAACATATGATTTATTAAGTTGCTTATTTTTTTCACTTTTTTTACATCTTTATTATTAATCCTTTATATAATAATACATACAACATTAGAAATAACTATTATTTATTAAAAAACATATTCAAATTTATATCATTACTTGTTAGTTTCTAAATTATTATTAATTTTGAAGCCCATTTTACATATTAAATTAATATATAATTAAAAATAGATATCAACTTTTAAGATAAAAAAAATGAAAATTTACCAACCAAACGAATTAAAAAACATTGCATTAATAGGTAGTGCAGGCTCTGGGAAAACTACACTTGCAGAGTGTATGTTATATGAAGGAGGAGTAATAAGCAGACGTGGAGATATAGATAATAAAAACACTGTGTCTGATTATAATGAAATTGAGCAAGAACAAGGTCGATCAATATTTTCGACTGTTCTTTATACTGAATGGCAGGATAAAAAAATAAATTTTGTTGATACTCCGGGATTAGATGACTTTATTGGCGGTGTTATTTCTACTATTTCTATTGCTGACACAGGATTAATGCTTATAAATGCACAACAAGGTGTAGAAGTTGGGACTGAAATAATTGGCAGACATACAAAAACTTTTAACACCCCATTAATTTTTGCAGTAAATCAATTAGACCACGAGAAAGCTAATTTTGACAAAACTATTGAAGAAGCTAAACAACATTTTGGAAATAAAGTTATAATAGTACAATATCCTGTTAATGTTGGATTAGAATTTAATGCAGTTGTTGATGTATTAAAAATGAAAATGTATAAATGGGGAGCTGATGGAGGTGAACCTGAAATTGTAGATATTCCTGCAGACCAAATGGAAAAAGCAGAAGATTTACATAATACGTTGGTTGAAGCTGCTGCTGAGAATGATGAAAAATTAATGGAGTTGTTTTTTGAAGAAGGTTCATTAAATGAAGATCAAATGAGAGAAGGAATAAAAATAGGAATAACTAAAAGAGAGTTATTTCCTGTTTTCTGTATCTCTGCAAAAAAAGATATGGGTGTGAGACGATTAATGGAATTTATTCTTAATGTATCTCCTTTTGTTTCTGACATGCCTGCTATAAAATCAACAACAGGCGAGGAAATTAAATGTGATCCAAACGGACCTACATCAATATTTATTTTTAAAACTTCTGTTGAACAACATTTGGGTGAGGTTTTATACTTTAAAGTATTATCCGGTGTTGTTGAAGAAGGAATGGATTTGATTAATCAAACAAAAGATTCAAAAGAGAGATTAACTCAATTATATGCGGTTGCCGGAAAAAACAGAGAAAAAATAAATAAATTAGTGGCCGGAGATATTGGAGCAACAGTAAAATTAAAAGATACAAAAACTAACGACACATTAAATTCTAAAAACACTAATTGGGTTGTTCCTCCAATTCAATTTCCTGATCCTAAATACAGAACAGCAATTAAAGCTTGTAACGAAGCTGATGATGAAAAATTAGGTGAGGCTTTAAGTCGCCTTCATGCTATTGATCCAACAATTCTTATTGAATATTCGAAAGAATTAAAGCAAATTATTTTATCTGGTCAAGGTGAATTTCACATGAACACTTTAAAATGGCAGCTTGATAATATTTATAAGATTGATACTGAATTTATGAGCCCTAAAATTCCTTATCGAGAAACAATTACAAAAGTTGCTCATGCTGACTACCGACATAAAAAACAATCGGGTGGCTCTGGTCAATTTGGAGAAGTTCATCTTATTATTGAACCATATAAAGAAGGTATGGAAGATCCTACATTCTATAAATTTGGTGAAAAAGAACAAAAAATTAGTGTAAGAGGTAAAGATGTTCATGATTTGCCGTGGGGCGGTAAATTAGTGTTTTATAATTGTATTGTTGGTGGTTCTATTGATGCTCGTTTTTTACCGGCTATTCTTAAAGGAATAATGGAAAAAATGGAAGAAGGTCCATTAACCGGTTCTTATGCAAGAGACATTAGAGTTATGGTTTATGATGGGAAAATGCACCCTGTGGATTCAAATGAAATTTCATTTAAAATAGCAGGAATGCAAGCTTTCCGTACTGCTTTTAAAAATGCAGGACCTAAAATTCTTGAACCTATTTACTCTGTAGAAGTTTTAGTCCCAAATGATTATATGGGTGATGTGATGAGTGACTTACAAGGAAGAAGAGCAATTATTGAAGGTATGAGTAGTGAAAGCGGATATGAAAAAATTATTGCAAAAGTGCCTCTTGCTGAAATGAATAAGTATTCTACTGCTTTAAGTTCAATTACTTCGGGTAAAGCTATGTATTCAATGAAATTTAGTGATTATGCTGCAGTTCCGGGTGATGTTCAAACAAAATTGCTTGCTGCTTACGAAGCTGAACAAGAAGAAGAAAAGTAATAATAGTTACAAGTTTATAAACTTAGTTTAATGCTTTATAAATTTAATAATTAACTAATTCTTAAAAACCTCAAAGTAAAATACTTTGAGGTTTTTTTATACATTTTTACATTTTTTTGTGTAAACCTATTTTAGGACGAGACAAACACCAAATTTGTTGGTAATTCTTAAGCGTAGAAAAATTATGAGTTTTACGGATTAATTCTTAATATTTTTTGATTCAGCGCCCTGTAATACAATAACAATTTCGCCTTTAACTTTTTTCTCGTTAAAATAATTAATTACCTCAGTTATTGTTCCTCGAACATTTTCTTCATATATTTTGCTAATTTCTCTTGAAACAGAAACTTGTCTCTCGGGACCAAAGAACTCTGAGAATTGTATTAATGTTTTTATTAAACGAAAAGGAGATTCATAAAAAACCATTGTTCTTTTTTCATCAGCCAATTGTTTTAATCGTTTTTGCCGTCCTTTTTTTTGTGGTAAAAATCCTTCGAAACAAAATCGGTCGTTAGGCAGACCTGAATTAACAAGAGCTGGGACAAATGCAGTTGCTCCGGGAAGACATTCTATATCAATATTATTTTCGACGCAAATTCTTACAAGTAAAAAACCGGGGTCTGATATTGCAGGAGTTCCGGCATCGGAAACTAAAGCATAACTTACTCCTGATTGTATTTTTTCAACAATATTATTTGCTGTTTTGTGCTCGTTAAATTTATGGTGCGAAGCCAGTTTGTTTTCAATATTAAAATGTTTTAACAAGACACTTGTTGTTCGTGTGTCTTCTGCCAAAATAACATCAACTTTTTTTAGTACTTCTAAAGCCCTTAGTGTAATATCTCCAAAATTTCCTATTGGAGTTGGCACAACATATAGTTTACTCATAAATAATAATATTTATTGAAATCTTCGACTAATTAATTCAATGAAATTAATATAATATTTGTCGTTTTTATCCCAATCAAAATTTTGATTAATAAATTCAATTGCCATTTCAAACTTGTCAAAAGAATTAAGTGCGTCTATAGTTTTTTTGTATAACAGACTATCACCGTTAAAAAGTATTTTAATAAATTGAATTTTTTCGTTTAAACTAATTATTTTATTGATGTCAGAAACAGGTTTGCCCTGTAGCTTAGTTGCCAAATCTTTAAGTTTATTCTTTTCTGCTATCTTTTCATTAATTGATTTCTGCTTTGTTTTAAAACTATCTGCAATGATATTTTTCTCAGACTTTTTTTTATCGGTTGTTTTTTTATCATCTTTAGCAATTATCTCATTTGGTTCTTCATCCTTAATTTCTTTTTTCTTTTCAATAACTTCCTGCTTTATTTTCTGCGGTTGAACGGTAAAATCTTCAATATTATCGTTTGTTATTTCTTTAGTTCTTTTTACGATAATTTTTTTTGTTTTTTCGCTCTTATCTATATAATCTTTTTTTTTAGTTTTTTCTTCATTCCTGATTTCGGGTTTAACCAAAGTTTCTTGTTTTTCTTCAAAAGTATTTTTAATATTGTTAAACATTAAAAATTTATCGTATAAATTTCGTAATTTTGAGAGAGTAATATCAATATCAATTTGATGAATTTCTGAATTATTATCAAAACTTTTAACTATAATTTCAATTTCTTTAATATCTTTATTGATATTTTTTAATAAATTTTTTTTGTCCATTTAATGTAGGGATAAAGGTTTAATTTTTTGTAAAAATAATTAATAAATACAAATATTAAAATGTTTCTTGAAAACTCCATAAATAACACACAGCGAAAAGGTTGGATTGAAGTAGTAGCCGGCTCAATGTTCTCAGGCAAGACCGAAGAACTTATTCGTAGATTAAAAAGAGCAAAAATTTCTAAACAAAAAGTTGAAATCTTCAAACCTCAAATTGACACACGTTATTCTGAAGATGAAGTTGTTTCACATGATTCGAATGCAATTCGGTCGACACCTGTTTCAAGTCCCATGAATATTTTACTTTTGGTTAATGATATTGATGTAGTTGGAATTGACGAGGCTCAATTTTTTGATATGGGTCTGGTAGAAGTATGTAAAAAACTTGCCGATAGTGGAATAAGAGTAATTGTTGCCGGTTTAGATATGGACTTTCAGGGGAATCCTTTTGGTCCTATTCCTGCTCTTATGGCTACAGCCGAGTATGTTACTAAAGTTCATGCTATTTGTATGCGATGTGGGAATTTGGCACATTTTTCACACCGCTTATCTGATACAGATAAATTAGTATTGTTGGGTGAAAAAAACGAATATGAACCTCTTTGTCGCAATTGTTATAATAAAGCTATAAAAGAACAAAAAAACGAAAATTGATGATTAATAAAGAAATACAAATGAAAGCATCATTTAAAATATTACTTAGTCTTATACTTTTTATTATCTTAAATAACAATCTGATATATGCAGACAGCTCAAAAATTGACAGTTTAGAATCCCAATTAAAAAAGGTTGCTGAAGAAGAACAATTCGAAATATTTCTTCAATTATCTAAAAAATATAGGAATAATTCTTTCAAAAAAAGCTTCTATTATGCACAACAGGCTTTAAAAATTTCAAAAAAAACCGGTAATAAAGAAAACGAAATTGAAGCTTATCGACATATAGGTGCGGCATTCAAAAGTGAAGGGAATTTGGAAGCAACAATAGAACAATTTGAAAAAGCATTAGCAATTGAAAAAGAACTTGATAATCAAAAAGGAGTTGCTGATATTTACAATACAATAGGAGATATTTATAAAGATTTTGACAATTACGACAAAGCACAAATCAATTTTAATAAGGCAATTGAAATTAGTAAAAAAAATGATGACGAAGATGCTGTTTCATTTGCTTTAAATGGAATTGGAACAATTTTTTATAAACAAGGTGATTACAAAAGAGCACTTAGAATGTATGAAAATTCATTACGGAATTACTTAAAGTTAAAAGATTCAGAAGGTATTGCCGCCTCGTATCACAATATTGCTCTAATTCACAAACAATTAGGAGAATATCAAAAGGCACTTGAAAACACCTTCAAATCTTTAGAGATATATGAAAAATTAGAGGATGAACAGGGCATCTCTTTATCATATAGCAATATCGGAACTATATATTATTACCTTGAAAATAACGATAAAGCAATAGAATTTTTTAGAAAAAGTTTGGCAATTGAGGAGAAACTGGGTAATGTTCTAAACATTGCCGGTAAAAACAATAATATTGGGAGTGTTTATACTGAGCAAAAAAAATATAAATTGGCTTTAAATTTTTATAAAAGGTCATTAAAAATATATGAAAAATTTAATATAAAAAATGGTGTTGCAATTATTTCCGATAATATTGGATTATGTTATTTTGGCATGAAACAATACGACAAAGCCCTATTTTATAATAATAAATCGCTAAAAATACAAAAGGAAATTGGGAATAATGAAGGAATAATTTATTCATATAACAATATTGGACAAATTTATTTAAAGAAAGGAGAATTTAACAAGGCTCTTGAATGTTTTAACAAAAGCCTCAAAATGTCGAAAGACTTAAACCTAAAAACTACAATTATTGACAGTTACCGAAATTTTTCTGAATTACATGAAGCAAAAGGAAGTTATAAAAAATCATTAGAATACTACAAAAAATTAACCATTTTAAAAGATTCGTTATTAAACGAAGAATCTCACAAACAAATTGCAGAAATGCAAACAAAATATGAAACAGAAAAAAAACAAGCTGAAATTGAATTGTTATCGAAAGACAAAGCATTAAAAGAAGCAGAAATTAAAAAACAAAAATATATTAAAAACGGATTAATTCTAGGTTCAATATTTATTCTAATTTTTGCATTCTTAACATACAATCGTTTTCTTATTAAGAAACGATCTAATAAATTATTAACTTCTCAAAAGAACGAAATTTTAGAAAAAAACGAAGCGCTTAATCAACAAAAAGAAGAAATTCTCTCTCAACGCGATTTGATTGAAGAAAAAAATAAAAATCTTGAGAAAGCTTTTAATACTATTAAACGAAAAAATAAAAACATTACCGACAGTATTAACTATGCTCAAAAAATACAAAACGCACTATTACCTCCAGAGCATTACCTTAATAATATATTAAATGATTATTTTGTATTGTTTAAACCAAAAGATATTGTAAGTGGTGATTTTTACTGGGTTAGGCAAAACAACAACAGAATAATTGTAGCAGCAGCAGATTGTACCGGACATGGAGTCCCCGGAGCTTTTATGAGTATTCTTGGCACGACTTTCCTTAATGAAATAAGTCATCTTAACTCTAATATTGAGGCAAATGAAATTCTCAACATATTAAGTCAAAACTTAAAAAAAACCTTGCACCAGACAGATGAAAAGTCAGATACGCGTGACGGAATGGATATTGCACTGTATATTATTGATACAGAAAAACAAATCTTGCAATTTTCAGGAGCCTACAATCCTTTATATCTAATAAGAAATAAAGAGTTGTGTCAATATAAAGCAGACAAGATGCCAATTGGATTATCTTACAAAAAAGAAAAACCATTCACAAAACATGAAATAAAATTAGAGAAAGGCGATTCTTTTTATATTTTTTCTGATGGTTATATTGACCAATTTGGTAAAAATAATAAAGAAAAATTTAAAACAAAACGTTTTCAAGAATTACTAATTCGTATTAATGATATGCCAATGAGTAAACAAAAAAATGTTTTAGACAGCATAATTGAAAAATGGCGAGGTGATGTTGAACAAATTGACGATATTCTTGTTTTTGGTGTGAAGATTTAAAAAAAATCAACAACTTTTACTGCAAAATTATCTTATTATGGTAATTATTGCTTAACTTTTCTCAAAATATTTATCTGATAAATAAAAATGCATCAAAAGAAACATTATAATTTAGAAAAATTATTCAATAACGTCCTTTCATACAGACTATTATTTATTATTACTTCAATAGCATATCTTTTATTTCATTATATCTTTAAAGAAATTGACCCAAATTGTTACGATCCTATTTGGGATAGAATTGCTGTAAGCTCTTGTATTTTTATTACATATTTATTATCGTTTTATGTTAAAAGAGTTAAACAAAATTTTTTAACTTTCGTTTACGTATTATCTTACATAATCACTTTTCATTATATATATTTGATGTATATGAATAATATGTCAATCAATTATGCAATTGGTTATTTTACTATTGTACCTTGCACAACGGTTTTGTTTAATAATATAAAATCATTAACCCTATATACTATCCTATCATTCATAGGAATATTATTTATATTCCATTCATTATCTGAACCCATTGTAAATTTTTTAATGTTTATTAGTATTCTAATAACCGTTGATATTATTTTGTTTTTGGTTGTTATTTCCCGAATTTCATTAATTAATAGTTCTAAAACAAATAATTATGAACTTACAAAATCAAATCTTCGTTTAAGTAATGCTATTGAAACAATAAAACTTTATAACTCAAAACTTCAAAAACAAAAAGAACAAATACTAAAACAAAACAATCAAATTAAAGAAAAAAATAAAGACGTTACTGATAGTATAAACTATGCACAAAGAATACAAACAGCTCTATTGCCTTCAAGTTCTTACATTGAGAATATTTTAGATGATTACTTTATATTATATAAACCAAAAGATATAGTAAGCGGTGATTTTTATTGGATTAAACAAATAAATAATTATACTTTATTTGCAGTTGCCGATTGTACCGGACACGGAGTTCCCGGAGCTTTTATGAGTATGCTCG
>Ga0164318_10000815_pt1 | contig 25678 bp, 29 predicted proteins | sample GuaBasSedimGuay9_FD_113734 | JGI IMG/M metagenome (GOLD analysis project Ga0164318, IMG submission 113734) | Subseafloor sediment microbial communities from Guaymas Basin, Gulf of California, Mexico - Guay9, Core 4571-4, 0-3 cm | ecosystem: Environmental > Aquatic > Marine > Hydrothermal vents...
ATGCCGTTGTGTCGAAGTGTTTCCATGAATACCACGCCTAGCTGACTGAGGCTCTCAAAGTTCTCCGTCTATAGAAATCGCAACGAGGTGGTTCTAACAAAAGCATTGCGTTGAAGACCTTCTCACGTGCATTTCAGATTGCTGTTGAAAGAAGCAAAGTGGTGCGGCCGCCGGGATCTTCGTCGCAATGTGGAACTCACAGAGGATATCGAACCCGGGCCACAGGCTTGGAAGGCCTGCATCCTAACCCCTAGACAACGGCCGCAATCATATCCCGGCCAGTGGCCAAGTCACTTCGACGCAGCGATTGGAGCGGATTTAAGCATATTGCTGTGTGGTCAGGCGATGTCCGGCAAGTGGTCGTTTCTCTTGTTGACTGTGCCGAACCTCTTGGCCACAGCGCCAGTCTTCATGGAATATACCCAGAGTATCTCTGCGCACACATGCCATGCCATCATGACCTCAGGGTCAAATGATAGATGATGGTGGAAGAGTTCCCGGACTGATGAGCTGAAGTCACCATGTGGAAACGCGCCAATGCCCACAATCACCGGCACATCTGACGATTGTGGAACAAGGTCAAGCAAATCCGAGATCGATGTGGGCCATCCGTCCTCAACCGCCAAGACTGTGAGTACGTTGTCTTGTTCTGCTGAGAGGCCATCGATAAGGGCAGGGAGTGTGATGTCAACAACTCTCATGAGTGGACTGCCTCGCAGAGGAACACGACCCTTCGCGAGGAGTTGCTCCATCAGACCCACGAACCGCTCGTAGTTTCGGGGCAACCTGATAGTGGGGCTTACCTCGATGATGCGCCCATCTTGGAGATGCAGGTGTACGGACAGGTACCCGCTCTTGCACAGGGGGGTTTCTAGAAGAGACATGAGAGAGAGAAAGGTGATGTCGGGTCGACCACGGCGCGTGTGACTAGGAAGACGCAGCATGGCGGTACCATGATGTGTCTGATCAAGGAGTATGTCACCCGCTGGTTTCTTGCGGCGATAGGCGTACTGCTGAATCTGCTTGACACTTCGAATCTCTCGCGGTATCAACTCTATCGCGCACTCTAGGAGAATCACATGAAGCATCGCTGTGGCCCAGTAGGAGGCTCGATTGGAAGCAATATAAGCAATGTGAGAGAGCAGACTTGAGAAAGAGCCCGCTCAACTGTTCTGCGGAGACCGAGTCCAAAATGGGACGAAGACGAAAACCCAGCCTAAGCGCTCGGAGGATTGCCAAGGAAAGAGTCAATCGGCTGTGGGAGCTGGCATTGGAAACGTCGGTTCACGACCCTGAGAGAACTCGTAGGTATGTAGAGATAGCAAGGAGAGTGTCACGAAGAGTCAGAGAACGCCTACCACGACGTATAGCACGTAGGGTGTGCCGAGGCTGCGGTACGATACTGTTGCCTGGTGTTAACTGCAGAGTACGTGTGAGGAACAATAGACAGACTCATGTCACAGTAACCTGTCTGCGATGCGGAACCATAAGACGTTTTCCGGTCACAAGACAATCTTAATCAGGACTTGGACCGGGCTGCCAGTCACGAGTTGAGCAAGATGAAAGAGCCGGACCTGCGCAGGATTAGCATTGTCTGGCATGAAACTGCGATGATGCAGATTGGGAAGGCGGGAATCACCGATGGGCTTGTGAAGGAGGCCAAGAGGCTGCTCAAGTCACACAAGTACATCAAGGTGCGTGCGCTCCGAAGCTCGAGGGCGAACGCATCAAAAGAGGTACTGTTCAAAGAACTCTGCAGGCAGGCTGGAGCAACACTCGTAGGAGTTAGAGGCAATACTGCAGTCATCTATAAATTGTAGTGCGATCAACACGTTACAACGATAATCTTTTATGCGGACTCCCAAGTTGCGAGTCCAGCCTTCTGAGGTGGGCTGCCCGCGCAGTTGATGTGCGGTGAGCCTTGCTGAATGAACATGGTGACTGACAAATGCCCACAATCTACGACATCCCGGCAAATATCTTCATCCGCCGTCTTGCCCAAGAGCTCAAGACGAGAAAAGAGATTCAGCCACCCGAGTGGGCTCCATTCGTCAAGACTGGCGCTCATAAGGAGAGAGGCCCAGACAATCCAGACTGGTGGTATATTAGGTGTGCCAGCATTCTGAGGAAAGTGTACCTCAGAGGACCAATTGGGACTGAGCGCCTTAGGGTGGAGTACGGTGGACGGAAGAGAAGGGGATGCAAACCGAACAGGTTTTACAAGGGCAGTGGAGCAATTGTCAGAACAGCACTACAACAGCTCGAGCGAGCTGGCTTTGTGAAGCGGCGCGGGAACAAGGGACGAGAGCTGACAGATATCGGCCGGTCTTACTTGGACAAGCTGTCAGCTGTGATCAAACGAGAACTCGAGAAGGCGATTCCTGAACTAAGCAAATACTGAGTCTACTGAGTGGTGAATCGTGTGAGCGAAGATGAGCTTGAGGCAATCCGCCAGCGGAAGCTTGCTGCCCTTAGAGAGCAGGCTCTCCGCCAGCAAGCAGCCGAACAGAGGGCTGCGGAGGCGGAAGCTCAGAAGGAGGCCATCCTCAGGCAGATTCTCACACCAGAGGCGCGTGCGCGACTGACCAATATCAAGATGGTTCGCCCGCAGTTCGCAGAGCAGATTGAACTGCAGCTCATCCAATTGGCCTCGGCAGGAAGACTCAGATCAAAGGTGACGGACGAACAGCTCAAGGCGCTCCTGCAGCAGATACGCGGTAGGGAGCGCGAACCGAAGATCACATTCAGATGAACGAGGTTGCTGCACGAGGTGAAGAGATGGCAAGAAACAAGCCGTTGGGAAAGAAACTGAGGCTGGCAAAAGCCCTCAAGAGCAATAGCAGTGTCCCTACATGGGCAGTCATGAAGACTGGCGGAAAAGTCAGAAGAACACCCGCGCAGCGTCACTGGCGTCAGACAAAACTAAAGCCATAGCCAGGTGTACATAGATGACTCCCGAGGAACAGCCAGAACTTGAGGGTGTTGAGGAGATCTCCGAAACCGAAGAGGTTGAAGAGGCAATAGAGGAAGAGGCCGAAGCGGAAGAGGAAGTCACTGAAGTTCCAACAGAGGCACCTCCTGAGGAAGAGGAGGAGATTGTTGACGAACGGATATACACGGTTCCGCTCCGCAAGGCCTACTGGACTGGTAGTAGATTGCGCAGGGCGAAGAGGGCGGTGAGAATCCTTAGGGAGTTCGTTGAGAGACACATGAAGCCAGAGGAGATTCACATCCAGCCCGAGGTCAACGAGAAGATCTGGTCGAGGGGAATCCAGAAGCCGCCACGAAGAATCCGAATTCGTGCAACCAAGAACTCGGAGAACCTTGTGCGTGTCTACTTGGCGGAGGGATAGCCTACGACAATCGCCCGAACCGACTTTGAGGGCGATTCGAATGTAGGAGCGTTTGCAATTGCCACAGACCGCTTTGTATTCGTGTCACCAAACATGTCTGAGAAGTCACTAGCCGTAATCAAGAAGACGTTCAACCTTCCGTTGGTCATGTCTACAGTAGCCACATTGGATGCAGTCGGGATTATGTCGTCAGCCAACTCGAATGGTATCATTGTACCATACACTACCACGGACGAGGAATTGGCACAACTCAGGAAGAGCTCGGAGGTCCCCGTGGATTGGATTGATAGCAAGATGACGGCATTGGGAAACATTGTCCTCGCGAATGATAACGGCGCGATATGCCATTCGGAGTTCGACTCAGCTGCCCGACAGAAAATCTCGGATGTCTTGGATGTTGAGGTGGTGCCAGGAACCGTGGCGCGACTTCCAATCGTGGGCTCGAATACAATCGCAACAAACGTGGGAGCCGTTGTTCATCCCCTAGCCACAGAGGAGGAGATGGAGATGATAGCAGAGCTGTTAAAAGTGGACGTTGAGGCTGGAACCGTGAACCGCGGAAGTCCGTACACGAGACTCGGTGTCATTGCGAACACCGATGCGATGATAGTGGGCTCCGAAACAACCGGTGTCGAGTTGGCACATATCTCACAGGTATTGGGACTGGTATAGGTGATGCAGATGAGTTCGAAAGTTTGGCGTGCGAAGGGAGAATATCAGAAGAACAAGAGGCGATTCACATTCAGTAGGGAGCTTCTGGCATTGAATGAGTCACAAGTTCGCGAGAGAATCCTCTCAGAACTTGGCAGCCGTCATCGTGTCAAACGGAGAAACATCGTGATCAGCGAAATTAGAGAGATCAAGCCAGAAGAAGTTCAGAGCCTTGAGTTAAGAAAGATGCTTGGTGTGGAGAGCGTGTGAGATGAGCGCAGAGCAACAGCGTGCCCTGCAACAGCTCTCAGCAGAACAACAGATTGTGTCATCGAACATCGAGCTGATTAAGCAGCGAATGGAACTCACGCAAGCGTACATTCGGGACCAACGAACTGGCCTAAAGACTCTCGAAGAGCTGGAGAGCAGAGCTGCTGGAGAGGAGATTCTACTCCATGTCGGCGGCGGACTCTTGATTGAGGCAAAGATAACAGACCCGAACAAGGTGATCAGGGACATCGGCAGTGGTGTACGCGTGGAGTCCACGCTCACCGAGGCCAAGGAGAAGGCCAGTGAGATAATCAAGCGGCTGGAGGAGCAATACAACAACCTTGCAAAGGAGTTGGAGAAGCTCGGTGCTCACGCTGCAGACGTTGATGCTCGGTTGAGGCAGCTCCTTGCAGATATTCGGTCCGGGGAGAAGTGAAGCCTGTGTTTGAGAAGCTTCGCGGAGCACTTGACACTGCAATCACAAAGGCGACCACAAAGGAACTTAATGAGAAGAATCTTGCCGATGCCGTCTGGCAACTTCAGCTAGTCCTCATCCAGAACGATGTGGCTGTTGAAGTGGCCGAGAGAATATGTGACCTGACCAAGCAGAAGATTCTTGGCAAGAGGACCGGCCGTTTCGAAAATGTAGTCAGACTGTTCAAGAGCGCAATCTACGAGTCCATTCTCGATGTATTGGCACCAGAACATCCTCTCGACGTAATTCAATATGTTGAGAAGAAGAGAGAATCGGGCGAGCCAACAGTAATCATGTTTGTGGGAGTCAATGGAACTGGGAAGACAACGACTCTCGCGAAGATGGCGTATTTGCTAAAGAAAAACGGCTTCTCTGTCGTCGCAGCCGCAGCCGATACGTATCGTGCGGGAAGCATAGAACAGCTGGAGCAGCATGCTAGTCGCCTAGGAATCAGAGTAATAAAGCAGAGCTATGGGGCTGATGCCGCAGCCGTGGCGTACGACACGGTGGCACATGCACGAGCAAAGCGTACTGATGTAGTCCTGATAGATACAGCTGGGAGAATGCAGAGCAACAAGAACCTCTTGGCTGAGATGGCAAAGATTGCACGAGTCGCGGAACCGGATCTCAAGATCTTTGTCGGAGACGCACTCGCAGGAAACGACGCTCTCTCCCAAGCAAAGGAGTTTCACGATGCAATCAGCATTGACGGAGCAATTCTGACGAAGGTGGATGCTGATCCTTCAGGAGGCGCTGCTTTATCAATCGCCTTTGTGACAGGGAGTCCAATAGTCTACGTTGGTGTCGGGCAAGAATATGATGATCTTCAGCCCTTTGACCCTGAGTGGTTTGCCCGGCGGCTGGTTGGCGATTGAGAGCCTGTGCATCTTCATAGATGCACATGGTGAGTTTTATTACACGGTACCTTTCAGTCTGCGTCTAACGACAGTCTGAGAGGTTACCGAGTTGAGTCTACGAGGTAGAAACTTCATTGACCTGTCGCACTTCGAGAGATACGAATTGCGCAGGATACTGGATACAGCACATGATCTGAAGCGTAAGCAGAAGAGAGGAGAGCCGCATGAGCTTCTAAAGGGCAAGTCCCTTGCCATGATTTTCATGAAGTCCTCAACACGGACAAGAGTTTCATTTGAAGTTGGCATGACACAACTTGGCGGCCATGCACTCTATCTTCAGCCTAGTGGAACCCAACTGGGCAGGGGCGAAACAATCGGCGATACGGCGAAGGTGCTGAGCAGGTACTGTGACGCCATCATGGCTAGGGTCTATGGTCACAATGAGGTAGTGGAACTAGCGGAGCATGCCACCGTCCCTGTGATCAACGGTCTCTCGGACTTACTTCACCCCTGTCAGATAATGGCTGACATGATGACGATCGAAGAACACAAGGGTTGTCTCAAGGGACTCAAGATAGCCTATGTGGGCGATTCCAACAACGTGAGCAATTCAATCATGCAGGGCTGCACGATTATGGGAATGAATGTGACAATTGGTTCTCCCAAGGGGTACACGCCAGTCCCGGAGATATTGAAACGCGCAACCGAGCTGAGCGAGCGCTATGACACGGCACTCGAAGTTGTGAATGACCCCTACGAGGCCGTGAAGAATGCAGATGTGATATACACTGATACGTTCTTCAGCATGGGCCAAGAGAGAACGAAAGAAAAGGAAGAGGCGCTGATGCCATTCCAAGTGAATCAGGCACTTGTTGATGCGGCCAAGAAGGATGTCATAGTGATGCATTGCTTGCCGGCCCACAGGGGTGAGGAAATCACAGACGAGGTCATGGACGGACCTCATAGCGTCGTCTTTGATGAGGCTGAGAACAGGCTCCATGCTCAAAAGGCAATCCTCGCATTGATTGTATAGGGGCATAGAGTATGTCCGTAGAGGTCTTCTCAATAGGCAGAGTCAATATCGATGTTTGCCTCGGAGTTGATCGACTACCTGCATCTGAGGAACATCGTATTGCCAAAGATGGATGCATCTCAGCAGGAGGCTCGGCAGCGAACTTTGCTGCACAGATGGCGAGGCTGGGTGTCAAGACCGGCCTTATCAGTTGTATTGGAAACGACCTCTACGGGCAGACTATGCTTAGAGACCTCGGACGAGCTGGCGTTGACACAAGTACTGTACTAGTGCTCGACAAACAGCCAACGGGCATCTTCCTAAGCATCGTTGACGATGCTGGCAAGCGTAACGTCGTGGTTCAACCGGGTGCCAACAAGTTTCTTGAGAAGCACGTTCTCGATGAGAGTCTCCTTGTTCGCGCAAGCACGATACACATGGCTGGCGGGTTCCCGATGATGACGGAGAGAGCCGCCGAGATCGCCACAGTCAACGGGATAGTGTTCTCCTTCGATCCTGGGCGCGCAGCATCGTCGGTAGACTTCAAGAGGGTGCTTCCTCAAACGGATCTGCTATTCATGAACGAACACGAGGTCAAGACCTACGCAGGCATAAATCCCAATGAGAGAGCTCTAAGAAGATTCGCGAAGACGTTTCCAGGAATACTCGTTGTCAAACTGGCTCAGAGAGGAGCGGTTGCAACAGACGGTTTCGAGTTCTGTAAATCAGAGGCTTTCAATGTCAAAGTGGTGGACACGCTAGGTGCGGGGGACGCATTCGCGGCAGGTTTTGTTGCAGCGTGGACACGATGTGAGAAGATAGAGCAGGCGCTTCACATGGCGAATGCTGTTGCTGCTCTGACAATACGAGAGCGTGGAGCACAAAACGGTCAACCGTCGCTCGACGAAACTGCCAAGTTCCTCTCCGACCACGGAATCTCAATAGATAATGTGCTGCGAACTTTCAGGCGAGGCAAGAAAAGAAGGAGATAGTGCAGCCATATTACGTGGGTAGTATTCTACTTTTTGTTGGCAGAACACGTGAGCAATAGCTGTCGGAAGGTGTGACAGATGCATCCGCTCCTAGAAGAGGTTCTTAGCAGCACAGCAAGCACAAGGGGGAACTTGAGTCCTCCGAGGACGGCAAGACGTAGAGGAACAAAGAGCGAAACAACAGATGAGGAACTTGCAGGTCTGCTGGAGTCGGTCACTGCAAGGATACTTGTCGTAGGAGTCGGCGGTGCCGGCAACAATGCGATTACAAGACTGATGGAGGTGGGGGTAGAAGGCGCCGAAACCCTTGCAGTCAATACTGATGCCCAAGACCTATACTACTGCAATGCCCATCACAAGCTGCTCCTCGGCAGGGAATGCTGCGGAGGACTGGGTGCAGGAAATGATCCGGATGTGGGAGAGGCTGCTGCAATCGAAACCTACGATGTGATCAAGGATATAGTTCAAGCAGACCTTGTGTTCATAACTGCCGGTATGGGCGGTGGAACCGGCACTGGGGCAGCACCACTGATTGCAAAGGCTGCACGTGAGAATGGGGCGCTGACCGTGGCGATTGTCTGTCTTCCTTTCGAGGTTGAGGGCGCGACGAGGAAGAAGAATGCCACAAGGGGGCTCAATGCACTCATGGAACACGTCGACACTCTGATTGCCATTCCGAACGAGAAGCTGCTAGAAATCGCACCTGACCTGTCACTGTCGGAGGCCTTCATGGTTGCAGATGAGGTATTGGTCAGGGCCGTGAAGGGAATCGCAGAATTGGTTTCTCGCCCGGGCCTAGTGAACCTCGACTTCGCGGATGTCAGAACCACGATGAGAAACGGAGGCGTTTCTATAATCGCGCTCGGCGAGGGACAGGGAGAGAACAGGGCTGAAGAGGCCGTTTATAATGCCCTTCAGAACCCGCTCATTGACGTGTCAATTGAGAATGCAAGAAACATTCTCATAAACGTGAGCGGCAGCGCAGACCTGCAGCTGGCCGAGGCTAAGAGAGTCGTGGAACTGGTCACCGAACAGGTCCATCCTGGAGCAGAGATTATCTACGGGGCGCTGATAGTGCCAGAGCTTGAGGATCGTCTCCGGGTCACAATCATTGCCTCTGGAGTGAGCTCACCGTATGTCTTCGACGCCGGGACAGAGTCTGTCGCCCCCCTAGCTGATGAACTCGGTGAACTGGAACAAGATGAGGGAGAGAGTGGGCACGGTTTCGATGAGCTGGGTATCGCACGTCTATAGCCTCACGCGATGTGGCTACTCAGGAAGTATTAAAAGCGGACTGCCAAGATGCTCAGGCAGTCCTGTAGTCGTGCGCGAGAGCCGCAGGCAGGTTGATACTCATGGGTGTGAGCCAGTTCATCAACGATAGTAGGAGAATCTTAAGGTTGGCCACCAAGCCCTCAAGAAAGGAGCTCTGGATGAGCACTAAGGTCAGCCTTCTCGCCATGGTACTGGTAGGTATGCTTAGCTTTGTGGTCCAAGTAATAATGACCACCGTGACTGGTAACTGGTTTGGCTCATAGATGCGCAAATACGTGGAGCAGAAGGGAGATTGGACAAAATGCCGAAGACTAGCATATTCGCTGTGAGAACTACGATTGGCCAAGAACGTAGTGTGACAGATCTCATAACAACAGCAGTCATAGGCGAACAGGATGTCTGGGAGTGCCCCTTCTGCTCAGAGCAGTTCTCATCAGAGGAGATTACACTTGAGCATATGAAAAAATGCCCAAAAAAGAAGGGTGACGCCAAGCCGAAACTCGTGTCTCGGAACCCATTACTGGGTCGTGTCAAGGCCATTCTTGTACCAGAAACGCTCAGAGGCTATGTCTTCATTGAAACAGAGGAGTATAGAGACGTAGAGATTGCGATATCCGGAGTGCCTCATGTGAGGGGAAGAGTCAGCGGAAAGGTCAGCACTGAAGAGATTGACAGATACCTCGTGCCGAAACCGGCAGCTGAAGGAATCGCAGTTTCTGACATTGTGGAGATAATCTCAGGACCGTTCAAGGGCGAACGGGCACGTGTGACACGAGTGGATGCAGCAAAGGAGGAATTGATTGTCGATCTCATCGACAGCCCCCACACCATACCCATGAGGATACACGCAGACTTCACCAAGCTCGTGGAGAAGGCTCAACGGGAAGAAGCCATGGAAGCTGCCGAAACTGCGGCCGAAGAGGAGGAGGAAGAGGACTCGTTCTGGTCGCGGCAATAGACCAGTGAACACCTGTTGTGCATGCAGTCGGAGCAGTCATGTAAACTGGCCGCCGCTCCACAAGCCTTAAAAAACGACCCGGCGACGAGAGGCCAGTCCCTTAATTTGACATCGACGCATCGACGTCATGTCTGGGGTGAAGAACGATGAACAAGCATGCAGTAGACCGAGCAGGTGATCAATCTACTTCTTACCTGCAGGTCGACCCAACTGGCCTTGTCAAGAACGGGCCGGGAATACTGCATGAGGAGTCGTGATGGTTTTGGGTGACAAGATAACAGTAGAAGCACTAGTAGAGGGCGGCAAGGCATCAGGAGGTCCGCCAATCGGTCCGGCACTTGGTCCGACCGGTGTGAACATCTTCCAAGTGGTCACAAAGATCAACGAGGCCACGCAGCCTTTCGCAGGTCTAAAGGTACCAGTGAAGATCATTGTCGACCAAGACACAAAGGAGTTCGAGGTGGAGGTTGGAGTCCCTCCGACGAGCGCATTGATTCTCAAGGAGATTGGCGCGCCCAAAGGGTCAGGTACGCCCAACACAGACTTTGTGGGCAACCTGACAATCGATCAGTTGAAGGAGATTGCCAAGGCCAAGGCTTCAGAGCTGTCCGCATTGGACATGAAGGCTGCGGTAATGACGATATCAGGCACTTGCGTGTCCATGGGAGTGACCATTGAGGGGAAGCCCGCCAAGGAATTCCAGAGAGAGGTTCGCGAGGGTGTTTGGGACGAACACCTCCAAGAACCACTGAGGGAGGAGTGAGCCAGATGTCGTTCAATATTGATAACATCGAGGCGGCGGTGACTGAGGCTCGGGCCAAGGGAAAGGAACGGAAGATCAAGTTCGAGCAGAGCTTTGATCTGGCGGTGAATTTCCGGAAGAAGGAGCTGGACGTTTCGAAGCCAGAGAACAGGTTCAACCAGGAGGTTCTGCTCCCCCACAAGCTGTACCCCCCGGCCAAGGTCTGCGCCTTTGGGGATGGTGAGTTTGCTGCGAAGGCCAAGGAGGCGGGGGTCAATCGAGTAGTATCGAAGGAGGAGATTCCCAAGATTGCAGAGGAGAAGAAGACGCGGAAGGCGTTGGCCAAGGCGTTCGACTTCTTTATCGCCTCGATAGACTCCATGCCACTGGTTGGTAGATATCTCGGTCAAGTCCTTGGTTCGCGTGGAAAGATGCCCAAGCCGTTCCCACCCCAAGCTGATCTCAAGCCAGTGGTCGATCAGTATCAGCGCACAGTGAGGGTACGGATGCGAAACACACCCACCTTCCATGTGAAGGTCGGCCACGAACGAATGAGTGACCGGGAGATTGCAGAGAACGTGGCGGCAATCCTCGGGTTTGTAGAGAACAAGGGGCAGCTCGACAAGGTCGCAAGTGTGGTGATCAAGACAACCATGGGGCCCTCTGTGAAGGTGTCCTCGTGGAGGTGATAGCTAATGGCAGTTCAAGAGCGCCACATACCACAGTGGAAGATTGAAGAGGTTGACAAGCTGGCAGAGGCCATCAAGAAGAGCAAGATGGTGGGCCTCGTAAATGTGGAGGGAGTGGGTGCCAAGCAGCTGACCAGTATCAGAAACAGTCTGCGAGGAAGCGCCACAATCCGCATGGCCAGAAACACACTCATGATTCGAGCCATCAAGAAATCGGGCGTCAAGGGAATCGAGGAGCTTGCCAATCACGTGCGAGGGCCTGTTGCCTTTGTCTTCAGCGACCAAGACCCCTTCATGCTGGGCAAGTTTCTCAGTGAGAACAAGACATCAGCCCCCGCCAAGGGAGGCCAGATTGCACCAAAAGACATCATAGTCCCAGCAATGAACACAGGTGTTGCGCCCGGTCCGTTCATCAGCGAACTGGCAGCACTTGGCATTCCGTCCCGTGTCAAGGGTGGCGTGATTCACATCACCGAGGACACCGTGGCCGTGAAGGCGGGTGAAGTAATCTCAAACGCCATGGCCCAGATGCTTAGCAGACTTGGGATTGAACCCATGGAGCTTCAACTGAAGCTCGTAGCGGCATATACAGATGGCACGGTTCTCACAAGCGAGAGCCTCGATGTTGACCTTGAGGAGCTATTCCAGCAGGTCATACTCGGGCACCAGTACGCTGTCAATCTCTCAATCAACGCGGGATATCCGACCAGCGATACGATCCCACTGATCATCGCAAAGGCCGATATGGAAGCAAGAACCCTCGCGCTGAATATTGGGTTCTTCGAACCGGACTTGGTTCGGGAGTTCCTTGCGAAGGCGAATGCCGAGGCCTTTGCCTTGGCATCACTATTGGCTGAGAAGAGTCCCGATGCAATACCCTCCGAGGTCCTGAGTCAGGTTCAGGCAGTCGCCGCGGCTCCAGCAGCCGCACCGGCCGACGCCGGCGCAGAGGCGAAGGAAGAGCCTGAGGAGGAAGAGGAGAAGGAAGAAGAAGCAGTAGCAGGCCTCGGTGGCCTGTTCGGGTAAGTAAAGGTGAGGTAAGAGAAATGGAGTACGTATATTCGGCCCTTCTGCTCCACAAGGCAGGCCAGGAGATCAACGAAAAGAACATGGAGGCCGTTCTCACTGCAGCAGGCGTGAAGGCTGACAAGGGCAGGATCAAGGCCCTGCTTGCAGCACTCGAGGGCGTTGATATTGATGAGGCCCTGAAGAGTGCAGCCGCCATGCCAGTGGCAGCCGCTCCCGCCGCAGGTGCGGGCGCCGCCGAGGCAGCTCCTGCAGCCGAAGAGGAGAAGAAGGAAGAGGAAGAAGAGAAGGAAGAGGAGTTCACAGCGGGTCTTGGAAGCCTCTTTGGCTAGACAGAGTGAACTCTTCAAAGAACAAGACTCAATGGGCGGGCGGGTTGCGAGCCTGTCCGCTCGTCATCTCCTATTTTTGATTCATCGAGTGAGTGCCTCGCGGAAAGGTTTATGTCCGGACTGTCGCCGTGAAGACACAAGGGCCCGTTGCCTAGTCTGGACCCGGATGAATCATCGTTCGGGAGAAGAATAGGGCGCTAGCCTTCTAGGGGCGCGTGTATGACACGACCGAGGATAGTTAGAGGTCGCCGGTTCAAATCCGGCCGGGCCCGCCATTCAATTCGTTTGTTTCTGGAATCTCAATGTGCGCGCTAGCCAACTAGGAATCTCGATTCCAAGTGCTGACTCAATCTCGGCAATGCTCTTCCAAGAAACTGCACCCTTGAGTCGTGCTGCTCGCTTGGCACCAATGCCTGGAATGCTCTTCCACTGAGCAAGTGTCGCATTGTGAATTGAGAATGGAAATGGCAGGACACTGACCGACCGTGGACCGTGACTCACAACGAAGACATCAGTCACGCCTGGCATGTTTCGTCCTTGGGGCATATGGCAGAGTAGCGGGTACGAACCGAGTGGCCTAAGGAGCAGTGAGTTGCCCTCCACACGTTCAACGAATGCGGAATGAATCACAGTTCCAAGAGGGGCGACCCGTTGTATCATTGCAATGTCAATCTTGGATCGTATCTCCTGCTTGTGCCGATAGAAGGCCTTACGGCGGATACGTGCGTATCGTGTCCGACCCAAGCGGGTCCCCTCGAAACCAATAACCTGCCGAATGTTAATGCGACGTACCATCAGCCCCTCTTCCAGTAGAGTCTTGAGGAATTCCATATTATACTCCAGAGTTCTGCGGCTCTCTCCAGGCAGGCCGTACAGAAGATTGATTCCCGGAAGAAGATGAGGTAGTTCCCAAGGGGGCGCCTCCGCGCCAACATCGTTGATGATGCGAACAGCCTTGAGCGCCTCTTCTGCATCGACCTTGAGATTGTTCCTTCGCTTGACTTCAGAATCGAGAGACTCGACTCCAAACGCCGCGACATCACCCACTGTGTGATACTTCATGATGATACGGGCTACTTGGCGGCTCTCAGCAGGATGATGAGCGACTGTACCAGGATTGACGTTGTCAATGTGAAGAGCAAGGGGATAGGGCGCTACGTGTCGAACCCTAGAAAACAGGTCCTCTATTGCCTCAGGATTGGGGGACGGAAACTCCTCCAGCCCAATCTCTGTAGATCCATACGTGAACATGTCGGCCTGACGACCAAGGCGAAATGCACGCACACCGATAGTGTAGAGTGCCTCGACCTCCCGTGCGATGTCATTGGAGTCCCGCATCTGCGGCATTCCGTAGCTGGGCTCTACACAGAAGGAACAACCACCTGTGATAAACCGCGGGCACCCCCGGTACGTTTCAATCTCGCAGATCAGGTGTTTACGCTGATAGCCTGGATGCTGTGTCACTATGCGTGCCCCGCGAACTGCATACTTCTCAATCTCAGTCATATTCTCACGCATGATGTCGCTGGGCACTGACTCCAAGTCGCCACTGAGGATGACATCGCGCATGAAGATCTCTGCATCACCACTCACAATGTAGTCAAACGGAGGAGAGAGCACCTCAGAACTGAGGGATATCTTGCCACCCTCTAGCCCACAACCGAATCGGGCCCACGGACCCACCAATAGTTTCGGGATGTGTGAGATACACTCATGTGAAAACAGCTGTCGTGCCTCACGAATAGAGATTGGGGTGCCCCCAAGGTACTTACCAGGAACTATCATGCCAGCAATTAGGAGAAGAAGATCGGCTGTTGACCACAGGTTCCACGCTGCGTCGAAGCTGGTCCGTACTTGATCAATCGTCTGATACAGTACCTCGGTCCTTGGAGAATGTGTCCATATCGCGCCGGCTATGTACCTGGGATAGATACTGATATACGGAGGAACACCCAAACATGTAGGCTCATCAACATAGCCGTCGACTATGATGACACGCTTCAGTCACTTCCACTCCTTGAAACTGTCGTAGCCTCTCATGGTGACCGGAACGGCACCTGCAGGACTCAGCCATGTGACCCCCGAGCCCTCCCGCACCCGGCCAATACGCTGCAGTCCAAAGGTGCTGGCTCGGGCAATCTCGCGGGCCACCTCCCAATGCTTCTCGGGGATTGTGACGACAAGTGCAAACTCTTCGCCGCCAGCCATCACAAGGTCCATCAAATCAATCCCGTGTTTCTCAGCGAACTCCCGAACACCGCCGGCGGCGGGAATCCTCTCGAGTTCGAACGCCACATTGCTATGCGCAGCCATCGTGTTAAGTGTGATTCCAAGGCCGTCGCTACAGTCCATGGCAGAAGTCACTGCCCTCTGAGCCGCAAGGAGGCGTACCAGATTAAAGTCAATCACCGGCTTGTAGGCGGCAATCAGGGCTCTTTGAGAGAGTGAGCCGTGTACCTCAAGACCTTCCAGAAGCATCTTGAAGGCAACTGATGTCAGCCCGAATCTGCCGCTGACTGCGATTATGTCACCCGGACGTGCACCAGCACGAGGGACTATCTCATCAGGATGGGCTGTGCCGAGGGCCACACCAGTCAACACAACATCATCGCTGGTTCCTACGTCCCCTCCCACAAACTCCACATCATTCTTAATACAGTACTGCGACAGACCACGCACAATCTCCTCTGCGGAGTCCGCAGGATAGTCGCTAGGCACAGCCAGCGAGAGCATCATCGCTCTTGGACGGACACCCTTCGCGACAATGTCGCTCAGTGTCATGACTGCTAGTTTCCGGCCCATCTGTGCTTCGGACATCCCCGGTAGTCGATCCGTTGATGCAACAAATGTGTCCACATTGATGACAATGTGTGTGGAATCGTCGATGGGAATATCACAGGCATCCTCATCCCAGCCCAGTCTTGAGCCTTGGGGTATCCGGACGAAACCCGAGATTCTCTCAAGGAATGCGCGCTCACCAAGCTTACCCGTCTTCATGTCTGTTCAGTCGCCTTGAACCGTCGCCCATCATAAAGTTTTATAACTGAGACCACTCGCTCAGCCCAGAAACGAGCCTCGGTGGCCTAGTGGTTAGGGCATCTGCCTCGTAAGCAGAGGATCGCGGGTTCGAACTCATCTGTGAGTGTCACAGACGAAGAAACTCCCGCCCGGGGCTCCATTCAATTTCTTCTTGATGGATAGTTACTACGAGTGTGACACCGCGCAAGACTGCGGAATTGTGCAGTCTTCCATAATGTTAAGTGCGCTCGTGAAGGGGCTCTATAGATACGAGGTGATATGAGAAAATGTTTAGACGCAGCCAAAAGAAGAACAAGAGAGCTGCACGCAGGAGATCACTCCCACCTTTCGAGTGGTACGCAGCGGCCACCAGATAGAGTGGCGCTAACCTGCAACAGTCCATTTCGTTGTCTGGGAGCAACCTGACAACATTGAAACAAGAGAGGAATACTACGGCTTGTGACGGCGAGAGCCAAGCGTTCGAAATCTTGAATAGGTTCCGACATCTTTAAGTGGCTCAGCCCGCCGTCACTTGCTGAAACACATCTGGCACTTCGCCAGAACTTGCGCGGAGGTTGCCAAGCCAGGTCAAAGATGTGAGATGGGAGAACACTCCCAACGCTCATGTCAACTGCAGGCGCTAGGTTGAGGGCCTAGTCCCGCAGGGGTTCGCGAGTTCAAATCTCGCCCTCCGCACCACTTCTCATTCTCCCAATTCCCATCATTCCTGCTTAGGTGAGGTCTGACTACGAGCAATGGCAATGTATAAACGGCGACCTAGTTCCAACCCCCAGTGAATAGCAGGTAGGTGCCAGTTGTTGGTTTTACTCAAGATAGGCATTATCGGAATCGGAAATATGGGGCGAATCCATGCCCGAATTCTCAGCAGCATGGGGTTGCTGTCGGCAATTGCAGACACGGACTTCTCACGGGCAGAGTCCGTTGCCAAGACGTACGGTGCGAACCCCTTCGATAGCTATGAAGCGATGTTGGATGAGATGGACTTAGATGGTGTTGTCATATCGACACCCACGCGCACACATGCAAGAATAGCTCAAGCAATTGCTGAGAACTACGATAGTGTGAGGGGGATTCTGATTGAGAAGCCTCTTGCAAGTACGCTTGATGACGCGATTCGTGTGGCAAGAACCCTACAGCAGAGAGAGATTGTGGCCATCGTATCGCACTCTGAGATCTATAATCCAGTTGTTAAGAGAACATTGTCGCTGATACATGAGGGTGCTGTTGGCGAGATAAGATCCGTCATTCATGATAGAAGAGGATTTGTTCAGCCTGCAAGAATCCCGTCACTGGGCGATGTGTTGGAGGACATTGGAGTTCACGACTTTGATATCATGGCGAGACTGAGCCATGGTCCCGCACGCCTCTACGCACAGTGCAATACGTCAGAAGGAGTCTACAACGCCGCCACAGTCATCGTCAAGTTTGATAGTGGTACGGAACATGTGTTTCATCTCTCAAGACAGTACGTCGGGCGCAGACGTTCGATGGACGTTTCAGGTACGAAAGGTACCCTCTTCATCGACCTCTTCGGCCAGATAATACGCGTTCAGGATCTGGACGAGGAGCCGCTGGCAGACGGCCGGGCAATACGGCTGCCTGAGCGAGGCGCAACGATAAAGGTCTATGGAGAGCCGGTCCAAGAGGTGCTGAATGACTTTGTACGTTGTATTCAAAGTGGGGAGAGGCCTCGCGTCAACCTTGATGATGGAATCTCAGCCCTAAAGATTGTCGAGGCAGCCAGACAGAGCGCAAGAACTGGGAAGATTGTTGACATAGAGATATAGAGTCAGGATGTCACTGCAGCCAGCAGGTAGCTCCGGTACGCCTCCGTGATTCGCACACCTACAAACAGACCCGGGTCCAATCTATCGTGCACTATAATCGAATTGTAGTACTGATCTCGACAGAGCGTGCCACCTCGAGGGGCTGGACCAGTAACGAGGACAGGACCAGACCAGCCAACCCACTGTCGATGTTCATCCAGAATCATCTCGTTGACCATTTGGGAGAGCCGCCTGCTTCTGTCCTTCTTGACAGATGTGGCCACTTTGTGGCGTGAGCGGGACGCCTTTGTTCCTGGGCGATCACCATACTTTGAGATGTTCACCACCTGCGGACGAACATCCCGAATGACACGCAATGTCGCATCGAAGTCGTCATCAGACTCGCCAGGAAACCCTACGATTATGTCAGTCGCTATGGTCGCACGTGGAAACATGGACCTAATGGTGTCCACAACATGTTTCCACTCATCGACCGTGTAGCGGCGGGCCATGGCCCTGAGGATCGCATCGCTACCCGACTGAAGGGGCATGTGAAAGAACTTGAAGAAGTGGTCGGATCTCATTACCTTAAGCAATTCATCGAGAGAGTCGGCTATGAGATTCGAGTTGAACATTCCGAGCCTGAAGCGATGCTTGCCCTCAATTGTATCAAGGGCAGTCAGAAGCTCCACTAGAGATTCGCCAGTGTCATGACCGAATGCTGCTGTATCTTGGGCTGTCAGACGTATCTCGCGATATCCAGTATGAACTGCTCTCCTAACGACTGATATAATCTCCTCAATTGTGTAGCTCCGCAGGACACTCCTTGCAAGTCGAACTGCACAGTAGGTACAGCTTCCAAGACAACCCTCACAAATGGGGACTGTACAGACTACCGTATCCGGAGGACCCTCGAAAAACCGTAGCTTTGAGGTCAAATCCGATTTCAGATGAACAATGCCCCGCTCGCCCCTCACGACTCGTTCGACAATGTTTCCCAATGTGTCAATCGACTGCGGACCGAGAATAGCGGCGAAGTTGGGGATTGCGTCAACCACCCGATTGAATGATATCTTCGGCAGACATCCAGTCACTATGACCGGCCTTTGCAGAGCAGCCAGCTCTGTCAGGCGATACACTATTCGATCCTCCGTGGGCTCCTTGACACCGCATGTGTTTATGATGATGAGGTCTGCAGCATCGATTTGTTGTACTCGTCTAGCCCCTAGCAGATGGAGCCTTCCAACAATCATGTCGGAGTCTGCGGCGTTGAGCGAACAGCCGTAAGTTTCCAAATAGAATCTCATCATAGTTCCCAACCAGTCATCCGCCTTGAACATGGGGCAGTAGGGCAAGCTCGTCACCATCGTGGACTCGTGTTTCCAGCCCATCGAGTGTGTTGACATCACGTTTGTTTAGCATGACTATGAAGTTCCCACTGATACCTTCATCGTCCTTGAGAAGAGAGTGAAGCTCCGGCCCAATCCTATCTACCAAGTACTCAATCACGTCTTTGACACGGGATTCTTCTGGGACATCGATGCTCATCTCTCCGGTACCACAGACTCTCCGTATGGGGCCGAACAGTTTGAAGCGTATGTTCAACGCCAATCCCCCGTGTTACTATTTCATTTCAATGCAGAGGCTAACTCGTCCACCATCGATTCGATTTCTGCCACTACAGTTTCCAAATCCTGTGGCGAGGCGTTGTCGATGTGTACACCGACAGTGACAACAACGGGTGTATTGAGTGCCTTTGCCAACCGTTCGGCCAGCGGACCTGAAACTACATAGTCCTTGTGTCCTGGCAATGATAAGGTACTCATGGTCACTATGGATGCGTCACGGAATTCGCTTTTGGAGGGATAGGCAACTGAAACGGCACCCACGTGAGGCACATCCCCACCGTAGATCATCACGGAGAGGCTCTTGCCAATCCATTTTGCCTCTGCCATGAGGGCAAACCTGCCAAGCTCTCTGCGAATCATCAACGGGAAGACATCCACACAATCAGTGCAATAGGTCCCTCTACTGAGTCTTCTTCAACCTTTGTTGGTACATACGCCACGACAGAGTCAGCGTGGTGGGATGTGCAGCCTTATATTCGTCTAGCAGACCCACAGCCGTGTTGTGTGGCGCACTCTTTACGAGTTCCGGATTCGTATAGGCTTCCTCGGAGATCTGTTTCAGTGCGGCTATGAACCTGTCTAGGTCCTCTTTCGACTCGGATTCGGTAGGTTCTATCATCAACGCCTCCTCCACTATGAGTGGGAAGTAGACGGTGGGCGCATGGACACCGAAGTCGAGGAGACGCTTGGCAACGTTCATGGCTGTGACACCGGTTTCCTCCTTCAGTTGCTTCGCAGAGATTACACACTCATGCATACGCGGTGCATCCTTGGAGAACGGCAGACTAAAGCCTCGAATCTGCTTCACATGATGAGCCACGTAGTTCGCGTTTAGAACTGCAAGCTCTGACGCACGCCGCAGTCCCTCATGGCCGAGGGCATAGATGTATGCGTATGCACGAATAAGAACTCCGAAGTTGCCATAGAAACCATGAACCTTCCCAATCGACTTTGGACGATCATAGTCCAAGTCGAATGACCCGTCACCACGGCGTACAATCCGTGGAACTGGTAGGAAGTCAGCCAGTTCTCTCTTCACCCCAACAGGGCCGGCACCAGGTCCACCGCCACCGTGTGGTGTTGAAAAGGTCTTGTGGAGATTGACATGCACAACGTCAAATCCCATGTCCCCAGGCCGTACAATCCCCATGATGGCATTGAGGTTCGCACCATCGTAGTAGACGAGACCCCCTGCATCGTGGACAATGCCAGTAATCTCTTCAATGTTCTTCTCAAAGACGCCAATGGTGTTAGGATTAGTGAGCATCAACCCCGCGGTAGCAGGACCTGCTGCCTCTTTTAGAGCATCTAGGTCAACAAGGCCCTCGTCATTCGATGGTAGCACAACGACCTTGTACCCAGCCATTGTAGCAGACGCGGGGTTTGTACCGTGTGCAGCATCAGGGATTATCATCTCATGGCGCTTGTCCCACTCTCCAGTGACCTGCCGATGATACTCGCGAATCAGCATGACTCCTGTGAACTCCCCATGTGCTCCAGCCGACGGCTGAAGTGTCACCTCGTCCATACCGGTGATCTCTCCAATCCATTGCTCGAGTTCCCACATCAGCTCTAGCGCGCCCTGCACAGTACGTGGGTCCTGACCAGGATGAAGCCATGCAAAGCCAGGCATACCTGCAACAATCTCGTCAACTAGGGGGTTGTACTTCATCGTACAACTGCCCAGTGGGTATGTACCGAGTGTGACTGAGTAGTTCATCTGCGAGAGCCGCGTGAAATGACGCACAATCTGCATCTCTGGGGTTCGAGGGAGATTCAATGGGGCACTACGTCTAGCCTCGGAAGGCAGAAGGCTGTCAACGGAACCCAAGAGGTCCCGAATCTTTGGGTCCACTGGTGGAGGAACATGTGATCTCACACCCTCCACAGATTTCTCGAATATTACGGGCTCGTTCCAAGATGCTTGATGAAATGTACCGCTCATTCCTATGCGCCTCCCTCAACAATGTCGCGAATCGCAGAAACCATCTTGTCAATGGACTCACGAGTGTGTAGTTCTGTCACAGAAAACAGCATTGCTTCGCCTAGGCTCGGAAACTGTGATGTCAGTGGAGTCCCGCCGTGAATACCACGCTCAAGAAGCATTTCGTGGACCGCGGCCACCGACACAGTATCGAACTGAACTGCAAAGTCACGCCAGACAGTTTCTCCAATAGCTGGTGCAGTCACACCCTCTACTCTGTCGAGCTGCCTCGCTGCGTAGTTGGAGTTGTAGAGGATTGCTTCGGCCACCTCGCGTAGGCCATCGGGGCCCATGGTTGCCAGATAGATTGCCGCATTCACCGCCATGAGGGCCTGATTTGAACAAATATTGCTCGTGGCCTTCTCTCGTCGAATGTGTTGCTCACGCGCACTAAGTGTCAATACGAATCCGCGTCTGTGTGGTTCGCTCACTGTTGTGGTCATCCCGACAAGCCGTCCAGGCATTTGATAGACGAGCTTCCTGTCACCCTTGCAAGCAAATACCCCAAGCATGGGGCCTCCAAAGGACATCGTATTTCCGAGAAACTGCCCCTCTGCAATCGCGATGTCGGCACCAAACTCGCCAGGGGCCCGCAGTAGGGGAAGAGAGAGTATGTTGACTCCGGCCACAAGGAGAGCGCCTGCATCGTGTACGGTTGCCGCAATCTCATCGAGCTGTGTTTCAATGAAGCCTAGATAGCTGGGATTCTCGACGTAGACCCCAGCCACGGTGTCATCGAGCCGCGAGCCGAGATCAGTGAGGGACATCAGCCCAGTCTTGGGGTCGAACGAGATGGGCTCCACCCTGATTCCTACGGGCTCGGTATACGTCCGAAGGACTCGAAGAGCCACGGGATTGAGAGTTCCCGGAACTAGGAATCTGTTCCGTCGTTTCTTGACACGCGCAGCCATCCGTGCTGCCTCGCCAAGGGATGTCGGAAGGTCGTACAGACTGCTGTTGACAACATCCATCTGAAGTATCTCAGCTACCAGACTCTGATACTCGAACAGTGTCTGCAGCATCCCCTGGCTTACTTCGGGTTGATAGCTGGTGTAGGCGGTCACAAACTCAGACCTCTGACCCAGAGCAGACACGGTTGCGGGGATATAGTGAAGACCAGCACCACCACCAAGGAATACATTTCCGTCCAGTGCAGGTCGATTCTTGGCCGCCAGTTGCCCGAGGCGAGTCATGACTTCGTGTTCGCTATGCGGCCCAGGAATCTTGAGTTCACGACGAAGTCTGAATTTCTCAGGAATGTTTACAAGCAGGTCCTCCAGCAATTCCAAGCCCATCGCCGCTAGCATCTCTTTCTCGGTTTCACGGGTTGTCGGTAGGTATGGGTGTTCTAGTCCCATCTGAACATCACCAGACGCTGTTGTGACAGGACTGCAGACCGCCAGATAGCCTTTCGCCTTTGGTCACTAACGAGTATGTGCCACGGCGACTGGGAATCATTTTTAAATTGTACAGACGAAGACGCCGTAGTGCCCGCAGGAGGGCAGTAAGTGAAGAGATGGCTCATGGATATCCTCGCGTGCCCGGACCCCGAGTGCAGGAGCGAGCTAGAGCTCGAAGTGTTCGCCTTGCACGAGGAAACTTCTGAGGACGGCACAACCTATGAGGAGATTGATGAGGCACTCATAACATGCCCGAATTGCGGAAGGTGGTATCCGGTAATCGACGGGATTGCTTGTCTGCTCCCTGACGAACACCGGATTACCGGAAAGCAGAGAATCGAGGAAACGGCGTTCCTCGAGAGGTGGAAAGACCGCATAGACGCGAAGATAATTAACAGCGGTAGACCGTTCGGTCTGAACTCTACACATGACACTGTATCAGCCAGCTGAAGCCCCGTGGTGTAGTGGTCCAGCATGGCGGGTTTTGGCCCCGCCGACCCAGGTTCGAATCCTGGCGGGGCTACCACCTTCTACTTCTCGCGAAGACTGGGATGTTCGGCGGAATCGTCAATCTGAACCTTGAATAGACGCTTCACCTGTGACAATACTAGACGCTCGCCATTCACCAGTACGTTCACGGAGATATGGTCTTTCAGACCGGTCGTCGAGATCTTCTTTTGGAGCACTGCCTGAACTTGGAAGACGCCTGCCGGATTGTCCATCGCCACGGTGATCAGAAGGGGAGTCGACTCGCCCCTTTCCAGAATGACCTCTTCGATCGCCAAGGCGCTGACAGAGTGAATGTCAACCTTACCCTTCTGATAGGGGATTATCGTACGGCCCTTCGTCATATCGCATCCGTCCCCAATCTTGGTCACTCCGGCCTCAAAAGTCAGACACTGTGTGTCATCGTCATGTGCGTAGATTCCGTGAAGCGCGAAAGAGAGGATATCCGTCGCCTTCCCCGGGTCCTCGTAGATCTCGGCCAGTTTTGCCTCCAGAATGGGGTGGGCAAGCTGTACTGCAGCCTGAGGATGCTCATTGCGGTGGATGACCATCCCGATATCATGAAGGTAGGTAGAGGCAAGCACGACAAGTTTGGCATCATCGATATCGCCTATGCCCTCGGCGACGACATTGGGAATGAATGACTCCTCGAGTATCTCGAAGGCCTTCAGGGCATTCCACGTAGCAACCTCGGCATGGGTGGGGCCGTGGTCCGTGTAGCCCAGTCTCGAAACGGCCATGCGATTGGCTGTTCTTAGATACGATTGAACACGTGGAGAGTTGCGAAGATACTGGTACATCTCCATTGCCTTGGTGCCCGGCTCCAAGAGGTCACCAACGCTAATCTTCTCTCGATCAAACACAAGTTCAGGGTTCATCGTTATACACCCCAAAGGGGCATAACCGACACAACCATCCTGTGATAAGGCTTGTGTAGTGACCAGCTGGAATGCCTATACCTCACCAGCCTCCTCCTGAAGCGATAGGAGGATGCGGTCGGTTGCAGTGACGGCCTGCTTGATTGTCTTGAGGTACTCTTGGCGTGTCTTCTCAAATGCAGCCCTGCTGATCTTCTGTTTCTTCTTTCGAAGAAGGAGCTGCCTGAGACCAGCCTTGGCACCCTCGATTCTCTCCTCTTGTAGCTCAAGCTGACCTATCACGTCACGATATCGTGAGCCGTATGATATGAGTTCCTCTTTCAGCGAGGCGAGCTGTGCATCTAGCTTCTCAAGCTGCGCCTTGATATCGCGCTCGCGAACCATGAATTCTCGTTTCGAAACTTTTCCTCTCTTTCGAGCAGACTCGAGCTTTTCGAGGTCCAAGTTGAGGGCGGTCTTCTTGGAGTAGGCCTTTGCGAACTCACTGAGTAGTTCTGGCGGGGCACCAGCTTGCCTCACAACTGCGGCCTCTTCCTCTGGCGACATCTCACCCTCGACGGGCAGCTCCACCTTCCGCACTGAAACGTAGAGCGCAGCAACAAGGCCAATTATCAATGCAAACAGGAGCGGCCGCGCAAGAATGGCTGGCGTCATCTGATACACGAGTGAGATTTCAATCGGATTCCGTTGTGTGGTGTTGTAAGCAGTATAGCGGAGTATTGCGTCAAAGCCCCCGTAGAGTAGTCTGTACTCACCTGAGGCTTGAATCACATTCACTGACACTGGAACAACAATATCAACTGTGTGGGTCTTGACTAGGATCTCGTCTATCGTGCTCATTGGAAACTCAATCTCGTTGCCATCAGTAGCCGATTTCTGGTACTGCGGCAGATACAAATCATACTCCACATAGAAGGTGTAGTGGTAGTTGGGCATGAAGCCCTCGTCACCGAAACGATCCTTCTTCAGATTAATACGCTGCTTCAACGTTTCGTTCCAGTTGTAGTCGCTTGGCTGCGATGAGGCCAAGATCCCCAGTCTGTCATAGATGCGGACGTTGGACATGTAGGCCGGAAACGTGTAGGCAATGTCCGTTTCTCTTGCTGGACCAACGTTGTCCAGTGTAATAGTTTCCTTGTAGTGCAACCAGCCCCAAGGGTCAATGCGAATTTCAGTCTTGCGAGTGGCCACGATGTCAGGCGTGAAGGACTTCATCAGGAGTGTGAACTCCTCGTAAGTGAAGGGGTTGACATTGTAGTAGACACCCTCAGGGTTAGTGCCGTTGTAGAACGAGTCTCCGCTTCTGAAGGCCATGGATATTGACAGTCGGTCGATGACGTAGGGCAACATCGGGTACTTGTAGAATTGAAGACTGTAGATGTTATCATCATAGTTATAGATCTCCTGAAGAGAGTGGAAATACATGACAACAGTAAACTTGTAGGAGTCACCCGCCTCGACAGGTGAGGCGAAATAGACGCGCCAGCGATACATTCCACCTTCATCAGGGAGCTTTAGCACATCAAGCGGGTTCTCGGACGAGTCCTCAGCTTCGATGGAGAGAAAGTTATTCCTGTATGTGTCAGGGAGATACACTTCAATCGCTGAGATGGGAAGTGCGTTCTCGTTCTTCACCTTGATCTCGTCTGTCGACTTTACACCATGATACATGAGGGTCGTGATCGTACGGGATATGGTGAGCGACATTCCGAGAAGTGGGTTGTAAGGAATATGCACGGTCACATTCCGGGAAATCACTACGGTCACATTGGACGCGTCGGTGGCATTTAGCCAGACCGTGTGTACACTCCCCGACTCATAAACAGACGCATCCAGTGTGAATA
>Ga0164318_10000816_pt1 | contig 25675 bp, 16 predicted proteins | sample GuaBasSedimGuay9_FD_113734 | JGI IMG/M metagenome (GOLD analysis project Ga0164318, IMG submission 113734) | Subseafloor sediment microbial communities from Guaymas Basin, Gulf of California, Mexico - Guay9, Core 4571-4, 0-3 cm | ecosystem: Environmental > Aquatic > Marine > Hydrothermal vents...
TTATATTTGGTTTGCATGGCAATACAAATTATGGATTACCGTCTGATTCTTGACAGATTGAAATCTACTGCTTTATCTAAAGGAACTCGAGTGGATTTTCCCGAAAATGGGGATGAAATTTTAGTAATTAAGGAAGAAATCTTAAACGATCAACATTCTTTTGCCATTGGTGTAGGAAAGGCAGTTGCTTTTAACTTCCGCTATTTTGACATAAAAGGCAAAGTATTCACTGATTCATTCCCTATATTTTCAGATAGCTCTCTTCGAATCGAGCCAAAGCTGATAAAGAAAACTAAAGGTGTCAGCTATATAACTCTAAAATTTCCAAAAGGCTTTATTAGAAACGTAGATGAAACCTCATGGCAAGATAAACTAAAAGATCTTTCGGATTTGATAGATTTACTGGAAAATTTGGGAAAAAAGCCGTCTAACTCTCTGTTTGATGATATAAAAAATCTAACGCTCAATTCGAAATAAATTATTGGGTGTAATTAACAAAAGGGATTCTTTTAACTTCGTAACACTTCCACCTGTCCGTAAACAATATTTTTTAATTCTCTGGAGTTGATCATGCAACATTGAACTTTCTGAATTGCTTTGATGTGCTGTTCGAGCCAGTGGGCGAAAATTCACAATCATTAGATTCCCTTCTAAAAGATTTTGTTGAAGAAGTACAAAATCTCGAGCACCATTCAATGTAATGCGTTTGATATAAAAACTCTCGGGTCCATTTTGTGGTTCAGAAGTTTCTTTTGTTTTACGTGTAAACAATCCCATTTTCTCAAGGTACAACATTTAGATTATTTCTTTAAAATGAATCATTACTCTCATGATATTTGAGTATGATGCATATAAGATGTGAAATTTCTTCGATAAGTTAAGATGTAGGGGATGAAGGAGAAGATGAAGATAAAGATTGATTTGAATCGAAATTCAAGGCAGAATTTTCCAAAGCGGTAAAAAGATGTTCTAAATCTAAACAATAGCCCAAATAAGGATGTAAAGATACCGTGGAATTAGAAACTATGATGAAATGCATATCTTCCAATTCTTGAAGATCATGATCAATTGAAACTTTTTTTCGAAGTTTTAAGACATATTTTTTATCTACAGGCTTTTTAGAGGTAAAAATTGCAGAGATAATTACCATTAGAGTCGCACCAAGGCGGGGTCTATTTTGAAAAGGATTACTGGAGATAAGATCCGATATTGCAGATGATTTGGTTAGAAACCAATGATGGTTAAGAGGATTTTTCCGAATATATAATCCAAAAACTCGAATAGAATCCGCGTAAGTATTTAACAACTCTACTAAGTGAAGTTTAGCAAATTTACCGCGCATTCCCAGGGCTTTCATTATCTGAGCTTCAGTACTCCCAATAATGGGTGGCTGATCAAACGAGTCATCCAACTTGTGTGAGTCACTGAGTAAATGGGTTAGAATACTGAATTCATTCATGAAGGATCAATCCCTTTTAATTGTAACTTGTTCGATAAATTCTCACATTTCTTTTTCTGTTAAAAAAAATTCTTTTTTAGAAGGATCATACTGAATCAACCCTTCTTGAGTTAGATGTAATATATAAGAAAAATATTGAAAATATTCGGAAGGTTTTGAAAAAGGTTGTAGTAATTTCGATAACTGACAAGGAAGCAATGGAATAATCGTGTTATAAAAATTAAGTAACTCGATATGAAATTCTTCCGAAGATGTATGAATTAACTTTTCGGTCTTTTCTGATGAAAAAGTAAGTTCTTGAGCCTTTTTTTCTGAATTAAGATTTCTTGTATGTTTTTTGGCAACGAGATTTTTATAACTTTGGAATAAGAAGGAAGAAGAGATACTGGTTAAGCAAAATGGCGTTTGCCAAGATTGATTTATTAAAGAACAAAGTAATTTATCATCCTGGCAATTTTCGATAAATTGTGTTATCAATTCATTTTGCGAAAGAAGTAAGATATAATGCTTAATAGCTTCTATTTTTAAGCTTAAAATGGAAGTTCCACTTTTCAAAATTGAAAGACCTAAATCAAGTTCATCAGAGTTGAGAAAAGAAGTCAATTCTTGAAATAAGGGGATTAAATTTTCTTCTAACAATTGATCAGAATTAACCTCTGCTTGATTCTCTAAGTATTCCAAGCGATGCAACAAGGTTTGCAATTTCTGATATGTTATTTTTGCTTCTTCTATAATATCACCCCACATTAGGAGAAAATATCCGAGAATAATGAACAGAAGAAGGCCCGAATTTACCATTTCGACTAACTCCAATGACTTGATTTGCCGATTTCAGCAATGCAACATTCTTACTGGGCATAAGCAAAATAAATTGAATACCGTTTTGTGCTTGAGTATTAACTAATTTGGCAATTGCCTCCGCATTTTTCTCATCTAAAAACATATCCATTTCATCATATATATTCAAGGGAGAAGGATTAAGATGCGTTAGGTATAAAATTAAGCATATCCCCACAAGTGAGCGTTGCCCTCCACTAACTGCATGTAAAGGAAAAGAAACGGGCTTTTCGTTAAGATTAGTGGTAGTGGTTACAGAAAGTCGTAATGATTCGATATCTCCTTTAAGTTTTATGTTAATGCTAAAGTTTTGTTTAATATGGTTTAATTTCTCATTTGTTAAATCCTGCAGTATTCGGATTTTTTCAGAAAAACTGGTTTTAAATATGGATTCCAACTTGTTATGAGATTTTTTCGCAGCTTCGATTTCGTGCTGAAGAGATTGACGCTTTTCACTAATGCGATCTAAAATTGATTCTAAATTTTCTTTTTCCAATAAAATACTGTCATCCACATGGAATAAAGAGATTTGATGATTGAGATATTCAATTTCTGCTTCTATTTCTTCGATTGGGCGAGGTATTGATAATTTTTCAACTTTTTGCAGTGATCTTTGAATTTGGTTTAGTTTTTCTTCATTTTCAGTTATTTCCTGATTAATTATTGATGATTGATGCTGAATTTTTTCCTTTTTTGTAGCGATTTCTTGTTTATTGCGGTATAGATCCTTAATATCTTCTTCTATTTGGGCTAAATCATGTTTAATATTAGTTTCTTGATTCTTTTGTTGTTGAATCTCTTTTTTTAACTGCATACTCTGTTGAAAAAGTTGGTAAAAATTACTATCTTTCGATTGTAAATCGGTCTGTAGTTGTGTTTTTTGACTAATTAAGTCTTCAATACGTGTTTCAAGCTGAATTTTCCTAAGTTTCGAAGTTTCACAAGATTTTTGAAGGTTTTTCAGTGTATCGCGATATTCTTCTAATGTTTCCATCAATTGTTCTTTTTCTTGGGGAATTTGATCCAAGATATTTTTTTGCTCCATCAAGGAATCGGGAAGTGTTTTTTTAATTGAACTAATCAAATGCTCTTTTTTTTGCAAACTCTGTTCTTGGGCTTTTATTTTTTCATATAACTCTGTCTTATCTTTAACTGCTTTATTCTTCAGAGTGGTTTTAATTTCCAACAATTTATAGTCAGCAACAAGCCGATCTACATCGCGCAGACGATCTTCTAAAATAACCAATCTTCGTCGAGTTTTCTTCAAAATCAGCTCTCGTTGAGAAAAAAGTTCTCGATTTTGCTCCATTTCAGCTATAAGTTTATCAATTTCTTGTTTAGCGTGAGCGACACTATGAAATTTTGGACGATTAGAATTATAGATACGGGGTCTTGCTTCTAATACCAATTTTTTAGGTCTTATTTGATCACCATCAAGTGTAACCACCCAAAAATTCCAGTGGTAACGTTCTATATACTGTTCTCCAATCAGTTGATCCTTAACTACTAAAGTTTTATTAGCCACGGTGTAAATAACCTTTTTTATTGCTTGATCCGCATTAATAGGTTGAATTTTTTCTGCCAAATATCCAAAAATACCAGAAGAAGGATCAGGGGTGATGGATGGAAGAGGATTAATTGTATTATGGCGTTCTTTGTAAATTTTACATTGAGCACCGTGTTTTTTTACTAATTGAGTTAGTAAATGAAAAGTTTCTCTATCTTTAGCAATGAAACTAAATAAAACTGAAAAACCAAATATAGATTCCACTGCAGAACGATATATATCATCATATGTAATATAATCAATTAAGGGCCCCAAACAATTCAATTTCCTTTCTTGAACTTCATCCAGTAGAGATTTTATAGCCCGAGGTTTCGGAAAACTTTTATCGATGATTGAACTCTTGATTTTATCTATTTTGTGAGTTTTCTCTTCATATTGATTTTGAAGATCCTTTAAGACATTTTGTAGTTCTTCCAATCGCTTTTCAATATTTTTTTTTTCTTGCCGCATTAAAGAAGGTAAATTTGGGGTTGGGTTTTTTAAAAACCACTGATATTGCCGAAAATTCCGCTTAATTTTTTCAATTTCAGCGATTTTTTTCATTATTTCTTGCTCAAGAGTCTTATAATTACTTCGATATTCTTCAATCTGGGAATGCAATATTGACGCAATTTCTTGCTCGGATTCCAATTTTATTAATGAAGAGCGATAACTTTGCATATCTTCTTCTAGTTTACGCTGCTTTTCATCTATATCTTTGATTTTTATTTTAATGTTTGCTATTTGATCTTGGATAGTAATTTGCTTAGTGGTCTGAAAAGATAATTCAGAGTTTATTTGTTTTAAATCTTTATCCAAGTCTACAATTTCTTGTTCCCATTTTTGGATTTGAAGGGCAAGCTGATTTTTCTCAACAGTCCATTCTTTGATTTGATTGTTAATTTGGTCGTATCTCTCTTGAAGTTGAGTTCGTTTTTCAATTAAATCCTTATATTTCATAGAGTTTTTTTGCTTTTCCTGCTCTTTTTGAGATAATTGATGTTCTATTTCTACAATTTTTAACTCATATGATCGTACTTTCTCTAAAAATAAAAGTTTTTTGTGCTGTAAATCACGAATTTTATTTTCTATATCAACTTTTTGTGATAGAATTAACTCAAATTGGACTTCTTCCAATTTAGAAGTAAGAACCTTTTTGTGTTTTAGTTGTTCTATTAAAGGTTGTAATTCGGCTAATTTATAAGCCATATTCTCCCTTTCTGCAAGTAAAGTCTGCTCTTCTTTATTTAATCGGCAAATATCTCTTTTAATTTCAATAATTTGCTCACGTGTAACGTTTAGACCTAAACCTTTTTCTACAAAATAGCAAAGTCTCTCTTCTTTGAAATCTTTCAAGGAATCTATACTTCCTTGAGACATAAAGGAAAAAATATTATTAGGATCTATTTGTATCTTTTTAAGAAATTCTTGTATTTTATGACCTAAGACATTTTTTAATTTTTTATCATTTGGTTTCTTTAGAAAGAACTTTGGAGCACCATGTTGATTAACAACACGTTGAATCAGAAATTCTTCTTGATTCCATTTAATGTGAATCTGCACTACTGCCTTTTCCGCGCCCGTATGAATAAAATCGGACCACTTGTTATATCGACCATCATAATCATTAGATCCTAATGCGAATTTTAACGCTTGGTAAATCGAACTTTTACCCGCACCATTAGGTCCAATAATTATAGTAAAATTTGGATCAAAAACAACTTCTTCGTTTTCAAACGAAAGAAAGTTCTGTAAAAGAATTTTTTCTACAACTACAGAAGGAGGTCTTTGTTGCAAAATATCTGATGATATATTTTGATCCCGAATTTCCTTTGAAGTAATTGCTAAATTAGGACCAATTCTTGTTTTTTCATCAGATTTAGACATTCTTTACACCAAAAATAATTCACTTAGGTTGAATATTTATTTTTTCGATCTGAGAAAGCCGCTGCTTAGCCTTTTGTAGTCGATTTAATGCATCTTTGGGTTGAAATTTCAAGAGAAACGGATAATTCCCTAATATTGATAATTCATCCTTATGCAATTTAATGCCGCGCTGTAATTTATCCAAAATTAAAGTAATTTCGTTGTAATTAAAACTGGCAATCTCTTGAAATAGTTGGTTGACAAAATCTGGATTGTAATAGCCTGTTCTCTCTCTCTGAAGGAAATAAAAATCGCTTTCATTTAATTGGGATGAAAGCGATGAAGATGATGTGAGAAGAGATTCAGAAATATTAGACTTTTGCTTAATATCTGGTTGAAAAATACCGCTTTCTAAAACATTAAGGATATATTCAGTAGTGATTTCCTTCTTTTTCCATTTTTTATCCCAATTTTCCATAACAAAGTATTGTTGACACGATTTGTAGAAATTCACTATATGATCAAAGTTCCAATTATCCATCTGGTGTGCAATGTGCTCCATGTCAAGTGAATTTTTAGGGATCAAAGAAGGTAAAGCCTTTAAAAATTGCACTCTGGTTTGATAAGAAGGTAAATTAAAATTAAATACAAAATCGCTTTGGGAAATTAGAGAAGGAGAGATTTCATTAGTCAAAGATTTTTCTAAAACAATAAGAATTGGAAAATGATTTTTGTTAAAACCTGTGAAAAGATCTCTTATTATAGTTTGAATCAAGGTTGTAAGGCTTAGTGTGTGAGAATTTTGAGGGGAAATTCTTGATGAAGAATTTGTAAAATGGATATATACGGAAAGAACAACATTTCCTTCCATTTCAATAGGGAGACGGGTGTTAAGATGGTGTGAAAGAGAATAATTAGGTGGTATCTTCGAAATCTCATTAGAAACATAAACATCAAGGTGAAAAATTTGAATATGATATAATTTTCCATATAGACTAAAAAAATCTGATAATCCATGTCCAGAAGGAGCAAATATCAAAACACGGCGTGAAAGTGGAAAAGGTATTTCATCAAAATTATTAGAAATTGATCCTTCTTTCAAATTTTTCTTAGATGCAGCATCTTCTGGAGATTTACTTGGTTGTTCTGGAACTTCTTTCTCATTTGATATCGTTGGAATCTTTGATAAACAAAATGTTAGATAAGTAAAGAGTGGTTGGTATTCGGGAAAATACTGGTTAATACTGTTTAGTTGTTCAAGGAAAGGGTTAAAATAGTTTGAAAATGAGCAATATATAGATTCATCCACCAAAAATGATTGATTGCTAAATAGATCGGAAGGTGGAAAATGTTCGCTTATAGAAGGAGAATTTTCATGGGGCAAAAATTCTTTTGTGAGAGTCAAATGCGGGGGCTCTTGAGAATGTTCTAAATTACTGGGGGGTTCATTCGATTTTGTCGAATTTTCTGGGGGTTGTTCCGTCAATTCTAAACTCCTCTATTTTATAACGCAATATGGATAATTAAAAGTTATGGTAATTATAAATGGAGATATTATAGGTTAAATAAAGAAATACTGAATTTCTTGAATTTGTATTCTTAATAAATAGAAAATTAATCAGATAAATGGAGCTCTCGGCCATAAATTTTAGTTAAATTCTTCAACCATTTGGCTTTTTCATCAGTAAGCATACTATATCCCACTTGATATTGCCAATTGCCACTAGTCGTACTAGGGATATTCATCCTTGCTTCACTGTTTTGACCCAATAGATCTTGTATAGGAATAATTGCCACAATTGCTCTGGAAGCATATACAAGCCGAATCATAATCTCTACAATATTATCAGGCTTTCGTCCGATATATTTTTCAAGATATTGCTTTTCTTTCAGAGTAGCGTGATTTTGCCACCATCCTAAGGTGGTATCATTATCATGTGTTCCGGTATAAACAATGGTATCTTGGGAAATATTATGTGGAAGATGGGGGTTAGATGCATCAGATGTAAAAGCAAATTGTAAAACCTTCATTCCAGGAAATTGAAATTGATTTCGTAAGGCCGTAACCTCAGAAGTTATGACACCCAGATCTTCTGCTATGATAGGTAATTTTCCCAAGGATTTTGTTACAGCCTTGAAAAGGTCTGCTCCAGGAGCGATTACCCATTTACCATCAATTGCTGTTTTTTCGAATGCAGGTATTTTCCAGTATGCTTGAAAACCTCGGAAATGATCAATTCTAATCCAATCACACAACTTAAAAATTTGTTTAAACCGCTTAATAAACCATTGGTAGTTATTTTCAGCCATGGATTTCCAATTATAGAGAGGATTCCCCCATAATTGGCCTGTTTTTGAAAAATAATCTGGAGGAACTCCAGCTTGATAAAGCAACTGGCCATCTTCGTCTACAGTAAAAAGGTGCCGATTAACCCAGACATCTGCAGAATCATGTGCAACAAAAATTGGCATGTCTCCAATGATTTCTATTCCATTGGAATTGGTAAAATTCTTCAGTTTTTCCCACTGAGAAAAAAACAACCATTGTACAAATTTCAAGAACTCTAACTCGTCTTGATGTTCAGATGTCCATTTCGATAAAGCAGTAGTGTCTCGATTACTGTACTCCCTAGGCCACTCAACCCAAGCGCGAAGATCATGGGAATTTTTAAGAGAATAAAATAACACGAAATCATCCAACCAGTCAGCGTTTGTTTGACAGAAATCGTGAAAATCTTTGATTAATTTTTGGAATTTTGCAGGATTATTTTTGAAATTTTGAAATGTATGCCGTAAAATGGCATCTTTGATGGAATAAACATATGCATAGTCAACTTTATTCGGCTGACTCCATTTTATCTTAACTTTCTGGTCGGAATCATGAGGATTTGCTGCTAATATCTCGATTAACGCATCCTTTGAAAGAATTTTTTTACGTATTAACTCATCTGGAGAAATTAATAGAGGATTACCCGCAAATGCAGACAAAGCTTGATATGGAGAATCACCATAACCAGTAGGTCCTAAGGGTAAAACTTGCCAAAATCGTTGACCGGCCTTTTTCAAAAATTTTACGAAGGAATAAGCTTGTGGACCTAAATCTCCAATTCCATATGGAGTATAAAATGACGTAGGATGAAGTAATATCCCTGCGCTTCGTGTTAGAGTTGGGGGGTCCACACCGTTCACTTCCAACTATTATAAAGAGATCGGTGATATTAAATTTTATTAAAAAAATAAATTATTTACGAGATTTTTGTTTAACAAACAAGGTAATTGTTGCAATTAGACCAAGCGATAGAAGAATAAATTGGGAATATCCCGATATTCGATTTGTTAAACGCCCATTGGTATCACTATCATCATCGGTATTTGAACCATTAGCTGGAATCGAATTCACACCTTTTAATACAAACTCCAATTGAAACGAATCATCCTGCATTATTTCTGGTAAATTGGCATGGGCACCTACCGCAAACATGGGGTTCAACGTATCAAGGCAGAAATTCACATTTGAATCTTCGGAGAAAATAACCGAAACACCTACATTCGTTTTTTGGTTGAAAATTGAATGGATCTGCTTTGAATTTCCATGAGTTGAATTGTATTGGATATTCTGGATTCCATCAAAAAGCATTTGTTTATTACTCGGAGAAAAGGAAAATCCAATTCTTGGGGAAATTGATTGTGAATCCTGATTTTGATAGATATATTTTACCTTTACTGCATTGGATTGTTGATCTATAGAAAATACTTTAGAAATTACTCGATCAGAATATTCCACATTAAATACCAGCGAATCTTCAAAAATATCGGCTGTATAAAATATATTCTGCCATAAATATTCGCTATCTTCACCTGAAAATGAATCATAAAGAGAATTTGGTCGAATCCGGAATGCTTGATCGTTCCTTCCCCATTGATCTCCTGGTTCTATAATCGCAACAGGAGCTGAAAGGCCATCAAAGGCTCGATAATTTGTTCCCATTTTATTGACATATGTATTAGGGATATCATTGGCCATGTAAATATCTCCATTACTTATATTATACCAATTTAGAAGACGGGCGCCATTTGGTGAGAAAACAACATAATTCATCGCATCTTTCATGATATATTCATCCCTACCATCTAAATCCAAATCATTTATTTCAATTACTAAGTTACTGGAAGGATTTAAGGCATAATTTGCAGCTTCTGCAGAGAGGAGTGCGTTTTTAGCCCTATAAAACCAATCAAATTCAACTCCGATGCAACCAAATTCATATTGGTTGGCTGCATATACATACTCCGCATAATTCATTAATTCTTCAGCCGCGTGTCTTCGATTTTCATTTTGTTTCGCTGCTATATTGGACGTGATTTCCAATAATCGATTTCTAACCTTACTGAATTCATTGCGAAATTCTTGCAAATCGGTATTATTAGCATTAAAGTCAAACCAGTCATTGTATCCTTGATTTTGACAGGGGATTTGCATCCAATCAGCCTGTCCGTCCGGAATATAATATAAATTTTCGAATGAATAATCGTTAGGTAAATTATCGATAAATTGCGTGGGAGTAACCAGCTGTAACCAATCAGATTCTGCTTCTAAACGATCCAGAAGATAATCTAAACGCAATATCACATTTTGATAATCATCATCCAATCCGAAATTGCCTTCTTCTTGCCATAAACCCCATGCTTCCATATCTTGCCCATAAAAAACAAGGTAATCATCGTTCGTATCGTTTTCATAAACATCGTGAAGATAATTGATTAATTCATCCACAGCATGAACTACGCTAAGATCTGTAGGGAGTCCATTAGAAAAAGCTACGTTATCCATCAAACTTATTATGGTTTTATCATCATCTACAATTAACACACTTGATTCGTTACTGATCGCCTTTCTTATGCGATATTCTTCGTATCCCATAAAATTCGTGGCATTTGCAATAATTTGATCTTCTAAAAAGGTGTATTTATATCCATGATTGGCTAGCAAAGGAATGTATTGGGAATGGCGCCAGCATCGTTCTGGATTCCAGAATCCTGTGGGACGAACATTCAATGTTTGGTTTAACGTCTCTAAATGCTTCTCAAGTTGATTATTTTGATCATATTCATACTCTAAGGAATAGACAATGTTTTGAGCATAGGTTGATCCTACCATTTCAAATTGGCCTCTATCAATTCCGGTTTGAAGTAAATCCAATGTCTCGGGAACATAAAAAGCAAGATCAGTTAGAAGAGTCCCCGAAAAATGAAGGGGAAATGGCAAATTTGGGTGATTCAGGAGGGTCTCTAATACGGGAGCATAATTTACTTCATTTGCAAACACTGAATACGGCACATTTGCTTGATTAGCATGAAAAAGTATAGCAAAATCTAGTTTTCTTGGCTCTGAATTTAAATTTTCGTTCGCATTTGTAGGTTTAGCAATTAAAGGTACGAAAATTGAGATAATCAAGACAAATATAAGTATATTTCTCACAATTTGAGTTTTCTTCAATTTCAGCTTTACATCTCCAACAATAAACATATTTGATAAATAGAAGTATTTGAAGGTAATGGTTATTATCAAAAAGTAGAAAAAAATGGTTGAAAAAAGTTATTATGGTGCATTTGCTCTTAATTTACGGGCAATTGACAATTTTTCTTCTACTTTTTTCATCATATCTACATCATCCATCGATGAAAATAATTCTAAAGCTTCTGCTAAATGCTCCTCCGCAGCTTGATAATTCTTGTTTTTCGAATAGATTTCTCCCATATTTAGTAAGCAATTAGGAGTGAAATATTCATAAGGCGCTAAATTTACTGCTATTTCAAATGATTCCAGTGCGTATGGAAGGTATGAGGGATCTTGCTCTGCTAATATCGTGAAAAGCACCCCTTGATCGTAGAATTGTTTTCCATCAGGCGTATACTGTTTTGAATAGAAGATAAATTGTTGTTTAATACGAGGGTCTTCTTCTTCAAAAAATTTCTTAAAACTAATCAAAGAATCAATTCTATCAATGGTTTCCAATATTTCATTATTATAATTGGCATAATATGCTTGGGCTAGCAGTTTTTTAATTATTTCTAATGTTTTATTACTTTTTGGATCTTCCCCTTCTTCTCTGGCAAAAAGAAATACTGGCAGAAGATCTTGAATAGAATCGCTAATTTCATTCATCACGCTATTAGGTATTCCTTTTAATTGGAGGGCTTCAATCAAGAAAATTATTAAATTTCCGATGGTAAATTCTTTTTTCTTGATTACTTTCAACCAAGAAATCCGATTTAAAAATGCTTCATCCTCAATTCGACGAATTGTTGCACCAGATTTTATCATTCCATTCCCTATTGCACCTAAAGCTCGGGCAATTACATCTTTAGCGAATACATTGGTGTCTCCCATCAAAGTGGCTTGAAGAGAGATCACAATTTCGTTGGAAGGATGATGTGCTCCGATTACGCCTAAAGATTCCGCATAGAGTTCGATTTCAGAAACAAATTTTTCCGATTCCTTATCCAATTGGAAATAACGTTGAATTAATTCTGTGGTAACAACCAATGGTTTTTGAATTCCAATTTTCCCCAATGAAAAGATTGCTTCTTGGCGAACTTGAGGATCCTCATCATCTAAACGCTCGAACAATACATTTTCGTCAATCTCCGGTCGATCTTCCGCAATCATTCCCAAGGTGAATACTGCTTTATCCCGAATGCTAGCATCATGATGTCGGCTTAATTGATATAGAAGGTTTAAGTCCGCGCTTTTATGCTCTTCACTATCGGATAGTGCAATTACATGCAAACAATTCCTGATTAATTCCAAATTTTCTCCTTTCAGATATATTTCGAGTTGAGGGTATATGTTAACATCATCATACATAGGGGAGATTAATTTCAAAGATTCTGAAGCGTTTTCTGCTACACTGGTGTCAGAAGAGGTCATAGCATGGGTGAAATAATCAATGATCGAGATTCTTTTTCCATCAATGATTGGTTCATATCCCTTATTCATAATAAGAAATTCCGCAATACTTTCGGCACACATTTGAACTACATCTATATCGGGATCATGTAGCGCCAAAATCATTAGATCCACTAAGATTTCCTCTTTCGCCTCCTTCGGGCCTTTTAAAATGTAATTTCCTACTGCATCGGCGGCAGCATACCGTAAAAAGGCTCGGTCATCTTTTAAAAAGGATCTAACTTTTTCCAAGGGAAAAGAATCGATGTTGTAATAAACCATGTAAGAAAGCACTATAATTGCATTTTGCAATATGTACTCGATAGTTTCTTCATCAGAACCTTCATTGTAATCCAGAAATGGCACAATTTTATCAATGGAGAGATTATCTGCAATTTTTGCACTCATTTGGACTAAAGCTTCGAATGTTGAGTCAATTGCTTCTGGATTTCTGTATTCTTCTTTCAGAATGGAATAAATTACTTTCAGAATCTCTTGGACAAAGGCTTCATCTTGGTTTTGCCCCTCCAGAATCATTTCTGTAATTGCTTGGAACGCGGCAGTTCTGACCTCAGTTCTTTGGTCAATCAATAAGGGTTTGATTTTTTCTAATATTAACAGTAGATTTTCTTTAGTTTCTCCAATATCTCCTAATGCATCTAAAATATTGCGCTGGGTTCGAATATCACTATAAGAAAGTGCTTTGATAAGGCGTTCTAGCACGATTTCTGGATATATGGTTCCAATTTCACCTAAAAGTTCAAGAGCTTCTTTACTATTGAAAATATCATGATTGTTGATCTGCTTTTTCTCTTCATTTAAGCATGTAACGAAAACAAAAGACACAATTTTTTCTGCTTCGTTTTTATCTTCTACAGCTATCATGTTCAAGTATTGTGCCGCTTTAATTCTTATCTGTTCATTCAGATCAACTCCATGAACACTATAAACTGGCGCTAAAAGTAGTGACTTGTATAACGTAAGGATATCGTGTTTAATTTTTACTTTTACTTTATTTTTTTCTTTTTTACTTCTTATTTTGGTTTTTTTTATTCCATTTTCTGCCTTTTCTTCTTGATGGGCTAAATCCCTTTCAATATCTTTTTCACTCCTGCTTTTGCGGTCGATTTCTGACTGTCTTGATTTTATAATTTCTTCAATTGCAAAATCACCGTAGGCTAAGGCAGTAGCTTGCAACCTAATATCTGAATGAAAGTCAGAATTTCCTTGCAACAGCGTATATGTTCCAAAAACAATGGTGATAAATGATTGAATTACAATCAAAGGTACTAAAATCCCATAATTTTCAAATATCGGTTGGATTGGTTTTAGCAATATATTGGAAGTAAAAATTGATTCCACAACTCCCTTTTCAATTTGGACAAAGTTTAACAACATGTTGACTCCTATTGCAATAAAAATATATCCTCCAAATAGATAGTCAATAGTTTTGGTCTTGGCTTTTTTATTCCAGAATTTTTGGAAGAATCCTTTGATTCCAAATGGCACAGTAGTTAGGATCGATACATATCCCATCATTTTATCCTTTTCAGTAAAGGTGTATCCTTTGATCGCCTTGATAATCGGATTTAGAAAATTATAAAAGGAGAAGATAAAGGGTGCCCACGCAATTAAAATAAAAAGAATATTCATAATCTGTTTCAATTTGCTTTTTCCCAGGTTGGAATTGTGAATAACTTCCTTCGGAATACTACGACGATATGTTGCTTGAATAATTCCACTCACCTGACCTTGGGAAGCGAAATAGTTCAAAAAGAAAAGTGGAAAGACTAAAAACCACATGAACGCGACTTGAGCCAGAGAAATCGCAGAAAAATACCAGATTAGGAATATTGGAACGATGTAAATTACAATAAATATCAAAAAAGATATTAAATAAGCCGCTTTTCCTTTGAATTTATCTAAAAATTTTGATTCCAAAAATTTATGAAAATCATGAACGGAATCACTAGTAGGTCTCCCCAAAAAGATGGCTTCCCAAAGGGGGTATATAACCAATATTATTAACATTGCTGTTAACACATAACTTGCTACACTAAAATAAACTCCGGGCTGTATGGCTTCTAAGGTGAGATCACAAATAAACAAAAGAGAAAGCCCGAACATTACACCAAATCCAATCATAGCGGCATAATCTCCCAGATCAAACTTTTCTTTTTCAATTCGATTGATTTCTCCTAAATTATGCCTGACCATAAAAAATCCGATTAAGAAAGTAATCAGAAAAATAAATCCATAAATCCCTAAAAGTATCCAATCCATTTGTTCCATAATTATTCACCTTCCTGATATTTTTGAAACTCTTTTATAGTTTCAGAAGTTAACTCTTTACGTAAATTAGCGGGAATTTCGGATATTTGATTAATTTGAGATAAAATTTCATCAGGCGATAGTTTTTTGAACTTTTCCAGACTATCAATTCCTGCTTGGAACAGTAAATTCGTTATTTTAATATCGATTCCTGGAATACGTATAAAATTTATCATTTCTAAAAACATTTTATAATCTTTTTTTCTTAAATGCACTTTTCGATGAAGATGGTTAATTTGATCTACTTTCTCTAATAAATGTTCCACGGTAAAGATGTTAAACTTCTTAAATTCGCTGGCTACATCTAAATTGACCATGGGAAACAGAATTAAGGGCACATTCAACCCGTATTTTATGCGTTTATTCATGTGTTTAGCAAAGAATATCCAATCGTCAATTTGGGCAAATGAGGGAAATGTGAGTACAATGAAACGGGTTTCTTCATCGATCTCTCGAAGTTTATAAAATATACGAAGGGATTGGCGATGAGAAAGTTCTTCTACCGAATTAATATTAGCAAAATAAAGCAGTTCACACTCACGCGCCCCTAAATTTGGCACGCGAAAAAGATCAATTAGATCTTTCCATTGCTTAATTCGTTCTAAATCTATATCTGTTCTATTATGAATATCCTCGATAGAATATCGCTCAAAATCATCTACGGTTTTTATTTTCATAGTAGAATACAGAATATGAGCATATTTTTCTCCAATACTCTCGAATTCAGATAAATTATGGTGTACCATATTACATAAGTTAGTGTGCGAACTTTATAACATTTAAGTAAAAAGAAAAAAATGATTAAAAAGATAATATTACCAAAATTACTCTAAAATTTTTGGTCTATGACTTGCTTTCATATCTTCTTCCTTTATTTTAAAATTATATGCAATTTGCGCTAGTAATGCATCAAAAGTAATATAAGTATTCAATTCAAATGCTGGAAAGTAGTTATGGCGTCTATGAACCGGTTGATTATACATTGACACAAAATCTTCCCTACCAGGTAAAACTAAACATCCATCAACCCGTTTCGTAAAATTAGCCAAATCAGATTCTTGGAATGAAGTAACTCCAAAAATTCGCATCCCAGAAATGAAGGCTTGATTTGCAAATGTCAAAGTTTGAGAAGTCGCACCAGATCCAGATAGTACTATGGCAAGATCATCTTTTTGCCGTAGATCCCAATGTCCTTCATATATTACTGTTATATCATAGCTGGGCTCTTTATGTAAATGTCCATAGCGAATAGCAGCTATACGGTTAATGATTTCATTACGGCCAACTCCCAAAAAATAAACTTTATTTTGATTTTCGGCTGGAACATACTCGCTGATTATATTTATAAAAGCCATAAGAGATTCAACTTCTTCTTCGAGATAATCATAAGTTGCTTCATACAATTTTATAATTTTACTCGTGCTTCTTTCAAATTCATGCAATGACTCTTCAGCAGTATCTTTTATGGAATAAGCTAAACAAACCCCAATTATTGCCGATGCAATTTCAAATTCGGTGCCTAATGGTGCCAATTGTTTATTTCGGTTAACTGTTCGGCGCAGAATGAGGACATTTTCAAATTCTTTTCCCATTTCAGGATTATAACTCATCCCAATTACATGTAATCCGTTGTCTTTCGCAGCGCGTGCATGAGTCAATGGAGAGCCAGAACCAGAACCTGTATTAAAAATAAAAACATCTCCGGTTTTCCAAGGTCGTAAATTTGCATTTGAAACAGGTAAAATAATGTTGAAACCGTTATGTTCCAAACAATCTTCAGTAAGTAGGAGACTTTGAAGCGAGCGACCTTGTCCATCTACAATTATCATGCGATTAATATTGCTTTCTTGATCTTTACGAGTTTGAATTAAAATTTCAAATATTCGTAATAATTTGCTTCTATCTAAATTTTCTATAGTAGAACGAACGTGGTTCGTTAAGTACTTAAAAGATTTTTGAAAAATATGAATACCTGACATGTTTGAGTCTCGCGAATTTTCTGTGAATGAATCCACAATTAATAATTAATGAATCCACAAAAATTAAAGGGTTCCAATTGTTCATTAACATAGTTAAAATTTACCTTACCAAAGTTGAAAAATCATGAGTCAAATCTGGATTCCTGGAGCTTGCGCAGTAGCAATGCGGTGCAAAGATGGCGTAATTCTGGCCAATGACACCCGAAGTACTTGGGGTTATACTGTAAATAATAAAAATGTTGCAAAAATTTTCCCTATCACCAAAGATGGCCGAGTTGCGATGAGTTGTTATGGTTTAATCGGTGACTTCCAAGCGCTCAGCCGAGTAATGTTAGCTCAAGCAAATATATATGAACTCCGAGAAGATCATAAAATATCCGTTAAAGCTATGGCGAAAACCGTGGCGAATTATCTATACCAACGAAAAATGGCTCCTTTATACACTAACGTGTTAGTTGGGGGTGTAGATGAGAAAGGTCCTGCAGTATTTACCATGGATGCAATCGGTTCTCTATCAGAAGAAGAATACGGTGTAGCAGGTTCATCAGCTACGTTCGCAGTAGGCATACTAGAAGCAGAATATACCCCCGATTTGACAGTAAAAAAGGGGACAGAATTGATGAAAAAAGTTATGCGCAATGCTGTGAAACGTGATGCCATGGCAGGAAATGCAATGGATATCATGGTGATCACCAAGGATAAAGTCACCACTGAAAGAATTCCACTGGTAGATTTAGGTGAATAATTTAATTTTTAACTTTTTCTTTCTTAAAATGTTATTATCCAAACAGAAATTTCTTAGGATTTTTCTGTGCAATTTGAAGAAACATAGATTCTTTCATCCTATTTATGATATTTTGATTGTATTGGAAAGCAGATTGCTCTCCTTCGTTGAAGAAATAATCTGTCGCATATAATATTCGATCTCCAATATCAGTATTGCTCAAAAGATCGTTTAAATCCGCGTATAATTGGGTAAAGCACATATTATATGCCAAATCTGCGTAAGCATTATCAAATTCTCTCATCAATTCAATAATTGTCAACATCCAATCCTGTTTGGGCTTAAAGAAATGCTTCCTTCCTTTGGCTGGAAGATGCCCAAAGTGACGATCCCATTCATCTTGGCCGCCAAAATGGCCGAAACAAAGTTTTAAGTTTGGATAATTCTTTAACACAGAACGATAATTTTGTGGGAGGAAAAAGAAATTTGCCAGATATCTCTTTTTCTTCCAATAATGGGTACGGGTGAAATTTTGAAAGAATCGGCGTTTACTGGGAACTAACCCTACTTCTTCGAAAGTGTGTTTATCCCATAAATACTTAATTCCGATTTTTATTTTGGTAATCATCTTTCGGCGAGGCATATTAGTATATACAGCATTATAGATACCACAGTGTGTGATTATTGGTAATTTTCGATCATTAGCAATTTTATAGACCATATCCATGATTTCGGACTCAGCGATAATTTCTTCTGCTACTTTGCGTTCAAATCTGTTGAATTTTCTTGGATGTTGTTGTAAATCCCTCTTTAATTTATCTATTCCTTCACATTTTCCCACTGGAAAATAACCCAATCCGCAGTAAAGTTTCAATCCGAAAATATCGTTCTTAAAATCATCAAAAAGGGGTAAAAGTTTCAAATTTGGCTCGGATTCTTTGATTTCTCTTCGAGGATCTACAGCTAAAAATGGATAAATAAGGTTTTGATATTTTGGCATGGTTCGAATTTGAATCAATTCTTGAAGCTGGGTTCTTAAGGATTTTGGGCAATTTCCTCGATCCATAAAGTTCATATCCATCATGAGAATCAGGTAATGCATGTTTTTAAGCCCAAGTTTCTGATTTACTTCCTTATATAATGAATCAAGGATTTCTAACTGTGTTTTATTAAAAGCACTGGCAAAAGTTGCCATTCGTTTCAATTTGGAATCTTCCCATCTCCGCGATAACTTTTTCATTATTTTTATAAATACAGAAAGATGATTTTTTGCAAAACTCATTAACCACTTGGGAAAAAAATTATCTGGAACACATTCATAATCAAAAGTGTGCATATGACAGTCAAAAAGCTCCGCATTTTGAATGGAAGAGGGAACTCGAGAAATAATTTCACGCGAACTGATATCAAAAATTCTGTCCTTCGTCATACATAATTGTTCGCCATTGAAACTTTTAAATTTTCACATTGTTAAAAAGGATAATATTGGATATTTCGATGAATTTCAAAATTCAAGGATCAATTTGGATACTCCTTTTTTTTATTCCATCTTCTTAATTTTCATTTTATTTATGTATTTGAAGAATATTATCTGCTAAAGCAAAGAAAAAATTGTCTTTCTACATAAGAATCTTCTATTGGATATTTTCCACAAAGTATTTATCACATTAAAAATTCGAATTTATATGGTAGGTGGCTCCCGAAAGCCCCAAACCAAGATCTTTCGAGATTTTGAGATAGAAACACCTTCTGGTGATGTGAAAACGCTTAAAGAAATAGTTATTTGCTGTCCAATTTGCCATTCTTCTCACGTTGGAAATCATGGAACGCGAAAGCGAGGAAATACCCAAGTTCAAATTTATCAATGTAAAAATCCGAATTGTGCTTTTCTGAAACATGCAAACCAAGGGAAGCAGTTTACGATATATAGCAGTCTGATGGTAAAATCGATCGTAAATCATTATCTCCACGAAATTTTAGCGAAATAATTTAAATCTGAAGGAGCGAATTCGGGCCTGTATCATCTGTCAAAATAATCCGACGATATTGGACTCAATTACTATTCACCATAACTTTCAATATTCATTCCTAAATACTCAAATTCTAAATTCTCCTTTGTTGGATATATTGGTATGTTAAAATGTGAGATGAAAAAAGAAAAATGAGATATCTTCTAATTTATCCTTCGACTTGAAAATTCATCGATATTTCAAATTTAAAAAAAAATTCCAGAAGAATGATTTCTTCTGGAAATTCAGGCAGCTATTGGAACTTTTGTCTTTTTGCTGGCCACTCAAGATAATTTCAAATTTATTATCTCTAGTTATATCTGCCCTTCAAAGAAAGTAAAATATTGGTTGTTAGCATATTCGACAAAATAAATTTATTGAGAAAAACATTGGAATTACTCCCAATATTTTCTCATTTATCTCTTAATTAAGTATCCCAATACGTTCCCACAAATGGGTTGATAACTTTAAATATTTTTCGCCTTTACAATCCCTATGAAAGAACTCTCACATGCTGTATTAAATTCAAAGAAATCCAAAATTCGAAAATTATTCGATATGCTTTTACAATCAGGTCCAGAAGCCATATCTTTCGGTATTGGACAAACCGATTTTACCACCCCTCCGTTTATTTACGATGGAATAATTCAAGCTTTACGCAATCAAAAAACATTGTATGCTCCCGCTTTGGGAATCCCTCAATTGAGGGAAGCAGTTGCAGAAAAATTCCAAAAAGAAAACCACCTTTCTTGGGTTAAACCAGAAAACATAATCATTACGAATGGTGGTAGCCAAGCATTAACCCTTGTTTTTGCTATACTTTCAAATCCTGGAGATGAAATGATTCTTTCCAGTCCTAACTTCATATCATATTATTATTTAGCTGATTACTTTCAAATGAAATGCGTTGAAGTCCCACGTAATGAAGACTATTCACCAAATATTGAAGCGATCAAAGAGAAAATTACTCCTAAGACTAAATTCATTCTTATTAACTCACCCAATAATCCAACAGGCTACGTATATAAGGAAGAGGTAATGAAAGCGATTGTAGATTTAGTGCGAGATAATGATTTATATTTAGTTAGCGATGAAGTTTACGAAAAATTCTTGTATAATCAAGCAGTCCACATTAGTCCTGCATCTTTTCCTGGCATGGCTGAGCGTACAATCACGTTAAATGCTCTAAGTAAATCGTTTGGTGCAACTGGATTACGTTGTGGATATATTGCAGCCAGTCAACCCATAATTTTAAATATGGAAAAATATATTCAATATACTACAGCAGGAGTAAATCATCCGGTTCAATATGGTGCTGTAAGAGCGCTTAAACAAAGTGAAAAGATGGATTTTCCCTCAATAGTTGAGCGTTACAACCATAAACGAGAATTCTGTATTAAACGTTTACGAGATTTAAAATTTGAAGTAGTAGAACCTCAAGGTGCATTTTATATAATGCCGAAGCTTAATCCTGCTTGGGGTATAACGGCGGATGAATTTTCGGAAGAGTTAGTTAAGGAACAGAAGGTTGCATGTGTTTCTGGAACTGCCTTTGGCTCATTTTCGGAAAATTCATTACGTATTTCTTACGCAACAACCGATGAAAAATTGGAAGAAGGTTTCAACCGCATTAAAAAATTCTTAAAGAAACGAAATTTGATATAAACTTCTTTTTCTTTTTTCTGTTTGGCAATTTTGGAGGTGAATATCTAACGACTAATCCAAAAAGGCATAAAATTTGCAAGTGGTACCAAGTATGTCCAATAAAATATTATACAGATGAGGGAAAATTACCGCAAAAATGGGTAGATTCATACTGCTTGCAGGATAATAAGAATTGTGTTCGATATCAATTAGAAGAAAAGGGTATCCCTCATTCAGATAAGATGCTTCCTGATGGCACCATTGATGATTTGCTTTAATAAATTTATCCGAAGGTTGATAATTCACCAGCCCTTTTATTTAAATTAGATGATTAAACAATGAAAGGATTGGTGCTCTTCGGTTATGCAAAACCAAATCGTTATTCTTGGGCAGTCTTGATGGGGTATTTAGAGCACGATTCTACTATTTGCGATCATTATGATTTTCTACCATTATCTTTTCAGCTTTATCAAGGTCCGCAGCATAAGAAAGAATTGGCAGAAATTTCATTCCAGAAATATGATATTATTCTCCTTGCCTATTCCTTACTGACCATTCAAATCCCACAATTTACTGAATTCAATCAAAATTATCCCAATTTCTATTCACAATGGCATCCAAACATTATATCTGTCGTTGGAGGACCTCATCCAACGGCAAAGCCGCAAGATTTTAGCTTCGGTTCTAACCAAGTGGATTTCATTATTCCAAATGAGGGTGAACGAGCTTTTCAAGAGTTATTAATGGCACTTATTTCTCAAAAACCGGATGATATTGATGTTGGCCGACTTAACGGAGTAGCAAGAGGAAAATCTTTCTATATTCCTTCAAAACCACCAATATTGCATAAATTAGGGACATCTCCATCATTTTCTCCGAAATTTCGATTATTCGGGCCTATTGAAATTAGCCGAGGCTGCCCTTTTCGCTGTAAGTTCTGCCAAACAGGAAATACATCCCAAAAAATGCGGCATGCTCCCTTAGAGCAAATAATTCACTGGGTTCAGCTTGGGGCTCAAATAAAATATGATAAATTATGGTTCTTAACTCCAAATGCTTTTGCTTACGGTTCTAAAAACGGTGTAACCCCTAATGTTGAAATGTTATATCAACTTCTCTCTCAAGTTTCTTCTATACAAAGGATTAAAGGTTTATACTTTGGAACATTTCCTTCTGAAGTTCGACCAGAATCTGTAACAGATGAAGTTATGGAAACAATAGAGCCCTTTTTGGCGAATAGAAAAATTTTATTGGGGGCACAAACAGCTTCAAATAGATTACTGAAATTAATATCCCGGGGGCATACCATTGAACATATTTATCAAGCAGTTGAAATTTTGCAAAAATACGATTTCAAATGTGAAATTGATTTTATTTTCGGACTTCCGGGAGAAAATAAAGAAGATATTGAAGCCACCATCAATTTTTTTGAAGATGTCTTAAATAATAGGTTAAAAAATGTTAAAATTCATACTCACACTTTTATGCCTCTTCCAGGTACTCCATTCGAAAATGAACCGAAGGGAAGAATTGACCCCAAAATTCTCGAAATTGTAGGAAAAATGGCAAAACAAGGAAAAGCTTATGGTGAACACCAAGCTCAGGCTGGTTTAATCCCTACAAAATTTACTCATGAAAAAGAAATTTAACTTAATATACTTATATCAACACATTCAAATTCTTCTACGGTTAATTTTATTTATACTCAGAAATGAATTAACCCTTTAAATTATTCGGGAGATTATTTGGAGAAATGACGGTTATTATCGCACAAGATGAAAAAGAAACATCTACATTAACTAAAGCTTTAGAGAAATTAGAGAAGAAAGATGACCATTTTTTAAAAATCGCTGAAGATTCCCAAAATAATATTCTAATTATAGTTGATATCCCTGGCTTAATTGGATACCCATGGTCTGTTCAGAAAGATACCCTTATTAATTTTTTAAGGTGGTTGAAGGAAAAGGGTGCAAAATCCATCTCAATATTTCCCACTTTGCCTCCCAATTATCGATTTAAAACAGTTTTATCGGATCTTGGACTTTTTTCAGCACTCCAAAGAGAAAAGATTCATATAATTGAGCCTACCTTGGAATTACCAGAAAAAAAGACTAATAATCTTGCCACATCAATAACTTCCTTTCCTTTTTCGCATGTTTTCGTAATTACTCAAGTAGGTTTAATTGATGAGAAAAACCTGTGGACTGGCTCAGTATTGTTCATGAACTTATTACTCCAATGGAGCTCCTTTGTAGATATACTTAAGAATACAGAAAATAAACTTGAAGATTCTATAAAAATCGCAAAAAGACCAAAAGATTCAGAAAATCAGATAACTTTGACTGATTTAGAAGATAATAAAGCATTAAAATGGATTTGGAATTGGGTGAGAAATTTACTTCCCGAAACTAACCATTCATTTCCGAATATCTTTAGGGATGCCCCAGTTTCAGACGAATTTGCAACATATTTTATTAGTTTGGCATTTAAATGCGGTTTTAAAAATACTTGGTGGTATAATCCTTCTCTAATACCATTTTCTCCCAAATTGATTTTTGTATCTAATTCTTTCCCAGAAATTGAAACATTAACCTATCAATATTTAGCAATGGATCCACTAAATGGAATATTGTCGAACTATTTTACTGTTCTTTTATCTGGATTAGATAATATTGAAGTGGTTGAGTCAGGTGAATCTACTCTACAAGCATTTGAGCCACCGGAATTAAATCAGTTAAACTTAGAACCGATTCTCCCCATTGAAATATATATGGGGAAAATTTCAGAGGAAATAAAGATTTATTCAATGCTTTTGAAGGGACTACTCCAATCTCTTCTTTATGAGGATTTTTCGCAAGTAAAAAAAATCGCATTATTGATGGGAAAAAACCCGCCAGAACCTGAAAATGCAGATTGGATATTAATTTTTGGAGATGACGCAATAGAAACCACACTTCAAGCGCCTTTTATTTATCTAAACAAGAATTTGCTCCCGAAAGAACCATTTATGGTCATGGAATTTGAAATTGGTGGTAAAAGCATTTTATCAGACGATGAAATTGATCGCGAAATCCTAAAAAAACAGAGAAAGTTAAGGGCAAAGATTGAGAAATTAGAAGAAAAATTAACACTTTTTCAAAATTCCCTTTCAGAAAAAGATTTGGAAGAAGAAAAAAACTTGCTCATATTAGAAGCAAAAAAGAAAACAGCCCATAAAATTCAAAAAATCCGCACTAAGATTGAAAAAACCCAATATCAAGTAAGAATGAATAATGAAATTCGGAAAATTAAACAGCAGAGACCAAAATTAGTCCCTAATCCAAATATAATTCGAATTCCTACAGCGGGGATGTTCGGACTTGATTTCCTTAAGTTTCTTCAAACACAATGGTCCAAAAAGCAAGCTCCCGCGTTAAACATGGCAATATTTCAATTAAATCCTTACTATCAATTTCCTACCGTTCAGAAAAAATGGCAGAAGAACTTGCTGATAGAAATAAAAACTGCTTTAGAGACAACTATGCAAGAAATTACTGATCCATTACTTCCACAAATAAACAAGAAACTTAAGCAGATAAATAATGAATATCAAAAAAAGATTGCCGAATTGAAAAAGTGGGAGATTCTTACTCAAAAAAAAATAGAAACAGACTTTGAACCAAAAATAAAGGCTGCCAAAATTGCCTTAGAAAAACTGAAAAAAGAGAAAAAAAGAGAACAAAAATTGAGAATGAAAGAAAAATTCAAAAAGATTTATTTTCTGAAAGGAAAATCGACTCAGAAAGAAGAAATGAAAGAAAGTATGAATCCAGAATCAATTGAGGTGAATAATAATGAAGAATGAAAAAATAATTTCCAGTTTTAATACTATTTTTGAATCTACCAAATCCTATAATGAAACTGGAGAATTTCCATATGAAATTTTTCAAACACCATTTTGTAATTTAACCATTGACACGGCTGCCTTTCAAGAAATCTGGTTGAAATTATTCCCATTTTTTATGAATACTAATGTGAACTCATTAGATTTATTCGTTTCAACTCAGGGGGAAATAATCGATGCTTATATGATTAAAGCCACTGCAGATGGATTATTAGAAGCGTTGATTCCTATAAATAAAAAAGAATTTGCAGAAGAACTGATTGACATATCTTTGAAACAAAATAATAATTTAAATTTATCAAAGGATATTTACGAGAAATTAGCTCCCAAAATTAAGAAGAAATACCAAATCAGTCTGGGGAATATTCGAATTTATTCTCAAACTTTTATCACTCGATTTCTTGAGATAAATCACGCAGCGGTATCCCAAAATGTTGATCTAATCGAA
>Ga0164318_10000817_pt1 | contig 25673 bp, 23 predicted proteins | sample GuaBasSedimGuay9_FD_113734 | JGI IMG/M metagenome (GOLD analysis project Ga0164318, IMG submission 113734) | Subseafloor sediment microbial communities from Guaymas Basin, Gulf of California, Mexico - Guay9, Core 4571-4, 0-3 cm | ecosystem: Environmental > Aquatic > Marine > Hydrothermal vents...
CGCTCAACAGAGCCAGGCTGTCGCGGGAGTGAAACAGTCGATTGATGCGTCTCGCGACCAACTGCAAGAGAGGCTCGACGGTCTTAGGACACAGACCACAGACAATGTGCGCGCACGCCAGCAAGAGATAGTGACCGCCACGAAACACAATGTCGAAAAGATGCTTGAAGACACAAGCACGATCTTGGAGTCCATGAGTTCAAGCCTGACCGAGGCGACGACAAGCGCCGCAAATGATGCCAAATCGCTCTCCGGCGACCTTGAGCGTCTAGCCCAAGCTGTAACAGACGCCATACGCAATGACATGGAGTCCACAATCGAGTCCCTCAGTGCAACGGTCGACGCAAGTGTGAACCGAGCAAATGAGCGAGCAAGAGGGATCGTCGATAGCACCATACAAGACATGGAGGAGAAGGCCACGGCATTGAGCGCATCTATGCTTGGCACACTCAGCACGCTGGAGCAGGAGACGAGCAGCAGGGCCGCTGAGAGCCGAGACACGATGACAGCCCGCCTGAACGACACCGAAGTGAGCATCACAGGGAAACTGTCCTCTGTGGCGGAGGAGTTGGAGAGAACACGGGAGTCTGCAACAGCAAGTGTGACAGAGGTTCTCGACTCGGTTCAGAACAGTGTGGGAGCCCGTTGCGAAGAGATGAAGTCGCAGGTGAGCTCTGCAGCTGGACGGGCAGAGAACGAGATTGACAGGGTGACCGAGCAGTCGGTGGCGACTGTTGAAAAGAACGTCAACGAGGCGCATTCACGACTGGCCGAGGTAAGCGACGTGCTCAAGGATTCAGCCACCAAATCAGTCGAGAGCCTTGCAGCTCAGACTACCGATATAGCCCGTTCGGCCCTGAACGAAACAGCAGAGTCGCTAAAGGCCATGGAGGCAGGACTGACTAAGATCACCGATGACACCTTTGCCAAGATAGATTCCTCTCTGCGTTCGGCCAGCAGTGCCCTCACCAGCATCAAGGACGAGGCCCTCTCCACGCCCATGCTGGGACTCACCGAGGAGGAACTCAACGCGATATTCGCAGGGGTGGCCGGGGCAGAGAGTGGTGGCGAGGTGGCAGAGGTGCTGACCAAGGTCACCGAGATCATGCGGTCAGGTGATTTTCCAGGTGCAAGGAACACGTGGCTCATTGCCACGCGAAAGGCGGTATTGAGCCACATGCAGGACATGCTCCAGCGGGCGAAGTCCAAGGTCACGATGATAATTCCCGACCCGCGCGAGATTCCAACAGATCTCCTCAAGGAGATGAAATCGAGCGTGGGCGTGGAACTCGTGGTCACCGAGGGCGCAATGCTAGAGCAGAACGCCAGTCCACTTGTGGGGCGGGGTAACATCAGAGTCCGTGTGAGGTCTGAGAAGGACATCTACGCTTGCATCATGGACAGCGAGGAGGTCATGCTTGCCCCCGCATCACCTGGAGATAAAGATGTCATAGGAATCGTGAGCGAGAACCCCGACTTCGTCAAGATAGTGATGGGAATCACCGGACCGATATTCCAAGCCCGCACCAAGTTGCTGAAACCAGGGGATCTGTGAGCCGCGTCGGGGGGTCGTACCCTCCGCTCCGCTCGTCAGAGAAGTCTCTTGGACATGACAATGGCGTCCGTTGCGTCGTAGTAGTATTCCCGGATTACGCCGGCATCCTCGAATCCCACAGCGCGATAGAATTCGTATGCGTCGGGATTAGTGTCATCTAGGTCAACGAAGAGGGCCCTGTACCCCATCTCCCGGACCAGTCCCTCAAGATGGGTGATGAGCGCACGGCCAATGCCACGTCTTCGATGACTTGGTGACACGGCCAGCAGCTCTATCCAGACGCGGCCTTCCTCCTCCAGACCCCCAATGATACAGCCCAATATGTGGGGCGTCCTCAGGTCCTCTGGCGGGTCGGACTCAACGGCAACAAGAGCAATCCACTGGTCACTGTCCAAGAACTGCTGGACGGTTTCTGGTGTGGTCCACCTGGTGATGTCAGCAAGGCCCATGTGCCGTGCGGCCTCTATCACCGCTGCTGCATCATGCCATCTCGCAATTCCGAAGCCTTCGCCATAAGATGCCACCATCGCCCCTATCGCACGCTCCTACAGATCATAGATGACGCTATCCGGTGCCATCAAGGTGGCGTCTGGCGGAAGTGCAACCATCGTTTCAGGATTCTTCCGAATCACAAACATCACCGACCTGTACGGCGCCTCCGCAAGACAGACGCGCTTCGAATAGTCCACGCTGACATATTTCGCTGACACATGTCCTCCGGTTGCCACTACATTTGAGAGGACCACGTAAGACCACATCTCTTGGGGCTTCGACAGAACCTCGACGTTTAGTCGTTCGAGGAGGTACTCAGCTCTGTACGCCTGAGATCGTGTGGCCTCAAAATTGATCAGGCCGATGCCGCCCGTCCGGATACCAGACAGCCCGCGCGATAGAAACAGGGCGAACGCCTCGATTGTGAAGTCGGGATCGGCAACAAAGAGGTCGAAGACACCTATGTCGATTGGCAATGGGTCACGTAGGTCGCATTGGACTACCCGTATTGGTAGTCCCTCAGACCTAGCAATCAGTGTCACAAGCGCACAAGTGTACGGGTCTATCTCGACAAGGGTGACTTCCACCCCTCTTCGAGCCAGCGAGATGGACAGTAAGTCATCGTCACCCACCATCAAGACACTTGACGGGCTAAACCGAAGTACTTGCCTCAATTTCATAGCATGGGCCGTCGGAGTGAGTGGTGCCTGACCGAGTGAATAGTCGAGAACCTTCCGCCTAGCTAAGATGTCTGCGGACTCGTTCGCCAGAGCATCCACCTCTTGGAGAAACTCATCCCTCATCTTGCCCCTCTTAACACGACCAGCCAGAAGACGAGCACCCTTGAACTCCGCGGACATAAACTTCTCATACACAAGATCATCACGAGCCCCCGGCTCCGCTACAGGATGAACGTATTCGAGCAGGTCAGGATGAATCTCCTTGAGCCGCTCGTATTCCAGAGTACCGCTCTCAAGAAGACCGAGAGCGAGTCGATACAAGACACGGAGAGTCTCGTCCCGGAACTCGAGTACGACATTCTCAAGTCGCTTTTCTTGCTGTGTTGCCACGACAACAACCCGGTTGTCAGGCTCAGTCACCACAAACACCCCTGGCGCCAGATCCAGTGGCTGCGTGGCAGGGGGATTCTCAAGCAGCGATGAATAGTCAAGCGTCAACGGGTCCCACAGTGTTGGTGCGACGCTTGTCTTGTCCGGGGCAGGGACTGGCACACGACCGGAGATTATGTCAAGAGCCCTGTCGACCTCCTTGCGCCATCGCGCCTTCGAATACTTGATTGCACCCACAATGAGTACGACAGGTGAGCAGACAACACCAAGGTAAATCACAATCCTCTGATACCGTGCAGCCATGTCCGCCTCCAAGGGGTAGCTATGTTCCTGAACTGCACCCAACTCCGTCCACTCAAAGTCACCAACTGAGGTCACCACATACGCAGAGTAAGCGGATGCAACGAAGTATCCCGTGATGGGGTCAAAATAGTACGACTCTGTGAAGCTGATACGCAACAAGCCTGACGGGTCATACTCTGGGTCACGAACGTGATCCACGGCACCAGGCAGCGTCACTTCGATTGCCTTGAAGGCAGCGATAGCGTCTGTGAACACTGTCGTGACTCCCTTCACGGTATACTCATGACCAAGAATCATGATCTTGTCGCCAGGCTCGACATTCGGGTCAATCTGGAACCAGATGAAGTCGAAACTGTAATAGGTGGCATAGCTGGAGGGGGCATCGTAGGTCGAATTGAGATAGCGCCTCGTGACAGTGTCCACGTAGAAGAGATGCTGTGTGTCCTCGGTGTACGACTCCCCGTCACTGCTGCTGAAGGTGTAGTTTCGAGTCATCACCCAAGTAGCAACACTGCCATTGATGGATGTCAACTGGTAGTGGCGCCACTCATCCTCATCCTCGTAGTAGTCCTCATAGTCGCCAGAGGTTCCGGAGAGATGGGTGGAGAAATACACTGTGAATTCATCGCCAGTCTTTGCGTCAAGTGCCGCATGGACAGGTGCGACGCGAACGAGAAACAAACACATTACCATCAGCAACAAGATCGGGTGCCTACTCATGGTCACCACCCCGTGGGACTCTCGTCACTACCATGTCCGTGTGCGGCACTGACTTTTCAATGAGGTCTGCCACAGCATCGACATCCATGTTGCTGCCACACGTCAGGATATCGACAAGCACCCTTCCGAACTCCGGCCATGTATGCACGCTGATGTGGCTCTCGGCGAGCAGCGCAACTGCTGTCGCTCCCCCAGGACGCTCATGGCCTAGGCCCCCGGCTCCCGGGTGCAACTGGTCTGGGAACTGATGGGCCAACAGGCCAATCTCTGTCAGACCCGCCACTCTAACAGCGTCTTCGAGTGTTCTCTCCCACCAGTCCGCCTGATGTGGCCGGGGGTCTGTCACTCCAAAAAGATCGATAAGCACAGAAACTCCAAGACTCATCACTGTACCAACTCTTGCGTGACGTGCTGTTCAACAAAGGAGCTGATTCTCTCCTCCCCGAATCGAGGTCGTACCAAACGCTCCCATCTGGAAGCGTTCAGCTAATGTACTTATACTCTGCGCAAGCAAACAGTCACTACTCGCGTTCGGAATGTATAAAAACAGGGCAACGAGGTCAAGACAAGGATGTCCTCATCCAGTGGAGGAAAAAGATATGCAGATTCCAAGTTTCCTGCTGAGGAAGCTCTACATGAAGGGAAGCCTGACGAACACAGACAGCGGCTTCGCGTTCAAGATCAAGAACTCTCTGTCGCCAGGAACGGCGATTGGCGTCGCCCCATTCAAGGTCGACGACACAGAGTATCCGTTAGACAACACCATCCTCAAGTCTGAGGGTATGGAGGTCAAGGCCTCTGAGATCTCTGAGAGCAGCCCCTTCATGATTAAGGTTGGCGTTGAGATTGAGGTTCACATCAATGCCGACCCGCTGCCGGAGGGCGAGCACAAGATCTACATCTCAATCAACACCAAAGAGGCTGGTACTCTCAGCTTCGACGTGACTGACTCTGTGTAGATGTTTCACGAAATGCAGAAGGGATTCCTTCTGCACTCTTTCTATCTACGGCCACGCCAGCCATCGGCACAACAGTTTTGTGTGCATAGGGTCATCGCTCCGACGGTCAAGACCATGTACGTCAAAATAAGGAGAGATGGAGCACTAGGAATAGGCCGTGCCACTGAGGGTTCAGCAGAGATCACGATTGGATATGGCGAGGCACACATGGTGGCCGCCGCGCTGGAGAAGCTGGCTCAGACAGCACGAAACTACAGACAGGTCTACCACAAGACTACTGATGTGGGGGGTGGCAACAAGATACTGTTCGAGCGGTTCGAAGACGGCCGCATCAAGATCTCGGGTGACCGGCAGGAATACTTCATGACAGAAGAGGAGGTCCGGGACCTTGCCGAACTTCTCAAGCATCTGCCCCCCGTAGAAGTAGCCCCGGCGTCAGACTACGTCCAGAAGATACCTCCAGAGAATGAACTGTGCCTGACTGTCAGAAACGGCCCCAACAGTGTGGCAATCAAACTGACAGAGGCGGCACTGATCAAGACTGCCATTGTCAGTAGCGTGGACAGCAGATTCTACGAGGAGCACCTGAGAATAGACGGCCGGGAGATGACCGTCCAGAGAAGCAGCGATCTCAAGTGGTCCCTAAGTGTGGACGGTAATGAGGTGAAGTTCACGGCCTACGAGGTGGAGGCACTCATTGCGGGCCTTCATAACGGAATCCTTGATGTCCTGATGGATCTTGTCAAGTCGCTGGGCAGCGACGAGATTGCCGACATCCGAATCAAGAGCCAGATTCAGAGGATTGAGAGTGAAACCGCCAAGATAATGGGCGATCATAGACAGACCAAGAATGTTGTCAAGACGCTGTCCAAGTTCACTAAACGAATCATTGGTGGAAAGGCCGACGCCGACGCGCGGACTGACGACTTCATTGAGATGTGCAAGTACATCCAGAGCAAGCTCGACAGGGAGTTCGTGGACCCCCTCATGAGGCTCATAGCGGGCACCTTTGTGTCTGTTCCCTGAGTCCGTCATGGTCCCACAACTCTTATGTCCACCACCAGTAACCTCACTCCGTCCACACTGAGTGAGGTCAGCAACCTGTCTGGAATACAGTACGCACGGCAGCTGGCAAAGCGCTGGGGAATCAGGGCTCCTCAGCAGTTCTTGCGCATGTGGAGATTACACCGTATCCCATTTGACTCTCTCCTCTCAAACATCTTTGAGGCCCTCGACTCAGCAGGGGCACGGTTTGCCTTTCCAACCGTCGCTGCAGTCGCATCAATGCGGCCCGAGCTCGTAAGATGGATAGAGAGAGAGGGCCACGAAGTCGCAAGCCACGGCTACGTGCATGTCAGATACCCGCAGATCTCGGCGAGGGCAAGGAGAGAGGACCTGACACGAAGCATTGCAGTGCTCGGAAAGCTTGGCGTGAACGTGCAGGGCTTTAGAGCACCGTATGACAATTATACTGACGACATGCCCCTGATGCTCGAGGAGCTTGGTCTGGCGTGGGATGGTGGCCTCGGATACAGACCCGAGCACCGCGGACGTCACATGTTCTTTCACGTCGACGTAGGGGGCCGCCAGTCCAGAGTCACGTACATCCCGCTCAACGTGTGGAGCGATGACCGAATGATTGACACGCTTGGGATGACTCCAGCTCAAATCACTAAGCGCCTGAAGATTGAGGCAAAACGCGCGGCCGAGCACGGGGGTGTCGTGATGTTCGATCTTCATCCGATTCGTATCGGGCAGAACAAGTATGTCGGTTGCTTGAGAGAACTGGCGGAGTATGCCGTAGAGATTGGCGGGTGGTGCCCGACACCTGCCGAGGCCGTTTGTTACTGGAACGACAAGAATAGGTGGCCAGGGGACTCACGTTTCTGCATGCTGCTGACGGGTGATATCGACAACTGGGTGTTCTCCGACTATCTCCGGCGACAGATCTGGAAACGCTACTTATGGAGAGGAGTGTGAACGCTATGGGAAAGCTACTGGGAAGACTGCTGCGCATTCTTGCGTGGTTGGCACCGTTCTATCAGTTCCGGGCATCGGTTCACAGAAGGTGTGGTGTCAAGATTGGAAAGGGAGTATTCATGGGATACCTCGTTCAGATTGACAGTGAGCATCCAGATCTGGTTGAAATCGGCGACTGGGTATCAATAGGACCCGGAGTACAGATCATGGCACACTCCGGTACGAGCCCCTACCATCGACACACTGGTGCGTACAGGATGCCCCCAAAGAAGGTCATCATAGAGGATGGGGCATGGATAGCCAGTGGCGCAATCATCCTACCAGGCGTTCGTGTCGGAAAAGGGGCAATCGTGGCAGCAGGGGCGGTGGTGAGCCGAGATGTGCCCCCATGGACGATGGTTGCTGGTAACCCGGCCAGGGTAGTCCAGAAGATAGAGCCAACACACAGCTAGACGCCGAGCTTGGAAGCCACTATCTTCCGCAGGTCACCAACCGTCCAGATATCGACGACTTCCTCGTCTTCAAAGAATATCCCGAACTCGTTCTCAACCTCACTAATCAACACGAGGTGGGCCATCGAGTCCCATGGCTCGTACTCTTTCCGCCTGAGACCGTCAGTGACCTCCCCTTTGTCAAGAAGCAGCACCTTGCTGACTATCTCGGTGAGTCGCTCGTCGATGTCGTTCATGCTCATTCCTCTATCAGCTGAATGTAGTCAGGTACCTCAATGGTCTTCTCGTCCAGATTGAGCAGCCATCGTGTGACACCATCACCATCCGTCCCCAACAGCTCAAAACCGTGACGCTCGTACAGGTCCTTTGCGGGGGCGTTCTTCTTGGTGGGAACGTACTCGCCCACCACCTCCTTGGCTCCGGCCGAGCGCGCATCAGCCACAATCCGCGCCAAGAAGGCGGTCTCTACGTTACGTCCGATGACCCGACAGCTCATCAAGAATGAATCGATCACCCATGTCGTGCATTCACACCGGACAATCGCAACACCGACTATTCCCTCGTCGCCAAACCTGTCGCTCACGGCCATACTGTAGACGCGATACTCCGATGAATCGCGAAACTCCCGCACCTCAGCGTCAGTATACCGGCGCGTTGTGAGATTGAACTGATTGGTCTTGCCAATGAGCTGTACGACACGCGGTGTATCGAAGTCGTCCGCAAGCCGAATCCGAACCTTCAGGTCAAGTGTTCTCAGGAAGTCCTCGAGAGATCCTGCAGTGCGCTGGAGTTCGGCTCGCTTCCGTTTCCCGACGTACATCTCTCCACGCTTCATGTCCTCGGGGGTCAGTGAGAGCACGTCAAACACCTTGAGTCGCTCAATCGTTTCTCGATAGAGCCTAGGATTCTTGGGCATGTCAACAACCAAGACTTCAGGAAGGGCCTGCCGCACCTGTGCTCGTTCCACAGGGCTATCGTCAATGAAGACCATGCTGTCGAGGCCGATGTTTATCTCCCGAGCGAGCTCTATCAGATTCTGAACCTTGTTCTGCCAGTTGATTCTCAATGCGGCGAAGTGCTCCTCACGCAGCACTTGATACGGATGCTCACGAAGTACCTTTAGGGCGTCGTCGGGATTGTTCTTGCTATTGATAGCAAGAATGACGCCGCGATTGTAGAGGCTCAGAAGGACACGTTGAAACTCCACATACTCCAGACCCGGCGAGGTGTTTCCGAGCTTGATTCCCTCCATCCCATCTTCCCCGATTATGCCGCCCCACAGAGTGTTATCAAGATCAAGCACTATACACTTCTTGGTCAGTCCCTTGAGGGCGCGGATGTACCGTAGATACTCGTCCGCAAGGACGGGCATGAAGGACTCACTGAACACAACAGTTCCGCGGTAGTACGTGTTCCAGTTGATCATCTTACTCTTGCCGAAGTCACCAGCCACAGCGTCGAGGTCAACAACAAACACACGACTGTTCTCTCTGAGCCGTTCCATAAGCCCCTCGTTGGCAACCCTGAAGAACTCTCTCAGACCCATTGTCTGCTTGTTGTCCACAATTCCTAGAGGCGTGAAGACTGGCACCACGAAGTTGTTCACGAGAATGAGTGCCGTGCTGTTCTCAGCGAGAGTCTCTGCCACTGACGCCACCTCGTCGACAACATTGTTCAGGGCCTCCTCGCGCTCGTCGTCACTCATCCTGACAAACTTTGAGAGAAACAGCTGGTCGAGCAATGACCACGGGTCGACAGACAACACCACGACATCGGGGTTGTGCTGATATAACGACGAACCAGTATCGAGAGCCTCTTGGCGGAAAGTGTTGAAACCACCCACGAAGGTCTTCGGAGCAAGACCCTCCAGCCGCGTCTTGATATCGATGCAGGCAGCGAGCGGTTCCAGCGTTGAGGAGCCGATGACCGCGATTCGCACCACCTTATTCGGGTCCTCAGGCTCAGGCAGGTCCATCTTTTGGAACCGCTTGTACGCGCTCCACAAGTTGAGATAGCTCGGATCTTCTCGAACTGCCTTGAGAATACTCTCAGCCTTGCTCTCGATCTCCGACATCACTGAATCACCTCACGGGCTAGCGCCGTTCTCAACTCGTCAATCATCGTATCTACCATTCGATGCCCCTGCATTGCCGCAGGACCGCGTGTGGCCACGGCAATTGCCGCTCCGTGGATCGAAGAATGGGTCATGCTCACATGTATTGTCACATCATCCAATCTGGCGACATGCGCCTCTGGCTCGCCGTTAGAACCATGGTCGATTCGAACCCGCCATACTGGCACCTGCACCGTGTGGCTCAGTGCCTTTACCACCGCCTCCTTTGCGGCAAACATTGCCGCGAAATGTGGATACGGATCGCGGCAATTCATACAGTAGTCCAACTCCTCGGGTCCGAAGACTCGTGAGAAGAACGGCGAACTGGAGCCGAGCCTTCGGAACCGTTCGATCTCAACCAAGTCCACTCCTATGCCGAGAAGGCCTGCCGGGGCTGACTCACCGAATCGCAATGCAGTTCAACCGCACTCACTCTGTGGGACGCTTATAATCGTAGTGACAAAGCATCTTGGGGCCACGTATTGCTCATATGGCACTGCCACTTCGCTCTATCACCGCGGTAGACCAAGGATACTTTTCCAGTACTGTCTTCATGAGCCTACGCACCTTTCGCTCCTCGGAGGTGCCCTGATACGCGAGTAGGATGACCACCCCGCCCCTTGTGCGCTTGAATTTCTGGTACATTGTCTTGACCGTGTTGATGACATCAGAAACTATCATGATGTCTGCCTGCGGAATGTCGAGGTCGCGTTCGCCAACAGGGGACATGATAAGAACGCGCTTCGTGGCGTCCTCACGAAACTCCCTCAAGACCTCACCCTTATCCCGCGTCTGTCCGGTGACGGTCAACACCGAGAGACCGCTCTTGGTCAGCAGCTCTTCAAGCTGCGAAACCATTTCTAGATAGGATGTGAGAACAAGGGTCTTGTCGTACCGCTTGGCAATCTCCACGACCCGAATGGCCTTTGACGACACATCCGGGAGAATTCGTTTCAGGTTCGCGAGATTGAAGTAATGCCTGATATAGTCGCCGTGAAACATGCGCAGGAACCTCTTGGGTGGCATCGCGAACACGTACTTGCGAAGCATCAGCAGACTAGAGTATCTACTCTTCAACTCATCAGGGATTGGCAGCCTTTCGAGCATGAGGTGGATGCGACGTGGATCGTCGCCAATCAAGTCGAGATTGTCGTCCTCTTCGAGTTCGACCTCAATCTCGTCCTGAGTGTTTCGTATCAGCTCGTCAAGCACCATTGAGATGGAACGAATCCGCGAGTCTGGAACGAGTTCCATCCTCAACAGTGTTGGTTCAAGATAGTCCTCAACGTCAGTACCGTAGAGGTCTTCCATGGAGATCAGCACAGAATCGGGAATGTGCCGTTGGAGGGTCGCCAGTTCTTTTCTAATCTCAAGCTGTTCTTCGGTGAACACCGCATGGTCATCCCGGAGGGTGCCACTCATTCCGATTATCCACTTGTCCTCAAGCAGCGTCAGAATGGTGGGCCACGGATACACGAGAGTCGTGCGCCCCCCGCTTCGTCGGACTAACGTGTCAACTTCATTGATCAAGAGAACATCAAAGTCTGCAAAGAGGTCGAAGTGCCTCTGAAGCATTCCAGCTAGTATCTGTGGTGTGACCACGACAACACGTTTCTCCTTCAACATGAGAGGCCTACGTTTCGAGGGAATGCGAAAGGACAACTCGCCAAGCTCCTCACCCAGACCCCCGTACTCTCCGCGAAGATAGTCCACCGTTTCGGCGAGAGAAGAGGACGAGTGAACAACGATGAGGAACTTCAGGTTGGGAAATCGCTGGGTGACTAGCTGGTGGGTGATGAAACGTTTCCCCAGACCGCAATCAAGCTCAAGCAGAAGGTTGGTACCTCTCAGCTTCTCGATACGATCAAGGAGGTACGTCTGATAACCACGAGGGGTGTACTTGTGATCCCGGGGTGTCATTACATTACTCAATCCCGACAGGTCGTTTTGAATCCGTTTAGAACATCTTGAACACCTTCGCCAGCGATGGCCCCTTTACATGCATGGCGAACTCGTGGAACGTTCCGAAGGGAACAATGTGGACCTCAAACCCTCTATCTCGAAGCCTTCGTGACACCTCATTTATGAGCTCGTCAGCCACGGCAGGATCGGCCTTGCTGGGACCAAGGTGTGCGAAGGAGTGGAGGATAATCCTGTTACAGCCGACCTTGTTTGCGAGCCATCGGATGTTCTTGACCATCTTTCTCAACACTGCAACTCGATCCTCGTCGTCCTTCTCCTCAGCTTGAATCCAAACAAGTACCGACTCATCGAACCTGTGCTCATCGGCTATCTCTTCGCTCTCGTTGGGGCGATACCAGAAGCTCTCTAAGTGAAACATAAGCAGTATCAATGATGCCACCACATAAGACGGGGCAATCATCGGGTTAAGGGCGTTGCGCTCGCCCAGTATCTCACTCGTTCTCATTGTTGGCAGAAACAGGCTCGGCGTCCACCACAGGTACACCTATGACTCCCAACTCCGTCGCATCAATCTTCTTCTTTCTCGGGATAGCCTTCCCGTGCACCCATATCGTGTTGGGAGGAATTACGCGATCCTTCGGCACGGTACTGTTTGCCGCGATTATGACATTGTCACCAATCTCCGCCCCAGCCAAGATGACAGCATTGGCGCCCACCGTCACATTGTTGCCCAGCTTCACGGTCTTGAGATAGAGATAGCCTCCCTCGTAGACATGACCGCTGAGGATGGCATCATACCCGAAGAAGCAATTGTCACCAATGATTGTCCTCTCTGGGTTGAAGAGCCGCCCGTTGCCCACGACCGTGTTCTTCCCAATCTTGGCGCCGAAGAGCGTGTGACGCGGGCGGGTATCCATAAAGACTGAAAAGAACCAGGCGAAGTACGGGAAGAGGACATAGTAGACCTCGTAGTACTCGTAAAGAAGCCACTCCTCAGTTTCCATGGGATAGAATCCGTCCTCAAGATAGGGGATACCTCGCCGCGACAGGAGAAACATGCCTAACAAGATGCCGAGGAAGATTCCATAGCAGACGAAGGCTATGGGCACGAACAGGACCAGAAACCAAAACCGTTCCACAGCAAAAGACGGAACGAGTGGGCCGAGCAGCTGGAGGAACAACTGTTTCACGACGCTCAGTGGCGCAAAGTAAGTGTCCACGACGGAGTCGATGTTCTCGAAGAACATCATGAACAGTATGACGGATGGAAAGGCTGCTACTGTGATACTGACGAGCAGGGACAGAACCAAGTATATAGAATAGAATATGGTTCGTGGCTTCATGTCCGGTGTCACTCGCTTGTGCTTGGCAAGCACATCAGCTGATGTCCCTTTTAATGTAGTGCCGTTCTGGGTCTGTCGAGGCACCCCTAGAAACAGATATAGACACACATACGAATCCCGGCCTCAGAGAACGGAACAGGTGCCACGATAATGAGATACGACGTTGTAGTGGTTGGAACAGGACCAGCCGGACTGAAGACTGCTGAGCAGACTGCCGCACGCGGCCTCAAAACGCTAGTTCTGGAGAAGAGACAAAGTGTCACAGATTCGTTGATGGGAGAACTTGTGACCGACAAGGCACTGAAACTGCTACGTATTTCGCCGGACTCGGAATACGTTGGCAACAAGTTCACGGCCATAGTTGGTGAGAGCCTCGATACTGGTGCAAACATCGTGGTCAATCGCTCGCTTCTAGGAAATTCGTATCTCCTAGATGAAGACAAGTGCCAGGAGCTCATGCGCGACCGTGCGGTAGCAGACGGAGCAGAGTTCCGGTATAAGGCGCGTGTTGACTCGGTGATCAGGGATGGCCAGCAGATTGTAGGAGTGCAATACAACCACACACAAGAGGCTCGCGGATCACTCACTGTCGGGGCAGACGGTTCTTTCAGCCGCGTGTCGGCAACCGCGGGATTCACCCATCCCAAATGGCTCCTCAGCTACGGATATAGGTTCAAGCTCGCTAACTGCAAGAATGTAGACCCTAAAACAGCGTACTTCTACGTGGGCCGCGATGTCGGACTCGGTTACCTCTGGTTTTACCCAAGGAGCGAAACAGAGGTCAACCTCGGAATAGGTCGAGTCCCGTCCTCAAAGGATCTGTGGTACAGGTTGCCGCCGATGATGGATGTCCTGCGGAAGTACATGAAGACGCATGAGGAAACGAAAGACGCCAAGGTTGTCGGCGTGAATGGGGGTGTGGTGCCCTGTACGGGAATCATACCACGATTCACGGATGCGGGTGTGGCACTGTGTGGCAACTCCGCAGGTCAGGTGTCCTCCATAGTTGGAGGCGGCGTGACCACGTGCCTTCACGCAGGGACATTACTGGCAAGACATGCGAAGAGAATGGTCGAGGAGGACGACTTCTCGCGAGAGAGCGTATATCAATACGAGAAGGAATATCGGATGTCAAAGCTTGCAAAGAATATCGAGAACACGGGCAGGGGAATGTGGGCCGTGTTCAAGTACGCCATGTTCAACGACCCACTTGAGGCCGCAGAGATAGTACTTCGAGAACTGGACGCATCAACCCTCAATGAGATAGTTCAGGGATCCTTCGGTGCTGCTACGCTCATGCGTCTGTTCACGGACTTTCTGCCAATGGTGGTCAGAATTGGCAAAGGGTACCTCAAGAGCGTGGCTGTGAGTGGACCATAGAGTAGGCGAGAGATGAGGAGGTGAAGCAGGGTCCGCCCCCCCGCACCCTGCTTCGTAACGTGAGCAACGAGTTGCTCATGCCCCGCGAGGTTTCCGCGTCAGGGCCTTCACAACGGAAAGCACAAACGATCACCGCACTTGTCTGCCGCATGACAGACATGAAAACTAACGGAAATACATTATAAAGGGTTGTTCATTGTTGATTGAGATAAAGCTAGTATCTTGATGTTGTGACAGAAATGGAGCCTCAAGACGCGGGGAACTACCCCCGCACAGGATGGGAAGGCGTTAGGAAAACTCTCGAATGTCTCGGAATCGACCCCAGTGCCGAGCGCGACGCGCGATTGATGCGGCTCATTCGTGTGATGCTTCAGCTCCAAGAGAAATCGTCAACCGCTCTTCGGTTCGGAGATATATACAACGCTCTGCGGGCAGACGATCCGCAAAAGGTACCCAGCAAAGCGTGTGTCCACAGGGACCTAAAGGACTTGACCGAACTGGAGCTCGTGAGATTTGAGAACCCCTCTGGGCGGAAGAGACGATACATCATAAACGTGGACACAATCGCACAGGGCCTAGAACATGTCCAAGAGGCCATGGCACGGTACCTCACCACCGAGCTGGAAACCATCAAGAGGCAGCTGGAGAAACTGCAGAGCATCGACTGTTCGAAGCTTGCCGAGGACATGGTCTACGAGCTAATAGGCAAGCGCAGACACTCAGGGATTCGTTTCGCACGCGGTGTAGACGGGATGCATAGACTCCTTCTCAGTGGTATTCTGGCCTCAGCCGGGCCGGGTGACGTAATCCGAACCACGGCGATGTTCATAAGACCACTGGTCGACGGTGCGCTTGATCGTTCTGTCAAGTTCGTCAAGGCTGCACAGGCGGGTGCAGATGTTAGGTACCTCATCACGTCGGACCTCTTTCTGTTGGCACAGGAGCATCAAAGCAATATTGACTTCCCTCGAGTCGTGTCGATGCTGAAACAGATCCAGAACATCCCACCTGGCGGCGGTAGCTTCCGGCTGCGAGTTCACTTCGGACCAAAGACGTACAACCACGTGAGCCTGAACAGGGAGAGGGTGGCGCTCATCCTGACCGAAGAGCCAATAGCAACAACCATGGTCACGAGGGAGTTCAACCCAGACTTGGTGGACAATGTGATTGACTCGTTTGACGAGTCGTGGAAATCCGCAGTCCCTCTCTACGATCTCACTGAGGAACACTTCAAGTCGATGGGTCTGAAGAGTGACAACCTCTTCGTTCGTGCATTGCAGAGCCTGAGGCGGGGGGAGGAGTGAGTCATGGCTCAGGACCCGCCAGAGTCAGAGATGGCGGTCAGACTGCTGGGCCTAAAGCCTGAGGCCAAATGTACCGCCATACTTGAGATTATTGCAGCCGCAGCCGTGCCACTGACTGTAAAGGAGATTGCAGGTAGAGGAGGGATTAGATACGACACGCGGGGACAGAGAGCGTCCATGTATAGATGCCTCTCACTACTGAAGAACCTAGGAGTGATCGAGGTCTATGACGAGGGGTACGTTCACAAGTACGGCACAACGCCGGAGAGGATTCGCAGCGTGGTCCGAAACCTCCTCCGTGCCAAGATTGAAGATCTCGAGGAGGAGCGGCTGGCGCTCGTAGACAGACTGAGGGCAATAGAGGGACTGACAAGCAATGACATAAAGGAGATAGCGGAGTACATCAGAGAGAGCCTTCTGGAAGTGGACTCTTCACCGCCCACACTGTTCTCCAATCAAACGAGCAAGATGGTCGAAGTGCTGCACGAGCAGATAGTTCGCAGACTTCGTGCCGGGGATGTGCTACGGATGTCGGTTGCTTGGGACAATGTGTTCTTCGGAGAGGACAACACGACGATGTACATGCTGGGAAAACTGTTAGATCGGGGTGTACAGGTTCGCGTGCTAGCACCGCCCATCGATGAGATCGCAGTATCTCGGTTGAACGTTGTGAGGAGCCGATATGAGGAGATGTTGGGGCAGAACAGGAACATCGAGATCAGGCATCGCATTGGAATCAAGAAGACGTACCAGATTGTGGCAAAGAACAGGGACGTAATCATGCTCGTGATATCCACTCACCCCTTCATGGCACAAGTGATACCATATAGCGGAAATCCGGAACTTGTCAACGACAGCATTGACGCGTTCGACGAGCACTTTCAACGTGGCTTACCGCTATGTGAAGTGTGAGGGTCGAGAGATGAATCCGGACGAGATTGCTGCTGTGCTAGACTCCCTGGGAATAGATCTCAACTCAACAGAGATGAGAGCATTGGGAGCGGTTCTCGAGTTGTCGGCCAATCTATATAATCCGGTTTCTGCAGCAGCTGTCCTTGAGAGGGTACGGGAGAAGAGCTCTGAAGCGCCCACAAAGAATTGGGTGTACAAGTGCCTAGGGGAACTAGAGAGAAAGGGATTCCTGAAGGTTGACAAGATACGCCAGCCTTACCTGTACCTATCGTCAACTGCGGACTTGGTCGAGGGTGTGCAGAAACTACAGAGGAACGCCTCAATCAGGATACGTCGAAGACTCGCTGAGCTCAGAAGACAGGTAGAGTTGCTAGAGTCGGTCACTGTCGAGGATGTGTGCAGTGCGCTCCTCAGGCGGGCAGCGCCGCATGGGACTGCGCAGCGCACTACACTGATTGAGGGTGAGGAGAAGGTGCATGCTACAATCATCAACAGCATCTTTGAGCAGGTCGGACCCGGCGACATCGTGAGGATTCTATTGCCTCTCCACGTAGTTGTGACTGATAGGGGAGTGATTGGAGACTTCGACAGACTTGTCATTGAGAAGATAACGAAGGAGGTCAGGACCAAGGCACTTCTGACTCAGAGGGAGGGAGAGGAGGGGATTCGGTGCTTCGCGGAGTACCTTCGCCCCACAAGGCATGCCCTCAAGGGAGCGCTTGACAGTGGAAACTTAGAGATACGTGTGCACAGCAGCCACGGCAAGACCTACAGGTTCTACTCGCTCAACAATGACATCATGGTGATGTACCTGACTGAGATGTTTAGGCCAGACGTAGCTCTGCTTCTTACGCGTCAGACGCACAGCCGGATGATTGACGACGCGATAAGAACATTCGACAGGCTCTGGAACGAGGCCGTTGACGTGGGCAATGCGCTCCTTGAAACCACTTACTTGGCCTAGTCCGATGATTCTTCTTCCACGACCCAGTCCTTGTTGTCCGCCAATGTGGTGAAGATGTCATCACATACTGCTTGAAAGTTATCGTACATGCCATAGTCGCCACCTGCAGCAAAAGGATGACCTCCACCCCCGAACAGCTTGGCTGCAGCATCGCATCTAACGTTCGGTCGACCGCGACGGAAGCCGATCTTGCCACCCTGGCCGACGGTGACAACGAGGTCCGCGACAGGCAACGTCTTCTCGCCCAGCCTCAGATTCGCCGGATCCGACAGGAAAGTCCCCATATCTGTTGTTGTGACTCCCGTGGGCATCTCGACTATCCGGACCAACCGACCATGAATCTCGAGATCACAATGGCCCGCAAGTGCCTTTCGCATTCGCTTAGTCTTTTCCCTTCGATAGTGCCGAACACGTTGTTCCAGAAGGTCATCCTTCAGACGGCCACGTTGCTCATCCCATACACCAGCAAGGCCTTCCTCAGCCAGAGCCTTCAGGAGTGGTATAAGGGCGGCAGTGATATCTGTGCGTCTGTCAATCGCGTTGAACCGCAAGATAGACACAGCGTCTGTTAGAGCATTCGCAGCCTCAATTCTCCGTAGATTGAAATCAGTGTCGTGCGCAACGACTGCAAGTTCTCTTGAGATTTCATCATTGGGCATCAGGACCTTGTACGCAATCTCGGACGCGCAGAACTCGTGATTGATCTTGAGCACCGGTCTATTGGGAAGTGACAATACGGCTCTGATGGACTGCTCGGGCCACCTGTGATGGTCAAGCCAGACAAGACGACAGTCCTGTGCAATCGCCTTTCGCAAAGCCTTGATCACGGAAGGACGAGAAGTATCGTCGAGCCCCAAATCCGTCACGATTATCAATGTGTCACGAAGTTCGGTGAGCTTGGCAAAGACCGCCTCGAAGGAACCATAGTCGGTGAGCACTACGTCGTGTTGCAGACCCTTCTTCAGCGCATATCTCCATACAATCGCAGCCGAGGCCAGACCATCGACGTCTTTGTCGTGTGATATCGAGAAGACGGACGTAAGGCGCTTGGCCTTCGCTGTGCCTGAGTCAGTCATTAGGACACTGTGCTGCTAGCTATCGTATATTTCTGTTTCTTTGGACAACACCGCTACTGTTCGAAAACGTTTTGTGATGCGCTGACGCCGACCGACTGAGAGCTGGCATACTATGTACGAACATCAAAGGGCACTGCTGAGTGGCAATGAAGCATTTGCGCGGGGTGCAATAGAGGCGGGCATTGGTGTCTGCACCTCATACCCAGGCACACCATCCACAGAGATTGCCGAAACTCTCAGCCGGCTCTCCACTGAAACTGGCATGTACGTGGAATGGAGCGCCAACGAGAAAGTGGCTCTCGAGGTGGCCGCTGGCGCCAGCTGGATGGGCGTCCCTGCCATGTGCTCCATGAAGTCACTCGGCCTCAATGTCGCGTCAGACTTCTTGCTCAATCTCAATCTCTCGGGCACAGGGCCAGGAGGTCTTGTGATTGTGGTCTGCGACGACCCGCGCGGACACAGCTCAAGTAACGAGCAGGACTCAAGGTTCTACGCAAGAGCGGCCCAAATTCCTCTACTTGAACCATCCACATGCCAGCAGGCAAAGGACATTGTGACCTATGGGCTTGACCTCTCCCGCGAGTTCGAGATTCCCGTAATGATTCGCAGCACAACTCGCCTCAGCCATTCCCGGGGTGTCGTCGAACTGGGAGATGCATCAAGTTGCAGTCCCGTTCCCTCAGACGTGCTGCCGAGCCGTCTGTACAATATCCCCGACCCACATCTTCGCCACAGAGATTTGCTAAGAAAAATGGACAAGGTTGCCGCACGATTCGACTACTCGCCATTCAATCTCGTTCCGTCGTCTGCGACAGAGGGCGACTCGGCCATCATAGTATCGTCGGGCGTGAGCCGACTGTACGCCGAGGAGGCCATTGGGATTGTGGGCGACAGGAGCCTCTCTCTTCTTGGGTTGGTCACAATATATCCACTACCCAAAACAACGATTCAGTCGCTTCTGAGAAACCACAGCACTATCTTGTTCGTCGAAGAGGTAGACGCATTCCTTGAGGATGGTGTCAGAGGCCTTGCAAGCATCTTGGGCATGCAGGCACGGATGTTTGGAAAACGAACCGGGACAGTCCCAGCATGGGGGGAGATGAACACAGAAATTGTGTTGCAGGCCATTCGGGACCTGATCCATATCGATGTCGCACCACGGGACGATGACTATGAGGAGGAGAGAAGTGCCGCCGAGAAACTGCTCATTCCGCGTCCGCTGACTTTCTGCCCAGGTTGTACGCATCGCAACGTGTACTGGGCACTCAGAAAGGTAAAGCGTAGGCTAGGTGGGGCCCTCATAGTTGCAGGAGATATAGGATGCTACTCGCTGGGGGTGTTCTATGACCACGCCATGGACACAATGCAGTCCATGGGGTCTGGGATAGGAGTCGCCGGTGGCCTGGGGGTTCTCACTCGTCTTGGTCTGTCCACCAATGTGGTTGCTGTGGCCGGGGACTCAACGTTCTTCCATGCTTGCATTCCAGGACTAATCAACGCCCGCCACAACAATGCGAACCTCACATTCATCATTCTGGACAATCAGACGACCGCCATGACAGGATTCCAGCCGCATCCGGGTACACACACGGAAGACGACGGATTGGCTCAGGTCAGTATCGAAGAGGTGGTGCGGTCAATCGGAGTCGACCGTCTTGCTCGTGTCGATGGGACTGACATCCCCACCTTGATAGACACATTTCACAATGTTGTCACGACTGATGGTTTCAAGGTTGTGATTGTTGACAGCATCTGCCAACTGAGAGAGAGAAGGATTGCGGGAGCAGCTGACGAAACGCAACCGGTGATCGTTCGACCTGACCTGTGCAAGGGTGATTCATGTAGGATATGTGTGAGTCAGTACTCCTGCACAGCTCTGTCGTGGGACCGCGAACGGTCAAAGGCATTCGTCCTTCAGGACCAGTGCGTCGGATGTGGCTCATGTATCGACGTATGTCCCCACGACGCCATCCAAAGGAGGCTGACGGATTGAGTCAGGTAGCACCCTTCAACATCATTGTTGCTGGGGTTGGGGGACAGGGAAACCTAGTCTGTAGTAGAGCATTGGGTGAGGCCGCGATGGAGTCTGGTCTGTCACCGACGATCGGGCAGACTTTCGGCGCGTCGCGTCGAGGGGGGTCCGTCCTCACACATGTCAGACTGGCAGACAGGATGGTCGCACCCCTTATTCCGAGGGGCCATCTGAATCTGCTACTTGGTCTTGAGCCACTCGAGGGTCTTCGAGCAGTAGTTCAGTTTGGCTCTCGGGAAACCGTGGCGGTCATGATTGACAGGCCAATAGACACCGTAGACACGCTCACTGGAGAGAGAGAATACCCTGATATTGACGAGCTGTTCAGACGCACAGTTCGCCTCTGTCACCAGACATATCGTGTAGAGCCTCCACTCGAGAAACTACCCTCCGTGCGCTCTCTCAATGCCTACGTGCTGGGGATTGTTGCAGGACTTGAGATTGCCCCTATCAAGATGGAGGCACTTGAGGATGCTGTGTCCAGGATTGATTCCGGACTGGGCCACAATATCAAGGCATTTGACATGGGTGTATCCCACGCGCGCGGCCTTCAGCCCCTAGGGCTGTTTTCGTGACTGCTGCACTTTCGTGACCTCACGCCACATCAGTTCTGCCAGCACCGTGAACATATCGGCGACGCCCTCGCCAGTCTTTGCGCTGCTTTCCATGTAGAGGAACCCGTGTTCCTCGGCCCACTTCCTTGCCTCCTCGGAGGACACCATCCTATCTGGCAGGTCAATCTTGTTGCCGACGACTATCATGGGCACTCGTGTGCCAATCGATTCGTCTGCTTCCTTCACCCACTTCTCAAGCTCCGTGAATGAACGGCGCCTAGTGACATCAAACACAAGAATAACACCCGCTGCACCGCTATAGTACATCTTCCTCACGGCAGCAAAGCGAGCTTGGCCTGCTACGTCCCACGCCTGAATCTTGATGCCCACCGCGTATTCAGACTCAGGCGGAAATATGTGGGTGAGTTTGACTGCGAACTGCGACCCAATCGTCGTCTTGTAATCACGCTCGAATGATCCGGTGACGTATCGATTGACGAGAGTGGTCTTACCGACGGCACCCTCTCCTATGATCATGACCTTGAATAGATAGCTGTACGAGTCAGGACCTGCCTTTGGCGGCGGGGGCTTAGGAGGTCTGTTCTTAATCTCGGTGACCAAGGCGCTCTCAGTGGCCACCTCAGCAGGCGGGGTAGGCGCCGCCGGCTCAACTGCGGACTCGGCCGCAGACGCCGACTCGACCGCCGCAGTCGCGCTCTCGGTGATTCCCATCATCGTCTTGACATCGTCCAGAGCTGCCTTGGCGTCAGCAACCGCCTCGCCAAACAGCTGGTCAAGTAGTTCCTCAGCGGCCTTGAGTGACTCCTCACTCGTACCGGCAGCCTGGGACTCAATCTCCACCCGGTCCTCCTCGGTCAGTGGCTTGAAGCCCGTACCGGACATGGCTGCGAATAGCGCTGACTGTGCGCCGGGGGACGACCCTTCACTAGATGCCTCTGTCGCACTCATGGTGACAGGCGGAGCGGCAGCCGGTGCAGCCATCACCTGGTCCTCTTCAACCGTGACAACAGTTTCGGGGGTGGTGACCTGCCGGACATCCCCGTTCTCATCAGTCCACATCAGAACAATGGGCCGGATCACGATACTACCCTGCTCCTTCGGTTTGAGATGAATCTCAATAGTCCTCGACTCGTGCGGACCAAGGTCCATGCGTATCTGCTGCGGGTCGACCTCCATCATCTCCTTCGGGAACCAGTATAGCTTTCCAGTGATACCCTTCACGGGCTGGTCTGTGACATTGATCACCGTCAGTCTACCCAAGAGACCGGTTCCTACTTCATCCCTAGATGACACCTCAAAGCGTGGAATCAGCTGATACAGGCCCTCGACGATCTTCAGGGGGCCGTTTGACACCCCAACTAGGACCTCCCGACGGTTGTCACCGCCGGCATCTCCCACTGCAAGAGCCAAGATCTTGACGCCAATGTCGACCGTGGCGATGCTCTTGAGCTCGCCCATGTAGAGATTGTAGAACTGAATCTTATAGTCCGATGTGGCAACGACAATTTCGTCCATGTGGTCAGCGTTCAGCTCGGCAATCCGAATCGAGAGCGCGTTGGCGTTCTCAAGCTTCGCGAACTCTTCCAGTCGACTCTCCTCATTCCTATAGATTCGGATGGAGCCGTCGTGAGTCACAACACCGAGCTCCATCTTGCGGTCACCTAGTAGGTCGCCTGCAGCTAGCGATATCACGGGGCTCGGCAGCTCAAGAACATCAATCTCCTCAATCCTGTCCTCGTGAACCTTCAGAACTCGAAGCGTATTGTCACGATTGCCAATCACAATCTCCTCATGCTCATCACCGATGACATCGCAGGTCCCAATCGTGAGAGGCATGTCCTGAAGTTTGTGGTTAATTGATTCAACCAAGTTGCCAGCTTGGTCCATCTTGAAGACTCGCAGTGTCGAGTCGCTTCCACCAGCCAGAATCTCGTTCTTGTTGTCGCCTGTCACGTCAGTAATCTCAACTGTTGTGACAAAACGGTCAATAGGATGCTCTGCGATGAGCTCGAACGCTCCCGACGGGGCGTACCGGTATACTTGCAGGGTTCCGCCCTCGCCGGGGGTCTCATGGAGTGCCAGGCTTCGCGCCACGACTATCTCCATCTGGCCGTCGTTGTTCGCATCCGCAATCTTGACTGAGAGCACGCTCCCCCCGAGGTCTGCCTGAGCCAGAAGGCGAATCTCACTCTGGTTCGCATCGTAGAGCTTCAAGACACCATCCCGACCGCCGGTGCATAGTTCGGGCATTCCCGACGACGTGACATCGCCCACTGCGATAGCACTCGTGCTCACATCGTCGTCAATCTCCAACAATATACGTGGCGACACCAATTTCCATACCTTCCGACCGACTTGTATGAAACGCAGACTCGTCCCGGGGATCTCACAGGTTCTGTCCTATCCCCAACCGTGAGAACCTTTTGTACTTTGTGCGATTGTTCAGACAGTCTCACGCACTCATGAGACAGTATTTAACCAGCGCGGTCTGAACCCGAAACCATGAGCAAGACGCCCAAGCTTTCGGTGAAACGTCTCTACAAAACATACCGCACCGAGAACGGCGACACGTTGGTCCTCGACGGGATATCGTTCGACGTACACGAGGGGGAATTCCTCAGTATTCTCGGTCCCTCCGGATGTGGAAAGACGACGCTCCTGAAGATAATCGCCGGACTGCTCGAAGCTGACTCTGGCGAGGTCCTCATTGACGGAGAAGAGGTGGGACTCGGGCATAGTCGTGTTGGGTACGTTTTTCAGCAAGAGAGTCTGTTTCCTTGGAGGACAGTGCGTCAGAACATAGAGTTTGGACTGGAGATTCGGGGTGTCCCGCCCGAAGAACGCCGACGCCTCTCTGACAGGATGATAGACCTGATCAAGATGAGGGGTCTGGAAGACCATCTTCCACATGAAATCTCGGGTGGCCAGGCCAGGAAGACGGAGATGGCCCGCAGCCTGATCACAGAACCTGACATCCTCGTATCAGACGAGGGGCTGTCGAATCTAGACGCTCAGACACGGAACTATCTCCAAGAAGAGTTCCTTCGAATATGGCAGGAAACCGGTTCTACGGTCATCTTTGTGTCCCATAACGTCGACGAGGCCGTCTTCATGTCCGACAGGATTCTGATTCTGAGCAATGTCCCTGCACGAATAATTGGAGAGTATGTGGTAGACCTACCACGTCCGAGAGTGCGGGCCAGTACGGGCTGCCTCCAATATCGTGCCAAGATTCTCGACGTGCTCAGAGTGGAGCAGGAAAAGGCGCTAGCAAGGCAGGGCCCCTAGATTGACACTTCCCTGCGCCATCGCAGCAACCGCTTCTCCACTAAGAGAAACGCGTAGCTGATCATGAAACCAATCGCGCCAATCACCAGCATGGCTGAGATTGTTTCGCCAGTCCTACCGAGCTGTTCGGCAATTATCACAAGATAGCCCAGACCTAGACCTCCGCCAATCATCTCGGCAGCCACCAGACACATCCACCCGATTCCGAACCCAAGTCGAAGCCCTGCGAACATCTCTGGCGCAGCAGAGGGCAGTACGACCTTGGCCAGTATCTGGGCCTCCGTGGCTCCGAATGTGTGGGCCACATCAAGGTGGACCGGGTCCGTCCGCTTGACGCCGGCAGTCGTGTTGATTAGGATGGGGAAGAACGATCCAATCCAGATTATGAACACCTGTGCGCCAACAACATTCGTCCTAAACATCAAGATGGACAAAGGAATCCATGCAATTGGAGGTATCGGGCGCATGGCCTCAACAACAGGACCAAGGACTGCATCCACAGCGCGGTAACGCCCGATGGCAATCCCCAGAGGAATAGCTGTGGCAATTGCAGCTGTGAACCCCAAGGTGACTCGGAACATGCTCATGCCCGTGTGTTCCATGAGGGTTCGACCATCCGCGTCACCCTCGACAACAAGACGGACAAAGGCACTGGCTATGTCGATAAGACCAATCCCCTGAGCAATGAAGGCCACCAGCTGCCATATCGCAAGGAGGATGATCAGCGGTATGACTCCTCGTGTGACAACATAAGATAGTGTGAAAGACCGCTGGCGGAGCTCACGTGTCCGCCGCGGACTCTCATCCTGAAAGATGTCTTGCTCAGCCATTCCACTCATCGAGTCGTGAGCACGAACGGCTTTTGTTTCTGTCGTTCACGCGCTCTCAACAAAGGTCGTATTGATGAACCCATTGAGGAACGTGTCAACCTGATCGAGCCCCATTGTCACCAGACCTTGGTCGATTAAGAATTCAAGGTACATCTCGACGCCAGTGCGATTCACATCGTAATCATAGATTATCCTATTGAACGCGGTTTCAACAGGCTCTGACGCGACACCGAGCCAATCGATGGCAATCTGTAGTGCATCATCTGGATGATTGACAATCCACTCCTCTGCACGCTTGTGAATGTCCACGACTTTCTGAACGATGTCCGGATGTTCCTCGAGAAACGTGTTGGCCGATGCCACTACACAACAGGGATGACGAGGCCAGATTTGGCCTGAGAG
>Ga0164318_10000818_pt1 | contig 25660 bp, 18 predicted proteins | sample GuaBasSedimGuay9_FD_113734 | JGI IMG/M metagenome (GOLD analysis project Ga0164318, IMG submission 113734) | Subseafloor sediment microbial communities from Guaymas Basin, Gulf of California, Mexico - Guay9, Core 4571-4, 0-3 cm | ecosystem: Environmental > Aquatic > Marine > Hydrothermal vents...
GCTGATTGATTTCAACCTTTAAGGATTTTACTAAACCAGACTGCTCGAAGGCCGCAGTTTGCTCTTTCTCAATAGCACTTTGCAGCTTACCGTTGTCAGCCTGGAGTTTATTGATCTCGCTGTACAATTCTTTTTCCACAGCACTCTGGTTCATTTTTTCCGACTTTTCCTGGTCTATTGTATGGCGGAGTGTATCAATTACGTTATTAAGTTGGCCAATCTGCTCTTTTAAGGATTTCACTAAATCAGACTGCTCGAGTGCCGCAGTTTGCTCTTTCTCAATGGCACTTTGCAGCTTACCGTTGTCAGTCTGGAGTTTGTTGATCTGGCCATGTAATTCTTTTTCCACAGCACTCTGGTTCATTTTTTCCGACTTTTCCTGGTCGATTGTATGGCGGAGTGTATCAATTACGTTATTAAGTTGGCTAATCTGATCTTTTAAAGATTTCACTAAATTACTCTGTTCGCTAGTTTTAGTTTGTTCTTTTTCAATTGCACCTTGTAACTTATTGTTGTCAGCTTGTAGTTTACTTATCTCGCTGTGTAATGCTTTTTCTACTGTATTTTGATCTTTTTTTCCAGCCATTTGTTCATCGATTGTTGAGCGAAGTTCATCATTTACATTATTAAGTTGGTCGATTTGATCTTTTAAAGATTTAACCAAATTACTCTGCTCTTTATTTCCATTTTGTTCTTTCTCAATAGCACTTTGTAGCTTACTGTTGTCAGCCTTGAGTTTATTGATCTGACCGTGCAACTCTTTTTGGGCTTCACTCTGATCTTTTTTCTCGCACCTTTCCTTATCAATTGTCTGGCGAAGTGTATTAGTTTCTTTATTAAGCTGATCGATTTGGACTTCTAAGGATTTTACAAAATCACACTGCTCACTAATCGTAGTTTTCTCTTCCTCAATATTACTCCGAAGCTTATTATTATCAGCTTGGAGTTTATTGATCTGGTTATGCAACTTTTTTTCTAAAGCACTCCGGTCGTTTTTGCCAATCATTTCCAGATCAATTGTGTCACGAAGTGTATTATTTTCGTTATTGATTTTATTGATCTCGGATTTTAAGGATTTCACTAAATCATTCTGGTCGCTAATAGTAGTTTGACCTTTTTCAATACTGTTCTGTAATTTATTGTTGTCGGTCTGGAGTTTATTGATCTGGTTGTACAAATCTTTTTCAACCGCGCTCAGGTCCTTTTTATCGCGCCTTTCCTGGTCAATCGTATGGCGAAGTGTATCAATTACGTTATTGAGCTGGTCGACTTGACTTTGAAGAGATTTTACTAAATTGCTTTGCTCACCGATAGTAGTTTGACCTTTTTCAATAGTATTCTGTAGTTTATTATTATCTGCCTCGAGTTTATTAATTTGATTATTTAACTCTTTCTGGACTGCATTCTGGTCTTTTTTATCAGCTATTTCTTTATCAATTGTATGATGAAGTGAATTATTTTCTTTATTTAGCTGATCGATCTCGGCCTTTAAGGAATCCACCAAATCAAACTGTTCTTTAATCGAAATTTGTCCTTTCTCAATTGCATTTTGTAGCTTACTATTGTCAGCCTGGAGTTTATTGATCTGGCTATGTAACTCTTTTTCCGCTGCGCTCTGGTCCTTTTTATTGCACCTTTCCTCATCAATTGTATTGCTAAGTTTATTATTTGTATTATTTAGCTGCTCGATCTGACTTTGAAGCGATTTTACTAATGTAGACTGCTTGCTGATTGTGGTTTGCTCTTCTTCTATAGTACTCCGGAGTTTATTGTTGTCAGCCTGGAGTTTATTAATCTGATCGTACAATGCTTTATCTGCCGAGGTCTGGTTCTTTTTCTTGGACATTTCCTGCTCAATTGTCTGGCGGAGTGCATCGTTTTGGTTATTAAGCTGGTCTATTTGGCGCTGTAATGATTTTACTACAGCATTATGTTCCATATTTGTGTTTTGCTCTTTTTCAGACTCACTCTGTGGTTTATTATTTTTTGTATCAAGGCCGTTAATCTGGTTTGGTATTGCATGTTCGTTTTCCTCCAGGAGATTCTTTTTAATTGATTTTTTGTCTATAAAAATCATTACCATTCCAGCTATCATCAGGACTGCTCCGCAAATACCGTCAACGGCAACATAAACTAGGGGAGTTGTATTGGTGCTCATCAAAAGATACTGGGTAAAAATAATAAAAAGCGCACCGCACCAGCTTGTTGCTATTCCTAAATAAAGTTTTACTCTTTTCCATGTCAGGAGAAAAGCACCCACAAGTACTAAACTAGTACCCAGGAAAATGTGGTTTATTATAACTGATAAGACTACATATCCATCGTCAACCCCACTAAATGCCTTCACTTTTGTACACATGTAAATTCCAAAAGTAATAAAAATAAATGCGATTAATTTACGTGTCATGATTTCATCCTATATAAACTTTGTAATTTGTTAATTACCATTTACAATGACAAATTTTTGACATATGATGTCAAAAATTTTTACAAGTTTATTAAAACCAATCATTAAATTGACGGTTTTTGGTTATAAAAATGCAATATACATGCCACTTCAGAGGTTATTTTAAGTATATAAATACAAGTGAAGTTTCCTAATTAATATGGACCTATAGTATGTCAGTTAATATTAAGAAATAGAAAGTTGTTATCAGTATCCGTAAGGAACTAAAGAGGGTTTATACTTCTGATAGATATTTCGTCCAGTCTCACACTTGATAAAGAACGGACCGGAGTAAGGTTTGATTTCCTTGTGCTTACTTATTTTTTAATGATAAACCAGTATCATTTATTGATTATAATGCTTGGATTAGCCTTATCACAAAATATGTTATCGTAAAAAAGCTGGACACGTATTTTGGGGTAGGTATAATTAAATTTTAATGGATAATGAAAATAATTTTTAAATTTATTATTAACACATTTAAAATCTTAAGAATTAAATATTGTGAAAAAGATATCTGTTAGGCAGAAAATAACTCTTATAGTATTTGGTATTTTCTTATTTTTTATTTTATTTGAGGTAGGACTTAGGGTAGGAGGTATTTTTTATTTATCACTGCAGGAATACAAAAATATCAAGACACTTAAAGAAAAAGGAGAATATCGAATTTTATGTTTAGGAGAATCTACAACTGCTAATCAGTGGCCTGGACCACTTGAGGATATTTTAAATCAAAGTAACTTAGGAATAAAATTCAGTGTTATAGATTAAGGCATTCCCGGAACAAACACCGGTGCCATCCTCACACATCTTAATCGTTATATTGATACATATAAACCCCATATGGTAGTATCGATGATCGGGATAAATGATACGGCTAATATTTTTTTATTACCTTATCAAGACAAAACAATTTTAAAGCATTTAAGAGTATATAAGCTGCTGATGTTATTAAAATTATATATTTCTCAAAGATTTAATCCCTTAGTCTCACCATTTTATAAAAAGGGAGAAAAACGAAATGTTACAATCCCCAAAAATGCCAATAGAACCGAAGTTATAAAATTAGAAGAGAAAAATGATGAAAAAAATGAAAAAGATGCTTTAAGTGAAAAGGAATATATTGAATTAGGCCAGTTTTGGGAAGATCATGGAAAGCATGATAAAGCGGAGGAAGTGTTTAAGAAAGTTGTTAAAATAAATCACAAAAGTGAGAAGGGATATCTTGAATTAGGATGTTGTTATGTAAACCAAGGAAAGTACGCTAAAGCAGAAAAAGTTCTTAAGGAAGCCATTAAGATAAATCCAAAAGGTGAAAAGGGATATATTGAATTAGGATGTTGTTATGTATCTCAGGGAAAGTTTGATCTAGCAGAAGCAGCGCTTAAGGAGGCCATTAAAATAAATCCCAAAAATGAGGGGGCATATAACGAATTAGGATGGCGTTATGAATGGAAGGGAGAACTTAATAAAGCAGAGGCAATGTTTAATGAAGTCGTTAAGATCAATCCTAAAAATGAGTATGCAATCCATCATTTAACTATATGCAAACAAAACATATTAAGTCCTCACAGAAAAAATACAAATAAACCTATTCTTGGTTTTTATTCTCCATTAACAGTTATTAATTATAATAAAATAAAAAGTTTAGTCAGGAAAAGAAATATAAAAATGGTATGTGTACAGTATCCTATGCGCAGTGTTGAGCCACTAAAGAGTATTTTTAAGGATAGAGAAGGTATGGTTTTTGTAGATAATGAAGCAGTGTTCAAAGATGCTTTAAAGGAAGGTAACCGCAAGGAATATTTTATTGATATGTTTGGGGGTGACTTTGGCCATTGTACTTTTAAGGGTAACCAGCTTCTGGCCAATAATATTGCTGAAACTATCTTAGAGAAATACTTTTATAAAAAATAATATATAAATATGGTAATTTTTCTGGGGGGCTTTTTAAAAATATTTGTTATAATTATTTATGATTTCGGATGATTTATTATATCCCATAATACACCAATACACACAATTAAAATGGAAAGAAAAAGATAAAAAATATGAATACAAAAAAGAATAGTTTTTATATTTTATTTCTTCTTTTAATTTGTTTGATATTATGCTACGTAATTATTAACAAGGTTTTATTTGAAGAACAAAAGGCGCAAAAACTTTATTGGTTTATTCCTGATGGTGTACGTGCAGATCCTGATATTTTCAATATCTTTCAATGGGCTGAGGAAGGAATGCTTCCTAATATAAAAAAGATGATGGAGAAAGGGTCTTACGGATATATGATACCTGTTTTTCCGTCTCATACACCTGTTAATTTTGCTACATTGCTCACTGGTGCATATCCTAAAACCCATGGTGTTGCTGATGGACCAATGCATATTGAAGGAAGACCATTAGATAAAGTCGCTGTAGGCGGATTTAGATCCGTTGCACGAAAAGTTCCTGCAATATGGACAACACTTGAAGAAGCAGGTAAAAAAGTACTGGTTTTGTCTACTCCAGGCTCGACTCCTCCTGAGATAGATGAGGGAATCGTAATACGAGGCCGTTGGGGAGGCTGGGGATGTGATTTTCATGCTGTTAATTTTGAATCACAGGCAGATGGGTCTCAACGAAAAAAACAGGCACGCAGCACTCGCCTATTCTTCTTTGGACATGAGTTGACAAAATATATACCGACAAAAAAAGCCGAAGGATGGAAAAATGTTCCTAAATCATTCAGTCCTGCCTTAGAAGCAACATTAGTTGCATGGAATACCTCCATATTTATTTATATCTATGATAATTCCAATGATAATACAACTAATTATGACAGAATTATTTTTTCAAAAACAAAAGATTATGTGCTGGCAAATCTTAAGCAAGGATTATGGAGCAGATGGCATGATATCGTTTTAAACTGGAAGGAGCAGGAAGTCGCCTCACATGTAATGTTTCATGTAATAAAAATTGAGGAAGACGGCTTTTTCAGGGTCCGGTTGCTTTTTAACAATATTAATAAATATTTAACACAACCTGGTAATGTTGCAGTGAACTTAACAACTCATATCGGTCCGATGGTTGACTTTGTGGATAATTTTCCTCCTCAATTGATATATTATCCTGAAGATAAAAAAACATTTTTAGATGAACTCGCATTTTCTTTCCGGTGGCATAAAAATGCCATCCCGTTTCTTATGAACCAATACCGGCCCGATATAGTGATTCATGATATATATAGTCCAAACCAGATGCTTACAAGTAGATGGTGGTTAGGATATGTAGACCCTTTTAGTAAAAGATATAGTGACGTGAATGAAAAAGAACGTGCACAGTTGTGGAAGGAAGTAAAAGATATGTACATTTACTTAGATAAAATGGTCGGAGAAATTTTAGCAAATACAGACAAAAAAACCATTGTTGTTTTAAGTTCTGACCATGGTGCTTCTGTGCTTAATTATGAGGTACGTGTTAATAATCTTCTTGCAAAGCATGGACTTTTAAGTTTTTCAATCAACCTAGAGACAGGGGAGCCTGTAATTGACTGGGAGGGGTCACGTGCCATTTATTTAAAAATGGACAATATTTATATTCATCCAAATGGTCTTGCAGGAAATTGGACCCGTGCCTCGGGGCCTGAATATGAAGAGTTGCGTGATAAAGTGATCTCAATTTTATCGAATTTGAAAGATAAGGACGGTGTTAATCCATTTGCTTCGATTACGAGGTGGGAAGATGTTGAACAATTTTTAGATCTTCCCCCAGACAGGGTGGGAGATTTAGTTGTTGCAAACGAAGCCGGGTATGGCTGGAGTGAGGAGATGACAGAAGATTTAGCCATTTTTTCAATGCCGTTAAAGACTGGATATAAACAGGCTATTCATCCTGGAAATAAAAAGTGTATGTGGACCCCCTTCATTATAATGGGACCGGGCGTAAAGAGAAATCATTATATTCGAACCCCTCACAGTTTAATTGATCAATATCCGACCATAATGAAACTTCTAGGAGTGCCGATTCCTGATTTTGTAGATGGAAAAGAACTAAAAGAGGTTTATAAAAAATCTATAATGGATAAAGAGTAAGGGGGATGAACTCTTATAAATGTTTTTGTCAAAAAAAGGCAGTAATTGTATGAAAATGAAAAGAGAAAAGTTTTTTTGCAAAGGAGGTTATCGTTTTGAAATTTAATCATCTAATATTTACATTAATTGTAGTTATGTTAATAGGGTGTGCTACTGTACCAATTACAGGCAGACGTCAATTGTCTATTGTCTCACGCTCGGAAATATTGTCTATTAGTGCGGAAAATTATAATGAATTGATTAGCAAAGCCGTTATTTCAAAAGATGAAAAGGATAAAGCGTTAGTAACGGCTGTAGGTAAACGAATAGCAAAAGCTGCGGAGTTATTTCTCACTGACAATGGTTTGTCCGATGAAATACAAGATTATAATTGGGAATTTAACGTTATAGATGATGATGAGACAATAAATGCGGCATGTCTTCCTGGAGGGAAAATTGTGGTATATTCCGGCATAATACCGGTTGCCGAGAATGAAGAGGGGCTTGCCGTAGTTTTAGGGCATGAGGTAGCGCATGCTATCGCTAAACACGGCGCTGAGCGTGTCAGCCAGCAAATTATGTTAGAATACGGGCGTGAAAAGTTATCTCAAGTTCTTGCTGAGAAATCTCAGAAGACGCAGGATATTATTATAAAAAGCTTCGGTTTGGGTACGAGTTTGGGCGTTCTTATGCCTTATAGTCGTTTACATGAGAGGGAGGCTGACAGAATAGGGCTGATTTTAATGGCACGGGCTGGCTATGACCCGAGAAGTGCGGTTCCTTTTTGGGAACGTATGCAAAAGTTGGGAGGCGGCGAAATACCTGAGTTTTTGTCCACTCATCCTGCTACGCAGAATAGAATAGATACAATTGAGTCCTTATTACCTGAAGCCTTGGAATATTATTCAGATTAAAATTTATCTTCCTTAACGTCTCATTCACGGATGAATATATGACGAGGAAAATGAGATAAATTTTTAGTTGTTTTATAGGTCGTGTGAGATTATAATTAGTCTCTTCCTTTTAAAGCAATCTTTTTAAATTTTTTTTATATATTCAAATCTATACACACAATGGGGTGTGGCATAAGTTTTCTACAATGGCGTAGAGTATGATAAAAAATATTTACATTTTTTAAAAGGCACCTTTTTTATATGAAGGTGCCTTTTTTATTTTAATTAATTTTATTGTATATAAATTTTGAAAGGAGATGCTTTATGAAGACAAAAGCGGAAGTTGTTGTTGATGTGTCTTTAGCAAATGAATTGGGTCTTACGGAGGAAGAATTTAATAAAATAAAAGCTTTACTTGGCAGAGTTCCTAACTTTACGGAATTGGGACTTTTTTCGGCAATGTGGTCAGAACACTGCAGTTATAAGAATTCAAGAAAACTGTTCAGTTTATTTCCAAAGCAAGGTAAACATGTATTAGTAGGAGCAGGAGAAGAGAATACGGGCATTGTTGATATAGGTGATGGGTGGGGTGTTGCATTTAAAATAGAATCCCATAATCATCCTTCAGCCGTGGAACCGTTTGAGGCTGCTGCAACCGGTATCGGAGGATGCCTTCGGGATATATTTACTACTGGAGCTCGGCCTGTTGCGGGTTTGGCAGGATTACGTTTTGGCAGTTTAGATAATGAAAGAGTTAAATATTTGTTTAAAGAGGTTATAAAGGGATTGGCACATTATGCCAATATTGCTGAGGTAAGCGCCGTCGGGGGTGATACTTATTTTGATGAAAGTTATGAGGGAAATCCACTTGTAAATGCGTTTGTTGTTGGCGTTGTTAAAAGTGCAAATATTGTAAGAGGTACTACTGCAGGTTCTGGAAGTGCAGTTTATTATATAGGCGGAGACACAGGGAGAGATGGTGTAGGTGGGGCAAGTTTTGCTTCACAGGAAATAACGGAGGAATCACACGAGGATACAAGTACAGTAGCCATAGGTGATCCTGAGTTGGGAAGACGTTTACGGGAAGCATGTTTGGAACTGATTGAAAAAAAACTGGTGGTGGGTATGCAGGATATGGGTGCCGCAGGTCTTATTTGTTCCTCATGTGAGACTGCATCACGTGGCGGAACAGGTGTTGAAATCGACGTTTCTTTAGTTCCGCAAAGAGAAGAGAATATGACTCCTTATGAGATTCTTTTATCTGAATCTCAAGAGAGAATGCTTGCTATTTTAACCGATGACGGAGAAGAGGAGGCGTTTAATATTTTAAAAAAGTGGAATATTTCAGCGGTTAAAATAGGTACGGTAATACCAGGCGGCAATGTGCGTATAAAGGAGGGTGGTACGGTTGTGGCTGAGGTTCCTGCGGAGGTGCTGACTAAAATGGCACCTCTTTATGAGCGGGAAGCTAAGGAACCTGAGTATTTAAAAGAAATACAGGTCATTGATTTTAGTACCATAAAAGAGTCGGATGATTACAATAATATTTTATTAAAATTACTTACCTCACCCACTATTTCAAGCAAGGAATCGGCATATAAAAGTTTTACTTATGTTAACAAAGATAATGTGCTTGTCGGTTCTGGATCGGATGCTGCTGTTATAAAGGTAGGCGGTACAAATAAAGCCCTAGCCATCAGTGTAGACTGCAACGGACGTTATTGTTATCTCAACCCATATGTTGGTGCTATGCGTACGGTGGCTGAGGCGGCACGCAATGTTGTATGTGCAGGGGGGAGACCTTTGGCGATTACTGATGGATTAAATTTTGGAAATCCTATGAAACCTGAGAATTACTGGCAGTTTCGCACTTGCATTAAGGGTCTTTCTGATGCGTGCAGGATTTTAGGCACGCCTGTCATAAGCGGAAATGTAAGTTTTTATAATGAAAATCCAAAAGGGGCAGTTGATCCGACACCAATGGTTGGAATGGTAGGTCTTATAGAAGATGCGAAGAAATATATCACGCAGGATTTCAAAGATGAAGGTGATGTTATAGTTCTTCTTGGAGAAAAGAAAGGAGAACTTGCAGGAAGTGAATATCTTTATACCATACATAAACAGAAAAAGGGTAATCCTGAAATAGATATTGAGTTGGAAAAAGCTACCCAGGCGGTGTGCCTTGAAGCTATTCAAAAAGGTATCGTCAAGAGTGCCCACGATTCGGCAGAGGGGGGATTGATGGTATGTCTTGCCGAATCCTGCATTACAAATAATAAAGGAATGATGGGAGCCATAATAACGGTTGATGGCTTAAATAGTAAAGACATGCGTTTGGATGAGATTTTATTCGGTGAATCACCATCAAAGATAGTAGTTAGTGTTGATGAAAAGAATCAGAAAGAATTAGAGAAGTTGGCCGAAAAACATGGAGTCCCTTTTTATAAAATAGGTACTGTCAGCGGTAAAAAATTTGTTGTTAAAAAGGGGAGGAGCAAAATAATAGATATGTCTTTATCACAGATGAGTCATGCGTGGAGAAAGGCTATTCCTTCGAAATTGAATGAAGAGGAAAATGAGGTTGAGGAGGAAGAAGAATCAAAGAAAAAATTATATGGAGATATAAATAATTATATTAACACCCACTGGGACTAATAGACTCAAGCTCAAGCAATCAGGTTCTATCTGGAGCGGGAAATTATAGAGCAGAAGGCATTTTATTTATTTTCTTAGAAGAAATTATATATTTTTATTTTTTGCAAATAAATTTATATACATGATTTTTTACATTTGAAAGTATTTTGATACATATCGCTTATCATTACTCAAGAAACCCGTTCAAGCTATAAATTATCCTTTATTCTCACCAAGCGGCCATGCTAAAATTATTAATCTTTTAATTGTGTGAAATAACAAAAATATCTATTAAAAATATTTTAGTTAAACTTCTTAATTTTATTATGTTTTGCAAAAAAAATTTATTAAATATTGTAATATGTGTCATATTCACAAGTTTTATTGACTACACGAGGAGCTATGCTTTAGAAGAAGCCTTTAGTATAGTTGAAAGTAATTCTGTCGACTATCAGTCTCAGGAACAGAACTCTTTAGAATATAAATGGAATAGCTTATATGAGTTATATAATGAGATAATAAAATTAGAAGAATCAAATTTTTCCAATAAAGTATTTTCCTTGGCAAACGATGAAGAACAAATTGAAAAAGGAATTTCAAACAAAATTGTTTTAAAGGATCAGGACGGTGAAAAATGGATATTTAAGCTATTTTTTCCTTATGCAGATTATAATACATTAGCTTGTTATAAGGTTTCTAAGATATTGGGACTAAAAATTCCTGAAACTCACGTGAGTAGTTTTACAATAAACGGAAAACAAATTGAAGGGCTGATGATTCGTTTTATTGATAAAACAGTTATTTTTGAAGGAATGGAAGATTATATATCTTATAAATTTTCTGATAATGCTATATCTGATATATTAAAAAAGGAAGTGTTTGATTATTTGGTCGCTAACAGGGATGTTACGAGAAGCAATTTATTGTTTCGCAAAGTGGGTAATATTATCAACAGCGTATATGGAATAGATATGAATTGTTTATTTGGTGACATTGATCCTATTGTGCAATCTGTAGAGAAATATTGCGAATCATGCAAAAGGCATACCGGCGAATATTTTTATAGTGATTTTTATAAGATGCTTGGTGTAGAAAAAATAAAAGTATCTTTTAAAAAGAATTTTGCTTTTATAAATTTATTAAATCTATGTCCTGATAATATAATAAAAAATATTATGAGTGAGTCTCTGAGTGATGAGTTTGTTGAAATAATATTGGAAAGAAAAAAGCGTTTATTAGATGTATTTCTAAAATATTATAGAAATTTGAAGGTAATAGATTTAACTGAGGAGATTGAAATATTGTCGGATATGGATAATAGGAGTATTTCACTGCTTGATAAATATATATTAAGTATGGAAGAATCTCTTAAACAAAAAAGGGCTGCAAATTTAGGGTTGAAAAGAGCAAATGGAATTAAGCAAAAAGAACTTAATGTTGTAATGTCATGGGAGGCGTGGGAAGATATTGTTTATTTCCAAAAAATGGAGCTTTCGAATCAGGTATATGAAAAGCTATTGGACAAGTTGAATGATAGATACTCTAAAGTCGAAAATGAAGATGAAAAGGAAGCTATAAAAGAGTATATTGAAATGTTAGAAGATATGCAGAAACTGAGGGATGGTTCAATAGTTGGTATTAGGCCTATAGTAAGAAATCCAGATAAGAAAAGAAACTATGGTGTTTTTGATATATTTAAGAGAATTTTGAAATGATTATTGTATTTAAGTTGGTTTTAAGATTTTACCTCTTTTTGACATGAACCGAAAAAAACATTTTTTATTTTTATCTATAGTTGTTTGTTTAAATATAATTGTTTTATTATTAATAATTATTTTTATTGCAGAATTTATTTTTATTCTCGGTAAACGCTATAATGTTAAATATTTTAACGAATATGAATTATCAGGCATGGTATACGATAGAGATTATGGGTGGAGAATCAAAAAAAATTTAAAAACAGAAATATATTATACTAATGATAAGGGCTTTCGCGATATTAACCGTAAGTTTGCCAAAGGCAAAAATGTAAAACGAATTATTTTTCTTGGTGATTCTTATACCTTTGGAGCATCTTTCAAGGATAATGAAATATTTACAGGGATTTTTAATGTAAAGGTTAAAAATCATTTTAATGATACCTGTTGTTTTGATGTGATGAATATTTCCGCCCCTGCCTGGAGTACTGACCAACAATATATTTATTTAAAAAAAGAAGGTATCCATTATAAGCCAGATTATGTTTTTCTAATGATAGCACCCAACGATATAAGAGAAACTTATGCAAAAAAGATATTTTTAGTTGATGATTCTGAAAGGTTGATAAGAGTAAGTGAATTTATTGTGCCAGGTATCGATAGATATTTATGGCATTTATCAAATGTTTCATATTTGTTTAATTTTTTACAAGAAAATATATTGAAAACATCTTTTGGTACATTTAAGCAAGTTTTTAAATATTTTCCACTTACTTTGTATGTAGAAGGCCATGAAGTTTGGGATTTCCCGTTATTTTTAAAAAATGACAACCAAGAAGTTATAAAAGCTAAAAAACTTTTTGAAACACTATTGATTGAAATGAATAATATTTGCACTAGCAATAATTGTAAATTTATTGCGGTAATAATTCCTACAAAAATAGAGTTTACCGGGAAACTAAATAAAGACAAGTATATGCCTGGTAAGATTGCTAATTTTATAAATGATATAGCAGATAGGAATAATATTCATTTTATTGATTTATTTAGATGTTTACAAGAAGAGCCATATCCTTTAAAAATATATCAATCTGATGACTATCATTTTAGTGCATATGGGCATAAATGGGTCGCAAATAAAATATTTGAAGATTTTGTATACAAAAAGAAATAATTATTAAGAACTTTGTTATTTAAATAAAATGAACAAATATTTCGTAAAGATAATAGTAGCAATTTATTGTGTTATTCTTACTTTTATTATACTTGAGGTTGTTTTACGTATTGGTAGTTTTTTTTATTTAAAAAGTAATGAATATTTCGTCTCGAAAAACTTAAATGCCCCTGATCGGAATTTATATAGAATCCTTTGTTTGGGTGATTCTTTTACCTACGGAGTTGGTGCGCCGAGGAATGAATCATATCCTTCGCAATTATTTAATATTTTAAATGATAATATTCAGGAATATAATTTTAAAGTAATAAATTATGGATATGGTGGACAAAACACTTCACAATTATTAAATAAACTTACATCAGATATTAATGATGTCAATCCACAATTAATTATTATTTTAACTGGTTATAATAATATATGGAATTATTGGGGATTATCAGATTATAGAAGAAACAATGTATTTTATAAAAACGCGGAAAAATACCTATACCACAGCCGTGTATATAAATTAGGGGTTTTACTATATCATCGTTTGAAGAAGTTGATTATAACAAAAAACGAAGAAAAATTGAGAACAGATAGTAAAGATACAAGGAGTAATAAAGTTGAATATAAGATCAAAGAATATAATTCTAAGTTATTAGAGGATTATCTTAAAAGAGGTGAATATGATAAGGCAATAGAAATTATTCATGCAGGATTAAGAAAAGATCCGGATAATGCACAATATTATAATCAATTAGGTTCGATTTATAAGAATATGGCCAAATATGATCAAGCTATATATAATTTCTTAAGAAGTATAAAAATTAATTCCTCCGATGCAACACCTTATATTGGATTAGGGTGGGCATATAAAGATATGAAAAAATATACTGAAGCTATTAAATATTTCAATAAAGTTTTGATGATGAATGATTCGGATATACGGGCTTATCATGGATTAGGATGGGTGTATATTGAAATGGATGATTATGATATGGCATTAAAGTCGTTTTCCAAAGGCTTAGAATACCATCCCAGAGATAGTGATTGTTACTGTGGCATTGGAGTGGCCTATATGGAGCGGGGAGAGTATGATGAAGCAAAAAGGTGGCTTTTAGATTGTCTTGATATTAATGATTCAAACCCTACAGGTATTTATAAAATGGGAAGGATATATGTAATAAGCGGAAATTATGATGATGCATTATGGTGGTTTAGGCAAGGGATTGATAAAGCCCCGTATTTTGGCGGAAATTATTGTGGAATTGCTGAAATTTATGAAGAAAAAGGTAATTATAAAAAGGCTCTTTTATGGTATAAGAAAGGGCTTTCTGTGGATGCAACATTTCCGGGTATCTTTTTTGGTCTTTCGAGGATAGCAAATAAATCTGGTGAAAATAGAGAAGTGTACGATATCATTTCTAAGTATGGGAGAGGTAATAAATATGCGACAGAATTTCTTTCGGGATTAGAAAAAAAATCTATTAATAATATAGATAATAAAACCGAAATAAATAATTGGATTAAATCAGACATTAAGAATATTGTGGACATATGCAGAGGAAGGGGAATTGATGTCATGATACAAAATTATCCATTTTATACTGATGTTAATTTAGTTTTAAAATTATGTGCAGATGAATATGGCATTCCATTCGTTGATAATTATGCTTATTTTGATTCAATATTCGATAAAGGTGCAAATGAAGAGGAAATAATGGCTGGAGATGGAGTCCATTGTACGGCTGAAGGTTATTCCATCATAGCAGAAAATATATTCAAACAAATTGTTAAAGAGGATCTGGTAGAATAGGATAATTATATTTCTTTGATAAATATGTTCATCAATAAGATTAAAAATAATTATATATTCGAAATATATGATTAATATTACTTTTGTTTACCCAGATTTTGAAAGTATTGGAATAGAATATTTAATGGCCTGCTGTAAAAAAAGCGGGTTTGAAGTAAGTTTTGTAAGTTATTCAGGATATGACCCGTACTTTTACAGAAAGAAGATAAATAAAAAATACGATAGAATAGTAAAAAGAATTTCTGAAACTAATCCACATGTTGTTGCTTTTTCTTGTGTAACGGGTAATTTTCCAATACAATTAAAATGTGCAGAATCAGTAAAACGTGCTATGCCACGTGTTATTACAGTATTTGGAGGTGTACACCCTACATTGGTTCCGGAAAGGGTTATAAGACACGAGGCTGTAGATTGTGTATTTATTGGTGAAGCTGAAGATGTATTGCCGTATTTTTTATCTCAATGCAGCCAAACGGATAATGCTTTAAAATTACCGAATGAGTCAATTAAAGGTTTAGTTTATAAGAATAACAATAATATTATTGGTGCTTTTGAATCAGCTGAAAATGTAATAATTGATAACCTTCCATTTCCATACAAAGAGCCTCTAATAAAGTTTTTTCCGTATATGAGATCGAATTATAAAATAATAACCAGCAGGGGGTGTCCTTTTTTTTGTTCTTATTGTTTTAATTCAACACTACATTTGAAAAGAAATAACACATTAAGAAAACGGCCGGTTTGTGATGTGATCGAAGAACTTAAATTAGCTAAATCAATATATCCTCTACGTTATGTTCACTTCCTGGATGATTGCTTTACCGAATCTACTCGCTGGTTATATGAATTTAGTAAAAAGTATAGAGAAGAAATAGCTTTACCTTTCTGGTGCCTTTCACATCCTAATTTTATTAATTATGAAGTTGTTAGTTTGCTCAAGGAAGCCGGATGTATTTCGATGGTTATTGGAATACAGTCATTATCTAAGCGTATCAATAAGGATATTTTAAATCGTATATTAGATAAGAAAAAAATTCCGAAGATTATAAAAAATTTGAAAAAACGAAATATTGCGGTTCAGGTTGACCATATGTTAGGTATACCTGAGGATTCTATTAAAATTGAAGAAAAGAGTATTTTGTTTTATGCAAAAAACAAACCCGATATTATAAGCGTATTTTTTCTAAATTATTATCCGAAAACTGCCATAATCGATATCGCAAAAGAGAAGGGTTTTTTAAAAAATGAAGATATCGAAGAAATAGAAAATGCTAAATCGATTACAAATGGGGAACTTCATTCACTGTACAAAGAAACAAAAGAAAATAAAAAGTATTATGCAATAGCATTTTTTTTAAATATTCTACCCTTATTGCCTTCCTTTCTTATTCGCTTATTAGTGAAGACAAAACTCTATAGAATTTTTCAAATTAAAAATTATTTACTTTCTACAGTTATACCAAGGTTAATTTTATGTATTTTGAATACAAATGATATAAACGGCAGATGGCATTTAAATCGTTTTTTTAATAGGCACTTAATTAAATGATGCTATAAGAGAGAATTGATTTATTATTGATCAATTATTTTTTATCAGTTAATTTCTTAATTTGCCATTAATAGTTATAAATTAAGGAGTTAAAGAGGCCTTTTAAGGACCTTATAGACTAATATAACTCAACAGTATTCATACCTTTTTTATAAGATTTAGTAGACAATAATTAGTGATAATGATACACTTATTGTCTATTTTTGCTTATAACAACAATTTAGGTATATTTAGATTTATCTATTAATTATTGTTATTGGCTATTAAAGTATTTGTAAGTAAAAGGTGAAATGGCAATGATTGAAAGTGGTTCAAAAGTAAAATTTGATTATACGCTTACAGTTGATGGTGAAAAAGTTGATAGTTCGGAGGGGCGTAAACCGCTCGAATATATCCATGGTAAGGGAATGATTATCAAAGGTTTAGAAAGTAAAATGGAAGGATTAAAAGAGGGTGATGAGAGGGAATTTGTTATTCCTCCTGAAGAAGGATATGGGTTAATACGCCAAGATGCTTTTAAAGAAGTACCTAAAGATAAATTGCCCCTAAATGTTGATGTCAGTGTAGGACAAATATTACAGGTTAAAACTCCAGAAGGCGGAAGTCTTCCGGTTAGTATTTCAGAAATAAAAAGTAATACTGTTATAGTTAATTTAAACCATCCACTTGCAGGTAAAGAATTGCACTTTGATGTAAGTATTGTTGAAATTAAGTGACAATTCTATTTTTTTAAATAATAATTTTAATTGAAGTATATTAAGAAAGGAAATATTCAGTGGCTAAAGTAGTCGTATATGGAAATGAAAATTTAGAAAAAGCGCTTAAGACCTTCAAAATGCGTTGCAAGCGTGAAGGTATATTTCAACAGTGTAAAGAAAGGCGGCATTATGTAAAACCATCAGTAAAAAGAAGGCAGTCAAAAATAAATAGAAAAAAGAAAGGCAAAACCAAACCAATAAGCGTAAAAGGAAAGGGTAAATATGGAAGAGCAAAAAAATAAATTGTATGTCGGCAATTTGAGTTTTAGTGTAAACGAGGAACAGTTAAATAATTATTTTGAGGAGAATGGAATCGGCGTACAGACTGTTACAATCATTAAAGAAAAGTATACTGACAAATCAAAAGGTTTTGGCTTTGTTACTGTTGGTTCCGAGGAAGATGTTAATAAAGCTATTGAAACTTTAAATAGCAAAGAATTTGAAGGAAGAACACTTACTGTAAGCAAAGCAAAGGCAAAGTCAAGAGAGGGACGTAGGGACTTTTCAAGACAAAGAAGAGATTCTCGAGGCCGTGGCGGTAATTTTGGTTATAATTCACGCGGTCCAAGGAATAGATATTAAAATTTTGATATAAATTTTTTATATAATAATTAAACTTTAATTTCCTCATTTAACTTATTCAAGTAGGAATTGTAATTACTGAAAATTTTTACTTCTTTTTAACCTCGCCTATTATAAATAATAATTATAATTAAATTATATTATGTATATATTACATAAATTATATACAATTAATCAATTTTGACATTTTCTTTAGATTAGCCGTTTATATTTCTATATACCTTGAAACATATAATATCTGGGTGTACACTTTAATTGTAAGCTAAACTGTTGCGTAATATAAAAATATAGTCAATGATAAAGGCAAACCAAGGGTGACCTTGGGACTCTCAGTTATGTTTATAACATACTGAGACGGCGCTACATGGCGCTGGCAAAGCCACAGACCTTTTAAATTAAAAGGTAGCTGGGTTGCCAAGTGATGAAAGTAATTTTATTACTATGCCAGGCCATGAGCCTGGCATTTTTCTTTTTATGGCTTCATTGAACGGAGGTGGGTAAAATGAAAACAAAAAAGTATAAAATTTTTACCTATTCGTTATTCTCAACCGTATTTTTGATATTTACATGTTATTTAACTTCGAATGCTTTAGCAGACACAGAGGTGCTTGATTTCGAATCACCATACCTTGATAATCGTTCCACCGTTGTGACCGGAGATGCAGATGGTCATTTTGTAACATCTGCAGGTACACCGATCGATACAGAGTTTATAAATAAAAGTGTCATTTTTTCCGGTACGGCTTTTGGTCCTGCTCAATTTGCAAATCAGACTATAGGGGACGACAATATCAAGATCATTGTCGGATTTCAATATTATAATGCAAGTTATCAAGGCAATTATGATGTAATTGTTATGAAATTTTATAGTCCTCCTGGACAGACCAGTTATATCTCTACGACAAATTATTTTCAAGTAAATGTAATTTATGAAGGTGGATCTTATGATATTCCTCCGTACATTGAAGCCTATGATGTTAATGGTAACCTTTTAGGATCTGATTCTGCACAAACTGTTGGTGGGGGGGATCCAGTTATACAAACATTGACACTTAATTTGTATGATATGCATGAAATAAGATTTTATCCTTCTAAAAGCACTTCCATGCCAGGGTGGTCAGGATTTAACGGCTGGTTTGATTTTACTTTTGAAACACCGGAATCCGTGATAGAGACAGATCTTGTTGCTGAAGCTGGTGAAGATCAAATAGCATACGCAAATGAAGTAGTTGTACTTGATGCGAGTGCATCGTATAAAAGCGGGGCTGGTGCCATAGTAAATTATAGATGGAGAAGGTTGCCAGATTTTTATACACTCTATTCAGGACCGGAGTCAACATATATGACTCGGGTATTAGGTAGAACAGAAGAAGTTATTCAATTAATGATTACAGATGATGAAGGTAATGTTTCAGTTGATATTTTAACTCTTAGATTACCTGGTATCCAAGGAGAACAGGGTCCGGAAGGACCGATGGGACCACAAGGTGAGCCAGGTCCACAAGGACCAGAAGGGCCTATGGGACCAGAAGGACCAATGGGACCGGAAGGACCAGCTGGAGCAGAGGGTCCACAGGGACCAGCAGGACCAGAGGGACCAATGGGTGCAACAGGACCAGCGGGACCGGAAGGACCAATTGGAGCAACAGGGCCAGCGGGACCTGAAGGGCCAATGGGGTCGCAGGGTTTACCAGGAGAGCAGGGTGAGACAGGCCCAGCAGGACCGGCAGGGCCTCAAGGTGAGCCAGGACCACAAGGACCAGAAGGACCAATGGGACCGGCAGGTGAAATAGGGCCGGCAGGACCAGCAGGACCAGAAGGGTCAATGGGGCCACAAGGATTACCAGGTGAGCAGGGTGAGACAGGGCCAGCAGGACCAGCAGGTCCGCAAGGTGAACCAGGTCCACAAGGACCGGAAGGACCAGTGGGACCGGCAGGTGAAATAGGGCCGGCAGGACCAGCTGGACCAGAAGGACCAATGGGACCACAAGGATTACCAGGTGAGCAGGGTGAGACAGGGCCAGCAGGACCAGCAGGTCCGCAAGGTGAACCAGGTCCACAAGGACCGGAAGGACCAATGGGACCGGCAGGTGAAATAGGGCCGGCAGGACCAGCAGGACCAGAAGGGCCAATGGGTCCACAGGGTTTACCAGGAGAGCAGGGTGAGACAGGCCCAGCAGGACCGGCAGGACCACAAGGTGAGCCAGGTCCACAAGGACTGGAAGGACCAGTGGGACCAGAAGGACCAGCAGGCCCGCAAGGTGAACCAGGACCTCAGGGACCACAGGGAGAAAAAGGTGATCCCGGTATATCACCTGAGGAAGTAAGAGCGATAAAAAAGTCAATAAAGAAATTGCAAATACAAGTACATAAGATGGATAAGAAGATTATCAAGTTGGAAAGAAATGATGTAAAAATGGAAAGACGTATTAAGAGGTTAGAATACTTCATTAAGCTTATGATCAATTGGAGAAGGAAAATGATCAACTGGAGAAAGAGTTGGATAAAGCGATATTTACGAGATTTTAATAAATGGAATAAGTTTTTGAAAAAATACAATAAATAAATAAAAAATTAATTAAACATATGGGCAGAAGTCACTAAATGATTTCTGCCCTTTTTTTATTCAGTTATTGTAACAGTTATTGATGGGGCTAGAGGGATTACAAGATATGTCATTGCGGGTACAAATCTAAATTCCATTGAATTTGTTACGTCAAAATCTATTTGAATGATCGGCATTCCAACTTTGACAGTAAAATTTACTGCTTGATCGAATTGAAGGCTTCCCCCAACGATTGTAATATTTTTCGCAGCTAAGAGAGCTGGCATTGCACCGTCAGTGGGTATGGGTATAGTCTGTTTAGTTGCGGGTGCTGCATCTTGTGTTGCTAAGCCGACGCCTGTGAGCCCGGCTGGTGCGAAAACTTGATTTGCAGGATTGCCTGTATTTGTTCTAAGCCTTACTACGTTAATAGCTGATCCGGTAAGACCAAATGAATTTAAAAAAGTAACACGTATTGCAACGTATGTATCGGAAGGCAAAATAGTTCCTTCTGCAATAGGTCCTATAGTTTGATATTGACCAACGGATGCGATATCAAAAGTAAAATTACCCTGGGCAAAAGTTACCCATGAACCTTGATCATTTTGGAATTCTATTTTTGTTACAGTTATATCATATGTTGTAGGAGTTGTTTCTGTTCCAATCAATGGGCCCGCAAATACAACATGCAGGTTAAACAGAATGGAGAAAAGAAAAGAAAAAATAATTATTTTTTTAAGATATTTAAAATAAAAATCATGCATGTCTTTAATGAATTTCCAATTTGTTATTAAGTGCCTCTGCCTATGAATACGCCGCCTCCGGCGGTTACACTGACGAGTCTGACTTTTTCAACAGCTATATTATGATTTCTTCTTACCTTTGCCAAGGATTGTTTTTTAAGGTCACGATAAGTAAAAAAAGTTTTCATGAAAAGGTTTTCAATCATTGTATATTCTACGCGTTCTGGGCCTCCAAGCGTAAATGATACCTTTATAAAATTATTTTCACGGGCATCGTTATCATCACGGCCTAGTTCGAGTGTAATATTTTTTGTTATATTCATTATAAAAGCAAGACTATAACCTTCCACATCGTTTAATACCTCATTTTGCCAACCGTAACCTTTCATACTGGTATGGACCCACGGCATAAAAGGCATTTGTATTTGACCCTCTACATCCCAACCATCTAAAGCTTTTTCAGATGCCATGCCTTCATCTTCGAAATAATAGCGGTGTCCACTAATAGCTTCGTAATAATTGGCATGAATTGAAGCAAACTGACCCAGTATTTCACCGCCTATTCCTATTCGTGAATGCCTGCGGTCAAATGTATAATCCCAAAATGTATTTACACCGAGGAGCCATTGTTCGTTAGATGTGATATAACGGTATCCGAGGCCTAGATTTATTGTATCATCTGGTGTGTCGTAGGCAAAACGGTCTTGTATAAATAATGTGTGACGGGATGTTTCCTTAGTTCTAAAAATTGGCTGTATTGTTTCAAATGACCAAAGAGGTTTTAAATCGTCCTGGAAATGCAGGCTAAAATCAGTTCTTTTTGCCCATTCTGGCAGATCGTCAGAATAGTTTTGGATTACCTGTGGTATTACTTTATTTAAGCCATCTGATAAAATTGACTTAATTTCGGGTTCGGCATAAGTATTAGATGTAAATAAGAAGCTGTCATACAAGATAAAACAATAAAATATGAAAATGGCAGTTATTATTTTATGTCGTAAACGTTTTGATTTAAATAAATTACACATAAATTTTTAATATAAGATTAGTATTATATATGAATAAAATACATTATATTATCGGCAATATATTGTATTGATTTTATATGTTTATATATTAATATTTTGGGGTTAAATTTGATTTAATTAAAGACAATATTAAAGGAATGAGAAACAGGAGGCGTTAATTTATTAAAAATCTTTTAGATATTTTAAGGTTTAATATTATAATGAGTATAAATTATTAATAAAATTACGAGGCGCTTTTGTGAAAAATCTTATTATTATAGTGTTACTCTTTTTAGTATTACTGTTGTATTTCGGTAAAGCCGAACGTGAAAAGTTATATAACCTGCCTATTATTTCTAAATTTATAAAATTGCCGCCCGAATCTGATAAAAAGGTTGATGCTGATGTTAAAGTTGAGGAAGGAAAAGATATCAAATCTGAATCTTTAAATCAAGAAGTTCCTTTTTTGCATAATGAAGAATTTGTTTCAGTTATTTTTGACAAGGGTGGCACTATTGAAGGACGAGTAATCGAAAGGACCATAGAAGGGGATTATGTTTTAGAAATTCCTGAAGGACAATTTAGTATTTCCCATGATGAAATTAAAGATGTCCGAAAGCTCACAGGAGAAGTTGCCACTGGAATTAAAGAAATGATTGATAAAGACTCTTCGTTTAAGTATAAACAAAAAAGGGTAGAGTTAAATGTTAACCCTTTTTTTGACGGTAATGTAAGGTGGGAAAATGATATATCTGTTGCTTTAGAAAAAACAAAAGCAGATGATCGGTTGGTTATTGTTGATTTTACCTCTAATTGGTGCGGCTGGTGTAAAAGATTAAACGAAGAAACTTTTCAGGATAAAGAGGTACGCGAAAAACTGAATAGATATTTTGTTTGCGTAAGAATAGACGGAGATAAGCGTAAAGATTTAGTGGTGAAATACGGTATACGAGGATATCCTCATATTATGTTTTTGGACGAAGGGGGGATAGTCATTTATAGAATCCCCGGATTTGTTCCGGCCAAGCAATTTTTAAAGATTATAAATACAGTTTTACAGTTAGTGCAAAAAGAATAGTATAAGATTTTTAAACCATAATAATTTTTGCAGGAGGGAAACCGTTGAAGTTCATAGTGGCACTTGCGCATGAGTAGGCACCTATATTTTTTACATATATAACATCACCAACGTATAGTTCTGGTAATTCCTCACTTGTACTAAGGGTATCAAATGAATCACAGGTTGGGCCGGCAATGGCGCTTAAAAATTTCTTTCCGCGTCGAAGTGTTTTAAATTCATAGCGGCAGTGATCGAATATCATGCCAGAAAAATCAGCATAAATACCATCGTTGAGATAATAGTAGTTTTTATTATTTCGGAATGTACGGCCTATGACTTGTGTTACCAATATACCTGAGGGTCCGACTAAAAATCTTCCGGGTTCAGCTATAAAAGAAACATTTTTATCAAAAAGTTTTTTAATATAACTGCGTATTTCTGTGGCCATAATTTCAAAATTGATTGTGCTTTCATTGTCAAAATGTGCTATAGGAAACCCCCCTCCGATATCGACCATATTCAAATCCAGGCCATTATCTTTTGCTTCTTCAAATATGCCGGCGGTAAGCTCTAAAGCTTTCTGATAATTTTCTACATTGGTTGACTGTGAACCAACGTGAAAACTCACACCTAATGGGACTAATCCTAATGATTGTGCTTTACGTAAGAGATAAAACGCATGTTCACTGTCGGCACCGAATTTAAGAGACAGTTCAACGACGCTTCCGATATTTTCTACTTTTATGCGTACAAGTACGTTTGCTCCCGGGTAATCTTCGGCGAGTTTATACAGTTCCGGTTCATTATCAAAAGTCATGAGTTTTACCTTGCGTTTGCGCGAATAGATTATATCTTCCTTTGATTTAATTGTATTTGCAAAAATTATTCTGGTTGGTGGAACACCGAGATTAAGTACATGTTTCATTTCGGCAGCGCTAGCTACATCAAAACAAGTACCAAGTGTGGCAAATTTTTGAATAATCTCGGGATATGGATTTGCCTTTATAGCATAATAAGGTGTGATTTCAGGTAACGCTTTAATAAAACGATTATATTGCCTCTCTAGTATACTTTGCCGGATTAGCATGAACGGAGTACGATGTTCTTTTAACATTGTACGTATCAAATTTTCAACTCCGTTTGTTTCAGTTTTAGGCGTTGACAGTTTCGCCACTGACTGCTCTTGACTCATAGGTCTGTGTCCTTTGTGTGTGATCTACTAAAAATGTTGTAAATTGCCATACATCTTCATCCGATGGCTTTGTTATATCAAATTTAGTAAATTTTGTATTAAGATTCTGGAGTGGGGTCCAGTCTACCGGGATTGAGATAAATGGGCTCATAAATGGTATCGAGGTCTTTAGTATGTGATCGTGGTCGATATCATCCGGCATACAAAAACCTCGGTTTGGATTTTCAATCATCCATAAAGCGGCTGATACAACTGAAATTGCTACCTGAAGGGTTGTAGCGTTTTGGCCTGGGACAAGACGTCTTGTTTCGTCAATGTCTAAAAGACTGCCACACCACCAAGATTTGAAATCATGCCCCATAAGCAAAATACCTAATTCATCCCGACCGCTAATAATTTCGTCGTTCATAATACGTTGCTTTTTTTGTAAATCGAATTGTCTCATTTCAAGTTCGTGAAGAGAATTTATAGCGGCATCACAAGGGCAATATGCATAATGAACAGTAGGTCGGTAAACAGCTTGTCCGTTTTCCCATAAAGTTAGCCGGTCTGAAATACTAAATGCTTCACCGTGTCTGATAACCATTCCGGTTATTTCACCGCAAGGGACCCATGAACGTACCCACGTTTTCATTCCTATTGATGTTAAACAGATTTGATTTTTGGGGCCGACCTGATGAAAATATGCATTATGTGGTATTATGTGTTCATGTGTACCCCAACCTAATTCAGCTGGTGCAACACCTTCTTCGAAGAAGCCTTCGATGCTCCATGTATTAACAAATTCATTAACTTCTTTTGGGCGGTTAGTTATTTGTGTGTCCCTTTCGCTTATATGAATTATTTTTACGCCGTCTAACTTTGCTAAGAGGGGGAAATTTTTATCCGCGAGAGCCTTCTCTAGCTGTCTTTTTCGTGGATCTTGCGGTTTTTCTTTTAATATTTTCTCAGCAATATCAATTAATGCTTGTTTAGTAAAGTGGGATACTAATCCAGGGTTTGCACCATGGTCAACAATTGAAGTTGTACCGTTATTATCACCCCAATCATCAATAAGCTGTCTTAATTCCATATGTCTGGAATATAAAGTATATTTAGTAGGATCATTTCGTTCAAAATCTTTGTATGGATTCCATTCTTCAACAGAAGTGTTGACATATAAAACCTTATGGTCTCTGCACCATTGTAGCATTGCACCACACTCAATATTCCAAGCCAGATCTATAATTAAATCACCTGCGCCCACATAATAGGAAAGTAACTTCTCGTAGTTTTCTTCAGTGATTTTATCCATAACATAATTAACGCCTTTGTCTATAGCATCTTTTATACGATTACGATTATCGACAAAATCCATAATGGTAATTTTTTGAGGAGGCATTTCAATAAGTTTGAGTACTAAAGGAATTGCACATTGCGATACTGAACCGCAACCAATTATTAATAACTTTCCATCAAATTTCATTTTCATCTCTCCTGTATTATTCATATTAATTAAATATTAAATAAATCTAAAATAAAAAAAATAAA
>Ga0164318_10000819_pt1 | contig 25659 bp, 30 predicted proteins | sample GuaBasSedimGuay9_FD_113734 | JGI IMG/M metagenome (GOLD analysis project Ga0164318, IMG submission 113734) | Subseafloor sediment microbial communities from Guaymas Basin, Gulf of California, Mexico - Guay9, Core 4571-4, 0-3 cm | ecosystem: Environmental > Aquatic > Marine > Hydrothermal vents...
ATTGGGAGGGATTAGTTATTGGGAGGGATTAGTTATTGGGAGGGATTAGTTATTGGGAGGGATTAGTTATTGGGAGGGATTAGTTATTGGGAGGGATTAGTTATTGGGAGGAATTAGTTATTGGGAGGGATTAGTTATTGGGAGGGATTAGTTATTGGGAGGGAAAAGATTAATTATCGGTGGGGTGGTGGTGGTTTGGGGCATTTGCGGCGGGGAAGCCATGCTTCACCACCACCTAAATACTAGCATATTTTTGCTCATTTTCCAAACAAATTATACTATAATATAGTAACAGCACACTATATATAGGACTATGCACTTGATTATTCTGCACACCCCACACACCCATGCACACGCCCCCGCACGTGCATGCATCACTTAAATTCTTTTCCTATAATAGGTTGGTGAACAATGGTTTGTTGTATGATCTGATGAAAAGTTTCTTACAAGATTATGATGTTTGCCAATTGGAATGGTTTGACCAAATAATTATTCAACGATTATCGCCTAAAGGTGAAAGATTGTTTTGGGTGTAAACGCTTATTATGATTAAAGTCATTTATAAATTCCTGGATGATTGTTTTTATTTTCCACAGCTACAAGGGCAAGTGTTTTACCAATTGCATCACATCTTCACTTCACAAGTCCCTTATATAAGTTTTGTTGATCTCGATCATATCCAAAAGGTGATCATGATTTGGATGAACTATATATGCATCGCAGTTTATGCAACCAAGTCTAGGTGGTCTGGTGGTTGCATTGCATATATGGTTTAGTATTTATTTCGCAGACTGATTTATCCTGTTATGCATGAATTTAGTGTTTTTAACTGAATGATTATCTCGCTTGGGTATTTGGTATTAATGGTTTTGTTGCAAACCATTTTCCTGGTATATGATATTCAATCAAGTTTATTATAAAGGGGTTCACTTATGAGTTTCGCCAGGAATAGGTATCACAGAAAAAGTTGTTTACCATTTTCAGGGATTTGATAGAAACTCAACCATGAAAAAATTTCTAGTGATTTTTTCTTGAAATTTTGATTGAATTCTACTATAATATAATTAGATTACCAAGGAAATATATTTGTAGTTTGTGAGTTCATGAAAATTCATTCCAGTTTGGTTATATGGGATATGATAGATCACTCATGCACTAGGGTTTTTAAGTCAGTGTTAGTGATAAACATGGAAAATTTTTCTTGACTTTTTCATAATTCAATTTATAATTAATATAAAAGGAGTTTGTGAATGACTGAGAAAGTATTGAATACTGCTGAAGTTGCAGATCGTTTTGGTCTAACCAGGGGGAGGATCATTCAGCTTATTCATGCTGGTGTGATACCTGCGGAAAAGTGGGGTCGTGATTATCAAATTCTTGAAGAGAATTTGAAATCAGCAAGTTGGTCAAGGAAGAAGGGTAAAAAGCTTAAGAAAGCTGTATTATTGCGCTTCCCACCTCCACCTCCACCTAAGCGTTAGGTTATGATTACTAGAAGAGCATATAAGAGTGAGAAAAGGGGGCGTGGTCGTCCCAAGGGTAGTTATGGCAAACATGTTAAGACTGGTGAGGGCAAACGTGTTAAGGCTGGTGAGGGCAAGAAAAGGGGTCGTCCCAAGGGTAGTTATGGCAAACATGTTAAGACTATCGTTAGGGAACAGATTATACAGGATTGTAAGGCATTAGCTGAAAGTCGTGCATTGCGGTTGACTTCAAGGATTCTTGATGAGGAGGCACATCTGGCTTTCTCTGATATCAGGGAGATTTTTGATGAGAATGGTGAAGTGTTACCCCCACATAAGTTGCCAGATGAGGTGGCACGTGCCGTGCAATCAGTCAGGCGTATTGAGCGCACTGTGCCTAGAAAAGATGATGATCCCATTACAATAGTAACTTTTGAATATAAGTTTTGGGATAAATCATCTGCATTAGAGCGTCTTTCAAGGCACGTCGGTTTATATAAAGCTGATAATGAGCAAAAGCCTTCAACGCGTATTAATTTGCAGAAGATTGATATCAATCTTCTGAAGAAATTTAGTGATAATGAGTTGCAGGTTTTAGCCAAGCTTGGTATGCAATTGAATGATGATAATGTTGCTTTGCCAGATGTAATTGATATTGGGCGTGAACAAAATGAGTGTTGCGAAACAATTATTGACCAAACAAATCATCCAGTGTCCTGAGTTGGCGATTAGGGAACTTTGCAACAGGAATTTTTATTATTTCCTGGAGCACTTTTGGAAAGCGATTTCATCTGATGAATTTGTGCCGAATTGGCACATTGAGTATTTATGCAATGAATTACAAATTTTGGCTGAACGTGTGTCTTTGAAAGAGCCAAACAAGTATGATCTGATTATCAACGTTCCGCCGGGAACAACCAAAACCACAATTTGTTCGATTATGTTTCCTGTTTGGTGTTGGACAAGGTGGCATTGGATGAAATTTATTACCGCTTCATATTCTTCAATTCTTTCCTTGGAGTCTGCTGAATTTTCACGAGATTTGATGAGATCTCATGAGTTTCAATCTATCTATCCAAATATTGCAATAAAGAAAGATAAGGAGGGCAAATCAAATTATCGCATAGTTAAAATTGATGGAAACAAGATTGATGTTGGTGGTGGTAGGTTGAGTACTTCAGTTGGGGGCTCTGTAACTGGATTTCATGGTCACATATTGATTATTGATGACCCACTTAACCCAGGCCAAGCTGCTAGTGATTTGGAGACTGCTAATGCAGTTCATTGGTTTGATCAAACATTATCAACCAGAAAAACTGATAAGAGAATTACGCCGACTATTTTAATTATGCAAAGATTGCATCAGAATGATCCATCTGGTCATTTGTTGAACAAAGAAAAAATAAAGGTGAGACATATATGTTTGCCTGGTGAGATAATTAGTGAAGGTTATGCTGATAATGTGAAGCCATCTGAATTGAAGAAAAGATATGTTAATGGTTTGCTCGATCCAGCAAGGCTTGATTGTGATGTTCTCGCTGATTTAGAGGAGCGTTTGGGACAATATGGTTATGCTAGTCAAATCGGCCAGAGTCCTACTCCCCCAGCTGGTGGCATGTTCAAGGTTGATTTTTTTATCGTTGTTGATCATATCCCACAAGGTATTTTGCATTCTGTTAGGTATTGGGATAAAGCGGGAACGTCTGCTAGAGCTGCGAAAACTGGTTCAGCTTGGACTGTTGGTGTGAAAATGCATAAATTGAAAGAGGGGAAATTTATTATATCAGATGTCAAGCGTGGTAGATGGTCATCTGATGAGAGGGAACGCGTAATTAAGAATGTTGCTGAGGCGGATGGTAAGGATGTGGTTGTTTGGATTGAGCAAGAGCCTGGCTCTGGTGGGAAGGAAAGTGCTGAGGCAACTATTAGAAATCTTGCTGGTTTTTCAGTTTATTCTGAAAGACCGACTGGTGATAAGGTTCATAGGGCTGATCCATATTCCGTTCAGGTTAACAATGGTAATGTGATGCTTATGAGGGGTGATTGGAATAATGAATTTATTGATGAACATAGATATTTCCCATATTCAAGATTTATGGATCAGGTTGATGCAGCAGCTGGTGCGATGAATAAATTAACAAAAAGAAGGATTGCAGGCCCACTGTTATCACAAAAACATAAAAAATAATGTCAGGGCTTAATTTTTTTCTTTACGGGATGAAAATTTTAGTTTATAATTACTGAAATGGATGTATATTCAGCGTTAATTGCTAGAGCTGCAATACTTGCTAAACTGGGTTATCAGTATAGTGGTGATCGTGATATATACACTGCTTTGGGTTATAGCACGACATTAACTTATGATGACTATCTAGCTCAATACACACGGCAGGATATTGCTAAAGCGATAATAGATCGACCGGTTAAGGCTACTTGGCGGAATGGTTTTTCTATTGTTGAAACTGAAGATTACAGAGATACCCCACTTGAACAGACTTTCCGTGAATTAAGCACTAAATTGTCACTTTCTCAAAAGTTTTCACGTCTTGACAGATTAACTGGAATCGGTAAATATGGTGTTCTGTTATTAGGTTTGAGTGATGTGAAAAGAGTTAGTGACTGGGAGAAGCCAGTAAGTGGTGTTGGGCATGATTTGTTGTATGTTATGTCTTATGGTGAAGGCAGTGTGAAAATTTCTGAATACGTTACTGATTCATCCAATGAACGTTATGGCCAGCCGCTTTTTTATAGTGTGTCAGTGCAAAATTTGAGTACTAATACTTTTCATACTTTGAGAGTTCATTGGTCAAGATGTATTCATGTGATTGATGATCCATTGGAGTCAGAAATAGAGGGGACACCTAGATTAGAAGCTGTATTTAATCGTCTGAAGGATTTGGAAAAGGTTGTTGGTGCATCAGCGGAAATGTTTTGGCGTGGTGCTCGGCCTGGTTATCAGGGCAAGGTTGATCCTGAATATACATTAACACAAGAGATGAGAGATGAATTGCAAGAGCAGGTGGATGAGTATGAACACAATTTACGTCGTCTGTTGTTGTTGGAGGGCATAGAGTTAGAGGGTCTTAATCCGCAGGTTGTTAATCCACTTCGCCATGTTGACATACAAATACAAATGATATCAGCTGCAACTGGAATACCAAAACGTATTTTGACTGGTAGTGAAGTTGGTGAATTGGCATCAACAGAGGACAAGAATCGTTGGTTTGAATTGATTGAATCACGCCGTTGTGGTTTTGCTGAATGGTCGATAATTAGGCCCTTCATTGATAGATGTATAGAGTATGGTGTTTTGCCATCACCAAAAGAGAAGTATTGTGTTAGGTGGCCTGATTTGTGGACTATGGGTGATAAAGAAAAAGCTGAAATTGGTAGAATCAGGGCAACAGCGCTGAAAGAATATTCATCTATGCCATTTGCTGAGTCAGTTGTTCCACCTGGTGCTTTTTTGAAGGTGATTATGGGGTTGCGTTCTGAAGAGATTGCTTTGATTGAGGAACACAAGCAAAATGAGTTGCTTGAGGAAGAATATACTCCTGGCGAAACTTTGAGGCCTGATGAGGAGTTGTGATTTTGGCACTTCCCGCTGAGAAAATTGACATTTTCAGTAGAACAATTCAATATGATCCTTCTCGTACGCTTACATTGCGCAACATTTTTGCAAGAAATATGCGGAAACGTTTTATTAAATTGAGGGGATTGATAAGGCGTGCAATAGTAGATGAAGATTGTTTTGGTTTACTTCCTAGGCGTTATCAAACACTGGGTAATAGGGCATTTGATTTCCCCCGTTCTGGTGATAAGGTCGTTGCATTTATGCAGTGGTTGCGCCAAATGATAGATGATGGTATTCTTGAAATTGTTGAAATTAGACAGTTGGGAACTGCTATTGAGCAGGCTTGGACAAATTTGTATGTGAAGGATTCGTATGAACGTGGTGTGATACGTGCGCGCTATGAACTAATTAAAGCAGGTTATCCGGTGCCAACTCTTGAGATGACTGGTGGAATAGCCGCTTCAATGTCATTACCATTTCATGTTGATAGGCTTGGATTGTTGTTTACAAGGGTTTTTTCTGATTTACGTGGTATAACTGCTGCGATGGATATGCAAATTGGTCGTGTGCTTGCGCAAGGTATAGCGGATGGTTTGCATCCAAGACAAATCGCCACAAATTTAACTAGAACAATTAGTGGGCCAGTTGGTGATTTAGGAATTACTGATATTTTGGGTAGATTTATACCAGCACAAAGAAGAGCTGAATTGCTTGCTAGAACAGAAATAATTCGGTCTTATGCTGAAGCATCGTTGCAAGAATATAAGAATTGGGGAGTGGTTGGTGTTAAGGTAAAGGCTGAATTCAGGACCGCTGGTGATGATAGAGTTTGTCCAATTTGTGCTAGTATGGAAGGGAAGGTTTTCACTTTGGATGAAGCAAGTGGAAAAATTCCAGTCCACCCACAATGTCGTTGCATATGGCTTCCATTGGATGTTACGGGTTAAATGATGTCTGATAGCGTTTTTATTCGAGAAAATCATGAGGATATGGTTACTAATAGGCGCTATGGAAAGTTGACTATTCAATATGAAGCTGGTAGAGTTGTGGTGATAAAGAAAGAAGAGACGTTGAAACCGAAAGAATTGATTGAAAGAAAGCGTGTTGTTAATATAAAGTGAGGTAATGGCTATTCAGACAATGAAGGCCGGTTTTGCCATATAATGGTAACCGGCCTTCTTTTGGTTAAGGGGTTGGAAATGCCTTGGACAGTTGATGATGTTGATCGTTTCAATCATGGTTTGAGTGAGCAGCAGAAAAAACAATGGGTAGCGATAGCTAATTCTGTGTTAGAGCGTTGTTTGAATGATGGTGGCGAACAAGAGGAATGTGAGGCGTTGGCTATCAAACAGGCGAATGGGGTCATTGGTCATGGGGGTGTAAGTAATCATTATCGTAATCCAACTAGAAATTATGAGATTAGGTATGAAATGCATCAAAGGCGAAGACACATGGTGGTCCCAGTTGTAATGATGACTGAGGGTGTTCACCATGGGAGCCATGGCCCTTTACTTCATTTAGCTGATGATTTGGCTAAATTTCCTGGCGCTTGGAATGGGATACCGATTTCTGTACACCATCCTGAAGAAGATGGTGTGAGTGTATCCGCTAATCAGCCTGAAGTTATTGATAGTCAGGTGGTTGGTAGGGTTTACAATACGGTTTTTGATAATGGAAAATTGAAAGCGGAGGCTTGGATTGATGAAGAATTGATTAAAAATGTTTCACCAGAAGCTTATCAGTATTTGTTACTTGGCAAACCTCTTGATGTGAGTATTGGTGTGTTTACAGAAGAAGAATACAAATCTGGTGAGTGGAATGGTGAATATTATGAGGCAATCGCACACAATCACAGACCAGACCATTTGGCGCTGCTACCTGGTGGTGTTGGTGCTTGTTCATGGGCTGATGGTTGTGGTGTGCGCATTAATGAGGAGGGTGGAATGAAAATTTATGGGCTTGAGTACAATGGCACTGAGAGTACTGCTTGGAGTTCGCCTACTCTTGGTGATTTTGGTGTTGATGGGAGGTGGGAAGATTTAAGTCAAACTGAGAGAGCCAGAATTGCTAATCATTACCTAATTGGTTCTGCTGATGCAATAAGGTTTGAGGAACTGAAATTTCCTGTTGTTAATCCAGAAACAGGAAAGTTAAATGAAATGGCTTTGCGTGCGGTGATAAGTGGGCGTGGTGCACAAGCCAACATCCCAACTTCACAGCGGCGGAGTGCTAGGCGTACTGCTTACCGCTTGTTGAATTCGGAGTTTGATGCTGGATTGGAAATTCCAGATAATCTCAGTGAGATGATCAAGGAGTTGGTTCACCTTGGATTCTCCGTTAATGAATTGGGTTATATGGATATTTCTCAAAGAATCCAGGATGAATTGGATCAGATGGATGATGATGTGAAAGTTCATTTTCTTGAACAGTGTTATGATGATTATTTTGTTTATCGTGTTGATAGACGTGACAATCAGCCATCTGAGTTCTACAAGTGTGCCTACTATGTTGATGGGGAATCAATTGAATTTGTTGGTGATCCAGAACTAGTGGTCAAAAAGATTGAGTATGTAATGATGAAAAAAGAGGGAGAGAAGGAGGGTAAGGTTATGCCGAAAAAGCATGAGAAAGAAGAACAAGGGGTCCCTTGTTGTCCTGAAAAAGTTGAGTTGCTCATTCAGGATGAGCGTACTCATTTTGAGGAGGCAGATAGGGAATGGTTGCTTACTTTGGACGAAAAACAAATTGCCAAACTAGAACCAATTGATGTTCTAGTTCATGAACAGGAAATTGAGAAACAGCGTGAGGAGCTCCTCAAGATGAGTCAGGAACAAGCTGTCAAAGTGCTTGAGGAAAAATTCAGTGATCCGCAGAAAGCTATGTCGCTGTTTCCGAGAGAAATTCGTGAGCAGATGGAGCATGGCTTGCGACTTTACAGGCAGCATCGCTCCGAAACTATTGAGCACATCCTTGGTAATACTGACGTGTTTACTAATGATGAGTTGGAGAATAAACCAATTGACGAGCTGGAAAAGTTGGCGAGGGCTATTAAGCCTAAAACTGATTTCAGTCTAGCTTCTCCAGTTACCCATAAGATTCATGAGCAGGATATTCTTCTGCCTATGGGAGTTGAGTAAATAAATTTGAAGGGAGATAAATAATTATGGCTTACAATACCATTAAGTTAAAGAAATATCTGGATGTCGTTGAGGAGTTCGTGGCTGCTGAAGCTATTACTCCGGGAATGCTTATTGAGATCGACAGTAATGGCAAAGTTCAGAAGCATGCTACTTCTGATGGTGATGCTGTGCCTATGTTTGCCCTTGAGGATGAACTTCAGGGTAATGGTATCACTGATGCCTATTCTGCTGCTGATCAGGTTCAGGTTTGGGTCGCCCAGCGTGGTGAACAGGTTTATGCCCTGTTGGCTGACGGTGAGAACGCCAGTATTGGTGATTTCTTGGCATCCAATGGTAATGGTTATCTGAAAGTTTATGCTATGTCTTCTGGTGGTGCTGAGTATCCTCAGAGCATTGTTGCGGTTGCACTTGAGGCGGTTGATCGCAGTGGCTCTAGTGGTGAGGATACTAACGTTACTGGTCGTATCAGAGTTATGGTTGTTTAAATCATTTAAATGAAGGGAGAGAAACTCATGGTTAACGTTGATTTCATCAGTCATAATGCTATTCAGGGTCCTCTGGCTTCACACATTCATGGTGGTCGTCTTGATGTGGGGCGTTTGCGGCCTTGGCTTGGTGATGATGGTAAGGTTTATGTAACTGCTTATAAGGGTGGTGATCCCAAGAAGCGTGAAAACTACAATGCGGTTCAGGTTTATCGTGATGAACTGAGAACTTATGCAACGCTACGTCGTGATGAGTGGAAACAACTTGATGAGGCAGTGTTGCGCATTAGTGAGACGCGCCTTAGTGGTATTCAGGATTTGATTGCCAACAACTTGGTGTTCAATCTGAATAATGCTATGGGCACCACGGTGTTGGAATGGCATGATTTATCCGACGCTATGGAAGCTTCTTTGACCATGGACGGGGTTACCCGTAGTGTGGGTGATAGACCATCCTATGGCACCAATTATTTGCCGCTGCCGATTATTCATGTGGATTATGAGATCAATGCTAGGGTGTTGGCAGCTAGCCGCAGTTTAGGCAATCCACTTGATACCACTTCCGCTGAGAGGGCGGCCCGTAAGGTCAATGAGAAGCTTGAGCAATTGCTTTTTACTTCTACTTCTTATACCTTCGGTGGTGGCACCATTTACTCTTATCTGAATCATCCTGATCGTAGTACTGGTTCGTTGACTGCTTCATGGGCAACTGCCACTGGTGCGCAGATTTTGGGAGATGTTTACAATATGAAGCAGGCTTCCATTAATGCTTATCATTATGGGCCTTGGATGCTATATATTCCTATGGCCTATGAAGTTGCTATGGACAAAGATTATGATAGTACTACGCCAGGCACCACTGTGCGTGAGCGTATCCTCAAAGTTGAGGGGATTATGGGAGTGAAGGTCATCGACACTTTGACTAGCGGTAATGTTTTGCTGGTTCAGATGACCTCTGATGTGGTGCGTTTGGTGAAGGGGATGGACATTCAGAATGTTGAATGGTCGGCTGAGGGCCAGATGGTTACCAAATATAAGGTGATGACTATCCAGGTTCCGCAGGTTCGTAGTGACCAAGATGGAAATTCTGGAATCGTTCACTTCTCCTAAACAATGAAATGGCTAATCATGCCATTCTCAATATTATAGGATATGGTTATGAGTGGTTATTACATAACCCACCATTCCCAGATTGATGGGAGTGGTTTGCCTAGAGTCAATCTAGGTCAATATGATGTCGTTCGTGGGATTGATGGAAAGACTATGAATGACTCACCACTTAGTGCAAGGGCTGCTGAACGGTTGTTGAGCAAACTTCCAAGGGTTGATGAATCGTCGCCAAATAAGGAGAATGTGAGATTCGTTATGGCTAATCAAAATATAAAGTGGAAGAAGATTGGTCGTGGAACGTTCAGGACTAGGTCTGGTAAAATAATCAAGCCCGGCCAGATGTTTGAAGCCTCACCTGAAGAAATTCCTGAGGGTTTCAGGGATGTTATTGTTCCTGCTGAACCATTGCCTGAGGAAATTCAAATTGAAGTGATTCCCCCTAGTTATGAAGTGAAATCAGTTGCGCCGGGTTGGTATGATGTTATTGATTCTCAGGGTAAGGTTGTCAATGAAAAGCGGTTACGTTATCCTGAGGCTGAGGCGTTGGTGAGAAGGCTCAAACAATGATTTGGGTCGCTCCCAAAATGTGGGAGGATGGTGAGTGTTGGATTATAGGGGGAGGTTTCTCATTCCCTAAGCAGTTTGGCATTCCTGATGATATCATTAAAAAAGTTGTGGGAGGCAAATTACCAGTTACAGCATATTCTGCTTATTTGGATGTAATTTGTCATAGGCATGTTATTGGTGTGAATAATGCTTACATGCTTGGAAGTTGGGTTGATTGTGTGTTTTTTGGAGATTGTGGTTGGTATTTGGTTCATCGCTTAAAACTGGCAGAATTTCCAAATTTGAAGGTTACATGCTGTAATCGTTTTGCTAATAAGCCTATTGAGAAAAGTGAAGGCATCAAGTATCTAGCTAAGGATTCAAACAAACGTTTTGGTATAAGCAATAATCCTAGTAAGGTTTCTTGGAATGCCAATAGTGGTGCTGCTGCAATCAACTTGGCCATTCATTTTGGTGTAAAACGAATTATCTTGTTAGGTTTTGATATGAATATTGTTGATGGTCCAGCCCACTGGCATAAGGGTCACGGAAACAAAAAACCTCCTCCATTTGCTAGGCACTTGAAGGGTTTTCCACAAATAGCTGAAGATGCTAAGGTGCTTGGAATAGAAATATTGAATGCTAATCCTAGTAGTTCAATTGATGTTTTCCCGAAAATCAATGTAAAAGAAGTTTTGTGAATTTCTAAGATGTTATGTTCACTTATTTTGGTTGCTTCTTTTGTAGCCGCTACTGCAGTATTAGATTGTTTGATGGGTGATGAATGGTGAAATTCAAGGCTGCGATATTGGTTGAATTTGGCAAAATAGTGGTGGACGAGATTTCTGTTTTTGAGAAACTTAATGTTGGTCAGGTTTTGGTTAAAGTTAATGTTAGTGGAATTTGTGGGGCGCAGATTGGTGAAATTTTTGGAGCTAGAGGTCATGATCCATACTTACCACATTTGCTCGGTCATGAGGGTGGAGGTGTGGTAGTTGATGTTGGATTAGGGGTTTTGAAAGTTAAACCAGGTGATAATGTTGTTATGCATTGGCGCAAAGGAAGTGGTATAGAAGCTAGTCCTCCAAAATACAAGTGGAAAGACAAAGTTATTGGTGGTGGTTGGATTACCACCTTTAATGAATATGCTATCATATCTGAGAATAGATTGACTGTGGTTGACAAATCTGTTCCGTTTGAAGTTTCTGCACTTATGGGTTGTGCGATAACAACTGCATTTGGGATAATTGATAATGAAGTAAGGCTCAAACTTGGAGAATCAGTGGCAGTGCTCGGTTGTGGTGGTGTTGGTCTGAATGTGATACAAGCTGCTGATTTGTCTGGCGCTGAACCAATAATCGCTCTCGATAAATATGACCACAAATTACTTTCGGCATGTAAGTTTGGTGCTACTCATAAAATATGTACAGTTGGTACTGATTTTAGAAAATTGGTAATGGAAGTAAGTGGTAATGGTGTCGATGCATTCATTGAGTGTACTGGAGTTCCAGAACTTATCACCAAGGCACTTGATGTAGTTAAACCAGCTGGTGGCAGATTAATATTAGTTGGTCAACCACGCTATGATCAGGATGTGATATTCCCAAAAATGCGTAGAAATTATTGTGGAAAAGTGATTATGGATAGCCAAGGTGGTATGGTGAATCCTGATGTTGATATTCCTAGGTATGTTCGTCTTTATCAATCTAATAAATTAAATGCTAGTGAAATTATTACGCATAGATTCCCATTAGATAGGATTGATGAAGCGATATCAATTGTGAGGTCTGGAGAAGCTGGGCGTTGCGTGTTGGTGATGTGATTTCAGGTGATGTTTTGGTGATTGGTGATGTAATGCTTGATGTGTATATTAGGGGCATTGCTACTAGACTGTCACCAGAAGCACCAATACCCATTGTTGATGTGACATCTGAGGAATACGCTCCTGGTGGAGCTGGCAATGTTGCATTGAATTTAGCTCGTCTTGGTTGTCATGTTAAGTTGTTTGGTGCATGTGGAATGGATGATGCTGGAAGTCGTTTGTCTGAACTGTTGGTGTTTCATGGGATAGAGCCTGAATTGTTTTTGGTAAACGCCATGACGCCGATGAAAACTAGGATTGTTGCTAGTGATCAACAGTTAGTTCGGTTTGATAGAGAGGAGATGTTTAATGTTTCTAGTAAACAACTTTTAACTAGTGTGATTGAGTCGGTGTCACAAGGTAAGTTTTGTGCAGTTGTTTTATCAGATTACAACAAGGGTATTTTGTCATATAAGTTTTGCCAATCGTTCATCAAATATTGCAACGTTAATGGAATACCAGTTCTAGTTGATCCAAAACGTGGCGATTGGTGTCAATATCGTGGTGCTTATTTGGTAAAACCAAATCTGAAGGAGTTTTGCTCCGTTGTTAAGCATGATGTCAAAAATGATTCTGATGTTGTTAGTTGTGCTAGAGTTTTGCTTGATGAATACAATTTAGGTGCAATTCTGGTTACTATGGGAAAAATGGGCATGATTTTAATTGAGCGTGATAAAGAAGAAAAATTTATCAAGGCTGAGATTAGGGAAGTTTTTGATGTATCTGGTGCTGGTGATACAGCTATTGCAACTCTAGCTGCTTGTCTTTGTTCGGGTTTTAGTTTGCATAATGCAGCAAAAATAGCTAATGCAGCTGCTGGATTAGTTGTTGGTAAACTAGGCACTTCGACTGTTTGTGATGATGAATTGACAAATTATGTTTCGGAGATTGTCAATGAGAAAGTTGATTTTTGTTCCTACCATTCATAGCACTGGCACTTGGTTTTGTCTTGAATTGCTCAAATCGCATAAATCTGTTACCAATTTCATAACTGAAAAAACCTTTGTTGAAAAGAAATTTTTTAATCTTGATGGAACAATAATTTTCCATCATCACTTCGATAATACTCAGCGTGATTTGAGTGATTTTATGAATCATTCTGATAAGATAGTAGTGACGGTGCGTGATCCATTGTTGTCATTGTTGACCGCCAATGCGAGAAAACAGGGAGGTGAAACTCTTTATCATATCATAGATGGATTTCTGACTTTGATTGATTGGGCTTCAAAATATGATATTTTCTTGTTACCAGTTGATTTGTATTATCATAAATCAGTGATGGAGCGTTATTTTTTACTTAGGAACTTATTTGATTTTGTTGAGTTTGATTATGAGCCGTATATAAGTTGGTGGGCACATGAATGGCCTATTTTTAATACTGTTGGTCCCGACATAGGTAGGTCATACAAAAATTTGTATCATTCTCGTAATATTGCAGGGGTTAGTGAACTCGTTCCTGAATATTATAAAACACTTGTCAAACATGAGTCAATATTGAGGCCATTTCTCGAATCACTTGGATATAGGGGCTTGTTGTGGTGGACTTCTTAAGGCAAGTGATTGTTTATGATTGTGGTCTTACCAAAATGAGATTCGGCAATCAGGGTGATGGTGGTTACATTATGTTGGTTGAGCCCTGTTACGCTTCTTCGTATTTGTATAGTTTCGGCATAGGTGATGATGTTAGTTTTGAACTTGATGTGGTAAGGAAATTTCCATGGATAAAAGTGAAAATGTTTGATCCATTTATAACTGATTTGCCTGAGAATCATGATAATTTTGAGTTTTACAAACAAGGCATCAGTAGGGATTCTCTACCACTTGTGGGAGTTGAGCACAATTCTATTTTGAAAATGGATATAGAATATAATGAATGGGAGTTTATTAATAAAATTGGTGAAGATGTTTTGCAAGAATTTTCACAATTGATTATTGAATTTCACTTTCTACATGTTACACACCCTGATAACCTATCACCATATTTTCAAAAACTGTATTCAGGATTTACTGATGGAATTAACCAAGAATTGTTTTCTAGGTATCATCAGTGTTTGCACAAGATTAATAAATTCTTTTATTGTTATCATGTTCATGCTAATAACTCTCTACCAGAAATCAAACTGTTTGATAGCAAGTTTCCACCGCTGCTTGAAATGAGTTTCATTAGGAAAAATTTGGTCAATTTTTCTAAACCATATCGTGGTGAATTCCCAATTCCTGGTTTGGATTATCCAAACAAGCCTGACAGACCAGATATAGTTGGTTGTTATCCATGGAGATAAGATTATGGAGTTGACTAGACGCTCGAGGGAGTTGAGAATAAATACCATAAAGTTATCAAAGGCGAATGGTGGTTATCATTATGGTGGTTCATTTTCATGTTGTGAAATCCTGATTGCGTTGTTTGATAGTGTTATGACGCCAAATGATGATTTTGTTCTGTCAAAAGGGCATGCATGTTGGCCATATTATGTTCTATTGAGAGAAAAGGGTTATCAGCCTAGACTTGAGGGCCATCCAGTGCGTGATCCACAGAATGGTGTCCTTTGTACGACGGGAAGTCTTGGTCATGGTTTCCCAACTGCTGTTGGGTTGGCCTTGGCTAAGTCAACGAAGGATAATTCATCTGGAAGAGTATTTGTTTTGTTAGGGGATGGTGAATGTCAAGCTGGCACTACTTGGGAGAGCTTGTTGATTGGTTCAAAATTGGGGTTAAACAATTTGGTTGTGATTGTTGATTGGAATGGCATTCAAGGTTCTGATTATATTAAAAATGTGTTACCTTTAACTAAAGAAGTAGTGATTGCTTTGGCCGAATCATTGCATTGGGAAGTTTTTGAGGTTGATGGACATGATATTCATGATATTACAGCTATATTATCAAAATGCTACTTTCAGCCAGTTTTAGTGATCGCTGAGACTATTAAAGGTAAGGGTGTGTCATTTATGGAGAATGATCCGGCATGGCATTCAAAATGGCTTGATCCAGAGCATGAGAGAATCGCGTTTGATGAACTCATGTCAAAATGTTGATGACTTGGAGAAGTGATGAGGAGAGCATTCGGGGAAACTATTGTTAGGTTGGCGGAAAAAGATAAACGAATTGTTCTTCTAACTGGTGATGTAGTTCAGGAAATGAATGAATTTCGTAAAAGGTTCCGAGCTAGGTTTTTCAATCTTGGAATTTGTGAGCAAAGCATAACCAGTATTGCAGCCGGTTTGGCAATAGGTGGATTGAGGCCTATAGTGTACTCTATTACACCATTTGTGCTAGAGCGCCCTTTTGAACAAGTAAAAATTGATATTGATGAACAAAACCTTCCGGTTATGTTGATTGGTTATTCTGATTATCCCACTCATGGTCCAACGCATATGCCCTTGGACGCTGAGGGAATGTCAAGGTTGTTCAAAAACATTGTCAGTTTTTTCCCAAGAAATCTAATGGAAACTGAAAAGGCAATGTTGGATGCTTATTTGATGAGAAAACCTGCTTTGATTTGTTTAAAGAAAGATGGGTTGCCATTCTTCTAAAAAAGTTGCAATGATTACTGGTGCTAGTCGTGGTTTGGGGCTAGCATTAGCAAGAGAATTTAGTGCTAATGATTATCGTTTGATTGTTGGTTGCCGAACGGTTTGGCCTAATATTGATTTGCCTGATTGCAAAGTAATTGAGGGTGAACTTTGTTCAGGTATCACATTAAATAGATTTGAATTGGCAGTGACTGAATTTGGTAGATTAGATGTTTTGGTAAATAATGTTGGAGTTTATCTTAATTGTTCGTTTGGTGAAATAAATCCTAGTGATATACATTATGTCTTTAAGGTTAATTTATTAACACCGATTTTGCTGGTGAGGAGATTTTGGTCAATTTTTGTTGAGCAAAAACATGGTTTTATTTTAAATATTGGTTCGTTAGCAGCTAGTTCAGGTGGGCCAGGTGAAAGCATATATTCTGCTGCTAAGGCGGGTTTGGTGAGTTTTGGGGATGTTTTACAGTTTGATGCAGTCAAATATGGAATCAATGTTGTTACAGTCAATCTAGGTGCTATGAAAACTGATATGACTAAAGGGCGATGTGATTGGGATTTGTTGATGGATACAGATGAAGTTGCAAAGTTGCTATTTAAATTATGTGATGATTATCGAACACTTAGGGTTTCATCTGTTGATGTTAAGCGGAGATTGTACAAATGAACTGTATTTGTGGATGTGCAAATTATGAAAATCTCAAATGTGATGGATTTGAAGTTAACAGCTTGGGTGAATTGGTTAGTGTTGAATTAAATTTGGTTAGGTGTACTAATTGTGGTATTATTAGGCAATTATCATTCAAAAATGATCGCGAGTATCTTGACTATTATCAAAAAAAGTATCCCCCCAATGTGAATGATTATTATATCAAAAATTATAAGCATGATAGAGAATTGGCAAGAAAACGTTTTGATGATTATGAACTTAGACATGGAATGAAATTGTTAGATATAGGTTCTGGTAGTGGTGCATTTGTTGATGAAGCTCGCTCTCATGGTTTACAAGCTTTTGGTTGTGAACTGGCAAATTATCATTATGCTAAGTCTAATGAACACATTTATTGTGGTCAGTTTGAGAAATTGAATTTTCCTACTGATTATTTTGATGTAGTTACCTGTCATGATGTTCTTGAGCATTCACTTAACCCATTGAAATTTTTGAGTGAGTCGTTCAGAGTTATCAAACAAGATGGTTTATGTTTGGTTGATTTCCCAGATTATTTTGATGATAATGCTAAGCACCACTGGAAGAAAACTGAGCATATATGGTTTTTTACTAGACAGCAGCTTGATGATCTACTTACTAGCATTGGTTTCAAGATAATTGAAGTTTCAAAACCGATACAATCAAAATTATTGTATAAACTAACAAAGCCATTGCAAGAGAGAACAAGGATATTATTTCCTCCTGGTATCGGTGATTCATATTGGTCAGCGGTGAAACTTAGGTCATTTCTAGATCATGAAAAATTGGGTTTGCCGGATATATTCGTTGTTTGTCCTCGTGTTAAATCACATGGTGGGCACAATAGAAGTTTCCCATTTCTGCAAATGTTTCCATTTTTACATTCAACATGGGAATCAATTGAAGGCAAGGAAAGTCATTTACAAAAAATTTGGAAAGAAGCCTATGCGGGCCCTGGACGCACCAGATTTCAAAATGTTGCTGGGTTTGATTATTTTATTTCATATAATGGGAATTTGCGTGTAGGAAAATCATTAGAGGAAGTTGATCCGGATTTGAGATGTGAATGGTTTCCTCCAATGTTCATTTCTCTTAAACAAGAGAGATTCAGACGGCATGCTATTAATAATTGGGGAAAGTATATTGTATTTTACTTCGTGTTTGGTGGAACATACCAATATTGGAGTAAAGAATTTCCAGTTAGTGATGTGTTGAATGCGATTAGTAGAATAGTCAAGTTAACTGAATTTATACCGGTTTTTGTTGGTGCAATTTGGGATGGAAGAGATAAGTCTTTGCAATATTTGGTTTCATCTGTTCCAAATGCAATTAATTTGGTTGGTAAAACTAGTGTGGAGCAATTATTTGGGCTTCTTAGGGGTGCCCAAGCTGTTGTAGGTTATCCCTCTGGCTTGACAATAATTTCCACAGTTTTGGGAAAGAAAACTTTCATATTGTGGAATGATTATTACAATAGAGATTTTGCTAAAAATGCTTGTCCGCCATCAACATGGGAATGCAATTATTTTGCTGAAAATACTTTAGGGTTGAAATCCCGTTATTTCGCTAATTGGGTTGTTGATAGGATTATTGGTAAGGATCATGCTATATCCAGAATAATACCAGATAGACAGGAAGCATTCGCTGATTTGGCAGTTGGTGCTGATTCAACTGAACTTTTTAGACCTAAGGTTACAGTTAAGTCTAGTGTTGTCAGCCGGAATGGTGTGGCAGTTTTGTGTGTGCTAAAGTCTGGTGGTAATTTTGATGGTGTTGGTGAAAAATATATTGAGAATTTGTTTAGTATGTTGAGGCGTCATACTAGTAGGGCATTTAATTTTTATTGCCTAACAGATAGTGATATCAAAATCAGTGGAGTTAAGGTAGTTAAATTGACTAGTGACTTACCTGGTTGGTGGTCAAAGGTGGAATTGTTTAAACCAGCATCATTTAAGGAAAAATGGTTGGTCTATTTTGATTTGGATACTTTAATATTGGATAATATTGATGATTTATTAAAACCCAGAGTTGGTTTTTATGGATTGCGCCCATGGAACAAGCGAAATAGAAGATTAGGGTTGCTCGCTTCTGGGATTATGGCATGGAATAATGATTATAATTTTATTTATGATGATTTTAGTGAGAGTGATATGTCAGTTTACCGTAATGATCAGTTGTTCATTTCTAATGTTTTGATGAAACATGATATTAGATATCAAGTGTTGCAAAATGAAATTTATGGTATTAGGTCATACAAGCGTGAGTGTTTGCCAAAACTTCCTCCTAGAACAAGAATTGTTTGTTTTCATGGTTCGCCACGTCCACATGAAGTGGGTGGTTGGGTTAGTCGTAATTGGAGATAAAGGATGGTCTATTTGATTACTGGGAAGGCTGGTGCTGGGAAAAGCACTTATGCTAAACGTCTTGAAGAGGAATTGTTATCAGAAGGCAAGGATGTTTTGGTATTAGATAGTGACGAATTGCGTAAAAGGCGGAGAGATTTTGATTTTAGTGATGAAGGTCGCTTTAAACATTTGACTTGCCTCGCTGAGGCAGCTGCAGTTGTTGAGGGTTATGGTTCAATTGCAATCATCGCAGCCATTAGTCCTAGAAAAGATTGGCGCAAAAAAATGAGAGCCCATTGGAAGAAAAGTATTTTAGTTTATCTTCCTGGTGGGAATCTTTGGGATGGTACTGAATATGAGAGACCGGATTATGATGAATTGCTCCCTGCCTGAACCAATTTTGATTACTGGGGCTGCTAGATCAGGTACTAGTTTGGTCGCAGGTGCTATTAATATTTGTGGGGCATTTGGTGGAGATATGTCTGGTCCCAATAAAAACAATCGTAAGGGAATGTTTGAGAATGCCAAGGTGCGTAACACAATAGTAAAACCATATCTTAGGGATTTGGGAGTTGATCCATTGGGACAATTCCCACTTCCTAATGTGAGCGCTTTACTGATACCATCTGATTGGCGCAATCGTATTGAGCAGGTTATCATTCAGGAAGGATATAATGGTGGGCCTTGGTTTTACAAAGGTGCGAAGATGTGTCTTATGTGGCCCGTTTGGAATTATGCTTTTCCCAATGCTAAATGGATAATCGTGAGACGGCGTACTGGTGATATTGTGAATTCATGTTTGAAAACTGGATTTATGAGAGCTTTTAAGAATAGGAATTTTCAAAAAATGGTTAATGCAAAGGATGAAAGGGAGGGTTGGATTTGGTGGATTAGACAACATGAGAAGCGATTTGTTGAGATGATTGAAGCGGGATTGAATTGCAAAATAGTTTGGCCTGAACGTATGGTAAGTGGTGATTATAGTCAAATGATGGAAGTTCTTGATTGGTTGCGAATTCCTTGGAACAGTGAGGTGATGAGTTTTGTAGAGCCTAAGTTATGGAAGAGTCGTCGGAAAGAAGGAATTACATGTTCAATGTAAATTGTCATGGTGCTATAGGTAAATTTTGCTCTATTAATTTTCTTTGATTTCATTTATAATAAAGAGTAGGGTGTGTGATGGCTTATCGTGTGGAAACTTCTGAGTTGAAAGAAATTATTGAAACATCACTTTCTGATGCTGTTTTGGAAACATTTATAAAAGCAGCTAATTTGATAGTTACTGAACATCTTGGCAGTAATTCAACTTTGTCTGATGAACAGCGTAAGGAGATTGAGCGTTGGCTAGCTGCCCACTTTCTTGCTTGCACAAGAGAACAGCAAGCCCAACGTGAAGGAGTTGATAAGGCTGACATAGTTTATCAAGGTAGAACTGGTATGGGTTTGGACTCAACTTATTATGGTCAAATGGCAAAACTCCTTGATGTTACTGGCATATTAGCTGGGATCGTCGGCCGGCGCAAGGCGATTCTGTATGCTGTCACAAGTTTTGATTAAGGGTGGAAATTGGTGTTTCCAAACAGGAATTTGAATCAAAAAGCGGTGTATTGGAGTAATCCAACACCAAATGGTTATGGTGGATTTGATTATGATGATCCAATTGAGTTAGATTGCCGTTGGGTTGAAAGAACTCAAGTTGTTACTGATTCTAAAGGGCATGAAATAGTGTCAAGAGCATCAGTTCAGGTTAATTATGATTTGGATGAACAAGGTTTGCTTTGGCTTGGTGAATTAGATGATCTTGATTCTGCTGGATATGAGAATCCTGAAACTATTTCTGATGCATATGTGATTAAACGTTTTGATAAGACTCCAACAATAAAGGCTGATGCTTATTTTAGGATTGCTTATTTATGAGTTTGAGAGGCTTAAATCAATTTATGAGTCGCTTGAACAAAGAGATCAGAAAAATTGAAAACAGGACTTTGGATGGTCTCATAAGAGCTGCAATAATTGTTCATCGTGATACAGAAAATACAGTTCCTAAGACACCAGTTGATATTGGGAATCTTAGAGCTAGTTTCTTTTATGTAGCTTCGGATGGGAGAGCAGAATCATCTCCTTCATTTAGTAAAGGACCTGGAGCAAGTGGAAGAAAAATTAGCCAAAAAGAGTTGGCGATGCTTTCTGACAGTCATACGAAAATAATGAATACTTGCAAAACGTTGTCGAAGGTAGTTACTGATGGACCAGCAGTTATTTTGGGTTATTCAGCTTACTATGCTATTTTTGTTCATGAAATGGTCAATGCGGTAAATTGGACTAGACCTGGTTCTGGGCCAAAGTGGTTTGAAGCATCTTTCAGACGTAATAGGGGAGAAATTCTTAATATTATTAGACGAACTGCAAGGGTGTTGAAGTGAACCCACCTAGTCAGGATATAAAGGATATTCTTGAGGCAGCTGATTTGAATTTAACTTTTCAGTCAAATTTATTTATAGGTTCGCTGCCAGCACAGGCTCAAGATAATTGTGTGGTAATTTATGATACACCAGGTTATTCACCAGATTTGACTTTCAATTTTGGTGAAAAATATTTTCGACCATCAATACAAATAATGGTGCGCAGTAGAGATTATCAGACTGGTTATAGTTTAATCAATAGCATAAAAAATGAGTTGCATGGTATCGGCCATGAGGTTTGGAATGGAACGGTGTATGAGTTGATAAAATGTACACAAGAACCATTTCTATTGAGTTATGATGAGAGAAATCTTGTGCAGTTTATTTGTAACTTTGATATTCAGCGTCATTAATATATACTAAGGTTAACCAGAACCAATGGTTGATCATTTAATGAAATGGAAAGGAGGTGAAAATTATGGCTTTAGCTGGTGTTGGTGTTCAATTTCGTCGGTGGAATTCGACTTCTGGGCAGTGGGAGTCGATTGCTGAAATTAACTCAATTGAAGGACCTACTATGAGTAGGGACTTCATTGATACGACATCACTTAGCACTACTGGTGGTTACAAAACTTTCATTACGGGTTTTCGTGATGCTGGTCAAGTCACGTTGAATATGAATTTCACACGTGATACTTACGAGCAAATGCAGACTGATTTTGAAAGTTCTGATCCCCAGAATTATGAAATCGTTATTCCTGATGATGATCATACTACCATTGAGTTTCAGGGTTACGTGACTGAGCTTCCACTCAGCATTACTCCTGATGACAAAATTACTGCTAATGTTACCATCAAGTTGTCTGGGCAACCGACGCTTGAGTCTGGTAGTGGTCCGAGTCCGGGATAATAAATTAACCAGTCCTAATCATGGACTGAATTTTTTAAAGGAGTTTGATTATGGCGTTGATGAACAGAGATAAGTTGTTGTCGAAGGAGAAGTTACAAATTGAGAAGGTTGAGTTGAGCAAAACGGATTACATTTATGTTCGCCAGATGACTGGTAGAGAGCGTGACCGTTTTGAACAATCACTGGTTAAAGAGGTTAAGGATTCACAAGGAAATATTGATTATGAGCGCTCGCTTGATGATTTTCGTGCTAAGTTGGCCGTTAATACTATTTGTGACGAAAATGGCAATAACATTCTCAAGCCTGAGGATTATCCAATTTTGAGCCAAAATATGAGTGCTAAAACGTTGGAGTTGATTGTAAATGCCGCGCAGAGATTAAATAGGATTACTGATGAGGATAAAGATGCGCTAATAAAAAACTGAAAAGGCGACCTAGTCGTCGCCTCTATTTCAGAATAGCGCTTGAATTGGGATATCCTCATCCTGATTATTGGCTTGATAGTATTACTTCAGCTCAGTTGGCTGAATGGGAAGCTTATGATAGGATTGAACCGATTGGGGGGTATCGTCAGGATTATCGTTTCGCTCAGATTTGTTATCTGATTTTTGATTTGGCGCAATCAATTTATGGAAAGAAGGGACAACGGCGTGTGAGTTCACCGATGGATTTCATGCCGTGGGGGCCGGAAGTAAAAAAACCAGTTGTCAAGCAATCACCTGAGCAAATAAAAGAGGTTCTAATTAAGGCCTTCAAGCCTAAATCTAGGGTAAAGTGAATGAATCAAGGTGAATTAATTGCTTCTTTGGGGTTGGATTTAGGTCCACTTCGCAAAGCGTTGCGCACTGCTAGAGAAGAGTTGCGGCGCTTTGAGAGTGTTACTAAAGGGGCTGAAAAAGCACCAATAAAGCTGAAGATTGATACATCGTCAATCAGGAGCGCTGAAGATTCAGCAACTAGATTTAATAATGAATTATTGAAGGCTGGTAGAACGCTAGCATCATTTGCAGCGATTTTTTATACACTCAAAAATGCTTTCCGAGTATTCTCAGCAGGAATAGAATATCAGAAAACTCTTGAGGATACTCGTCTTTCGCTTACTGGATTGATTGCTTCACTCTATGATTATCGAGATTCGCTTGGCAAGGCAAAGACTGGTGTTGAGTTGTTTGAAGCTGCTCAAACTGATGCACTCAAAATCCAGCAGGAAATGCGTATCGCTGGTATTAAAACAGCAGCAACTTATGAGGAGTTAATGAATGCTCTTCAACAAGCATTCGCCCCTGCTAAAGATGCAGGTGTCGCCTTAGGTGAGATGGTTCCCTTCGTTCAAAGATTGACGCAAATTGCACAAGTAGCTGGTGTGCCGATGCATCAATTGAATGAAGAGATTCGGTCATTTATCACTGGCACGATGACAAGGCGCACTACCAGAATCATGCCGTTTATGGAAAGTATCGGCTTGGGAAATGAACAGATTAGGAAATTTATCCAAAGTGGAACACTATTTAGAGAGACTATGAGGCGTACGGAGCAGATCGCCATAATGGCTAGTAGGTCAACTAAAACTTGGACAATTTCCTTGTCAAATCTGTATGATGCCTTCCGGAATATCCTAGGTATGGGTCTGAAAGGCACTTTTGATACTTTGAAGAATCTTTTTGTTGAGCTGACTCTTGAGATTGTTAAAACTAATGATGAAATACAGTCAATTAGATTCAATCCAACTTTTCTAGTTGCAATTAAATCAATTGATAAAACATTTCAGAGTGTCTTAATTTCTGCTAGAAGTTTTGTCAAATCTGTTAATGAATTTCAGCAGGCTCATCCAATCTTGGTTGAGCTTGGTGTTGATATTGGTTCTATTGTGGTGAAACTTGCGGCTTTGGCAATAGTTGTTAAAACTGTTGTTGGTGCATTTGGGTTGATTTGGAGGGTGATGAGTTCATCAATTATTGGAATATTTGGTCAAATATTGAAGCTTGCTGGTAAATTAGAGTTGGCTTGGATTTCCGTTAGAATTGGTTGGCTTAATTTTGTTAATTCAATAAAAAGTGTCGGTTTAATTGTGACGATTATTGAAGGCCTTTGGGCAGTAGTTCTTAGGGGTGTGCTAGTATTTACTCCATTGTTAGCAGCTATTGCCAAAGTTTCAGCAGTTTTGTTAGCACTATCTGGGGTATTGGCTTTGTTTGGCAATTATACTATACCGAATGCTGCTGCGAAGCTTTGGGAATGGGTGAAAGGTTGGGAAATACTAGGTTTGACTATTGAAGAACGATTAAGTTTGGCGACTTTGTCAGTAAGAAAATTTGCAACATATTTTGGCATGGATTTAAAGCAAGTGTTAAATGATGTAATAGGATCATTTAAAGAATTTGGAACAATATTGAGTGCAGCATTTGAGGGGATGATTAAAATTGCCAGAACTGCATTTAGTAAAATCATTGAAGTCGCTAAAGAACAATGGGAAAAGCTTCCACAGATCATGCGTGATGCGTTGAGTGGAGCTCTTGCTGCTATTGTGGAATTTGTTAATGATGCCATAAATTACCTTAAGAAGCCCTTGAAGGCGGGTTTGATTATAAAAGAGTGGGAGAAAAGTGCAAAAGGGCCATTTGGAGAGGCATTTCCAGAGGGGGACTGGGTTAATGAGGGAGTTAGGGCTGCCAAGAAATTTGGTAAGGGTTGGCGGGACAATATAACTAAGGAAACTGAAAAAATACTTACTGACAGTGCGCGTCATGGTCTTGAGAAGGGTGTTAGTGATTTGTTGAAACCTGAATCTAAATATAGTGGTATCCCCAAAAAATCACTATCTGAACTTGGAGAAATTGTTGGTGGTGGCGGTGCTGGTCAGGCTCGGCGAAAATATGAGGAACTAGCCCGTGAGGTTCAGAAATCCCGCCGTGAGGCGGAATCAGCTAAAAGTGATGCTTGGAGTTTGATGGGTGAGTCGCGGAGGCTAATTATTGATTATTGGGCAGCTCAGGAAAAGCTTCGGACTGAATCAATAACCAAAACATCTTCTATGCTTGAGGAGCTTTTACAGAGTGATTTACTCACACAAGAAGAAAGAACTCGCTATGCCCGACAATATTCTGAAATTAGGTTGGGGTTAATTGACAAAGAGATTGAGGAATTGCGGAAACTAGTGATCCCAGAAGATGTTTTAGAATCTTACCGTCAGTTGCAAGAGGAGAATGTCAAAACTCAAGTTAAAACTATGGAGATGGGTGTCGCCCTATCCAGATTCATAGACGAAACTTTCACCCAGATGGCTAGGGATATGCAGGGTCACTTAAGTGATTCGTTATACGCTATTGCTACTCAAAGTGAAAGCATAGGCGATGTTTTACAAAATATTCACAATTCTATGATTCGTATGATGTGCGATTTCTCGGCGAAAATGATCACGGATTGGGCCGCTAACGCATTAAAACAGATATTTTCAGTGCAAAGTGCTCTGTCGGGGACAGCCGGTATTGGTGGTTGGCTTGGCAAGGCAGTCGGATTTATTGGCGGGCTGTTTGGTGGTGGGGGCGGTGCAGCAGCCGGTAGTACGGTATCCAGCAATATCGCCAGACTAGCCGGGGCACAATTTCAG